>Ga0247723_1001716_pt1 | contig 12471 bp, 16 predicted proteins | sample MSEWelMarce5H_FC_FD_189079 | JGI IMG/M metagenome (GOLD analysis project Ga0247723, IMG submission 189079) | Subsurface sediment microbial communities from gas well in West Virginia, United States - MSEEL Well Study Marcellus 5H_FC | ecosystem: Environmental > Terrestrial > Deep subsurface >...
TGCATTAGTATCAGCACTGACATATAGTGTCGGTACCTTTGCTTTCAATGCTAGTGCGAGTGCAACGGAAGACTTACCTGCGCCAGGAGTACCAGCAATCATCGATATTTCGGCACGTCGAAACACGATTTTGTTGATCTCAAAAGTACGGAAGACTGTTGGTAGCGGTTCGCCACCTATGTCTTTACTACCTACGGCGCGGGCAAGTGTTCTCATGTTTTAGAAGTTATTCCATTCTGGGTCGTTGCGACGGATAAATACAGGTTCACATTGATCAGGGGTTCCCTTTGGAGTAGGGCACATATAGCCCTTCCATGGTCCCTTAGCACCTGCACCTTGTCGCTTGGTCATAATACCATGTGTACAACTCTTTCCTTCTGGACCGAGAGTACTGGTAGCAGTTTGTGTTGGATGTGCAGTATGGTCGACTTGTGCGTTAGGAAATACCTGACGTACATTACCGACTGCATCTGATGCATTTTGTGGTACACCTGATAGTGATTGTGCCATCTGCTTGAGTAAATCTTGCGACTCCTCAATGCCTACTGCACTTTCTAGAGCCTCACAGAAGCCTGCGTAGGTCTCCGACGCTACAACGAATATACGTCCGTCGTAGAGTTTGCTACTGACTTGGAAGTTACCAGTCATTTTATCTCCTCTTCATGATGTTCATGTTTGAACTCTATTGGTGAACAGCGTTGCCGTTTACATACTTACAGGAGGATGTAATCCCACATCTGCCACAGTTGCTCAAGTTAGGCAAGAATATTGTTTCCTTGCGAGCCTTGTCAAATGTATTAAGTAAATCTTCTACGCGCTCAGGGTGTAAGTTAGATAGGTTCCATAAGGTCACATTACCAGTACGTGCATCCCAGAAGCCTGCCTTATCGACAGAAATCCCTTGCTTCTTCAGCGCCCACGCATAGACCGCGAGTTGCAAAGGATGCCTCTGGGATGACGCACCAGTTTTGATGTCGAGGAGCACCCGATTCCCCTCGAAGTCTACCATCACACGGTCAATTGCCATCTTGACACTGGAGTCTTCAATATCAATCTCGTACTCTTTTTCAATAAAATCTTCGTAGACACCCCAGCCATTGAAACGGAACTTAGCCCAGTTCTCAAGCATCCAGCGACCTTCGCCATACCACCATGTCATGTCTTCACGTTTGGCAAACTGCCACGTGTTCATGTCACCATTGATCTCTTCATCTTCTTTGACTTGATTAAACCAAGCATCGTTCCAGATATTATCAAGGTATGCAGAATCGGTTGTTATGTTTCCTGCTAGGTCATAGTTTTCTGTAGCCTTATGTACGGCAGATCCACCAGTAAACCAGACGGCGTGTGCTTCTTTTACTCCTACTACTTTTTGTAGGTAGTACTTCCATCCACAGTCTTGCCAAGTTGTAAAACTGGAATAGGAAATATGCTTAGGTAATTCGTTCATAGGATGACTCTATCACAGCGATTATTACCACGCTACTCGAAACGGGTTTCTTAAAAATCTGCCGAATTCCTGATTTTAAGAAACGCCCCCCTACCCCCCATAATTTTTAATGGTGGTTCAGGGAGACAGTTCAGGATAGGCTTTTGCCGTCATCCATCATTTGAAGTTTCCGCCCCACGGTTGCCCGCATATCTATGATACACTAAATTTCCAAATCAGGAGGCTTAAATGGTAAAGACTTTAGAGATAGAGATTCAAGAACTACGGGAGCAAATAGCCCAGGATATTGAAGCCATCAAGAATACATACGACCCTTACAGTAATGCAGGGATGCTGGCAATTAGTGCCTGCAATAAGTCGATAAATATTGCCAGAGGCACAGCCGAAGAGTAATGCCTACTTACGAGTACAAGTGCGATACCTGTGGTACTATCATGGATAAGCACGTTGATGTGGAAGATAGGGACAATGTGTGGGAGTGCTCCTGTGGAGACCCTATGAAGCGTGTCTATACGGCAGTTCCAGTCAAGTTTAACGGCTCAGGGTTCTACTCTACGGGTGGATAGAAACGACAAATAGCCCCCCAAACCATATTGAAGTGTTATCTCCTATAGGTCTGAGGGGCAAAATGTCTTAAAAAGCCCTTGTAGGGCTTCTCAGGGGTACTTATATACTACTTAGTGCGTCCGAATTCTTTGGCATTCTTGTCTAACGCCTTTAGAACGGGTCCTACGAACCCTGCAAGGAAAGCCGAAGCCAATACCTTAGGGTCTGTTTGTCCTGCTGCGTAAAGCGCGATTACAGATGCTAGTGCTGCTCGAAAATACGATGCTGCAATTGCTTGTAGTTTTTTCTTGTCGAACATGTTTCTCCTTATGACTTAAAGACTGGCTTGCCGAATCCAACGATGGATACAGCCTGAGACCTTCTCAACTTAGAGCCATTCTTCTTCTTGAACGCACGCACCTTGAGGCATACTTGCCCTCCGTTGCGCTGATCACCCTTCTTATCTGGGGCAGTATTGCCTTCGATACAGGTAACAGTTCCGTCTCCGTTGTCCTTGACTACAATCCCAATATGTGAGATACGGTCTACACCATCTCCTGGGAAATCAAAGAACGCAATATCTCCTGGTAGTGGCTGTGCTAAATCGCTAGCCTTTTCCCATTGGTTCTTTTTCATAAATGCGTTTGCTCCTGCTGGTGTAAACACACAGTTAGGAATCTTTAACTTAACTTCGTTGGCTACCCAGTTGACGAATGAACCACACCAAGGCTGGAAGTTAGCCTTAGTAAAGGCACCGTACTTAGTTTCGTTTTCTTTTGGTCCTTCAATGACCCCAAGTTCACCTCTTGCTGTTGCAATGAAGTCTGCTCTTTGTCCCATTATGCACTCGCTTTCTTGTCTACCTTAGCAAAGGCTTCGTTGATTTCTTCTGATGTTAGGCTTCCATCTGCTAGATAGAAACGAGCAAGGGCTTCAAGCACTCGTGCTGCACCTAGTGCACCAGCAAGTGCTGCTGCTTGCCATACTTCAATACCTACAAGTGAGCCTGCACCAATAACTCCGAGTGACTCTGCTGCAATAACAGCAAAGATTCTCATCATTACTTGCTTAAATGTTTTCATTATTCATCCTTTGGGTTTCGTAGTTTAAATGTCAATCCCCAAATGACTGAGGAAAGCAAAATTGCGTAGCCAACTACTGTCTTGGCTGAGCCCTCAAGGACTACCCAAGCCACGAACATTCCTAGGAGTGTCCATAGTTGATTTGCTATATCTGAAAAGAAGTCTTTCATTAAGGTTTTCTCCTATATGATGCTGATGCTGAGACAGCAGCCGATGCTGCTGCTTGGGTTGCTATGCCACTTGCGATAATGGCTGATAAAACAACCTTCTCTGATTCTTCTCTTGCTTCGGGTGACATATCTGCTCCTATGTTTAGTAGGGCAGTTACGGCTTGAGAAGGATCTGTAAAGATTGCTGATAATAACTCTGCTGGGTTTTCAAGAAGTTGCAAAGCAACTACTACCTCAGCAGTTAAGATGACACCATTTTCAAGTTGAATTGGTGTTTCTGGGTCTAACTCTGATAGGTCTGTATCTTCATCAAGAATTACTAATTCTAATTCTTCTGTTTCTTCTACAGGAGGTTCAGTTTCTTCAGGTTCTGGTATTACTTCTGGTTCTGGTTCAGGCTCTACTTCAGCCTCTTCTTCAATCTCTGGTTCTGGTTCAGGCTCTGGCTCAGGTTCTACTGGCTCAGGTTCTGGTTCTGGTTCAATTACAACTTCTTCTTCTGGTTGTGGTGGTACAATTGGTTCAACATCAGGGATAGGAGTAGGTAATGGTTGAGGCTGTGGTTCTGGTTGTGGCAATGGTGTTGGCTGTGGTTCTGGGTTACTCACTGGGGGTATCGGACTCGGCTCGGGAGTTGGGCTCACTGGAGAGGGAGTTGGACTTGGTGAAGGCTCGGGAGTTACGACTACACTTGGAGTTGGACTCGGCACAGGTGAGGGTTCAGGACTCGGAGTTGGAGTTGGTTCGGGTGAAACAGAAGGCTCAGGTGAGGGAGTCTGAGTTGGAGATGGCGTTGGACTCGGCGTTGGCGAAGGTGATGGCTCAGGGGTAGGAGTAGGTACTACACCATTGTAATAACGAAGTGGTCCATCAGGAACTGATGTGGAAATAAAAATTGGATATCCACCAGAGAATCCACCTTCACAATACAAGCGAGCAATATCACCCTTGCCTTGGAAGAAAATTTGTGAATTATCCCAATTAACATTTGCTGTCCGTTGAGTTCCATCTTCTCTACCACAGGTAATAGTTGCTGGACCTGTTTGCTCTGCATTTGCTGACGGTATAAAGAAAAAAGATGTTCCAAAAATTATTGCTAATACTGCTAGACTATTTCTTACCTTCGGAAAGAATGACGTAAATTTGGTCGACACGGGCTTCCAATCGATTGACTTGATCTTTAACGGAACCGCCCCCGTTTGGTTTCAACTCATATAAATAATGCTTAACTAGCCATCTGACACCAGCGGCAAATCCACCTGCAATTGCAAGGATAGATACCAATAGTGCTGCCCAATCTTGTGCGCTCATTATAAGACAGTCCTAACTGTGATAGAAAGAAGACCACCGAAACCATTAAAGTTTCCTGATGGTGGTGTTCTGCGAGAGAAGTTGATTCGCTCAATGACTGCCTGTACTCGCTCACCTGTAGTGAAGTCCTGTACGTTAACTATGTCACCTAACTTTTCAATCTGTTCAAGTGTTTGAATACGCTCCCACGCACGGCCTTCATATCCAGTTTTAACATTATTTCTGTCGGTTTCTACGTCGAAGCACCATACAGGGAACTGAATCACTCGTTGGCGCTCTGTTGCAGGTAGAGCCTTTGTTTGATAACCCTTAAATACAGGTCCTTTACTGGTATCGCTTACGCTGCGTGAGAGCGTAAATTTATAGGATAGGAACTCTTGTGGTCCCTGTGGGCTTGTTGTAGCAGCCTCTGGGCTCCCAACTGCACCGTTGTATGTAATAATTGTAAAAATATTTCCTGCTGGATCAACTGAGAATATATCCATAGCACCAAAAGAAAAGTCACCACGAGCACGAATAAACTTATAGTTCTTAGGCTCTAGTGTTCCATAGCGGATACCACCTGTAGTAATGTATCCAGAAGATCGTAGTGCTGTTGCTGACTCTAGGTAGATGGCTCCATCTGTAACCTCGTAGGCAGTGCAGAAAGCAAGTCTGTTAGTTGTTCCAAGGAATGCCACACCAGTGGTGTAGTGCTCTGTAGTTTGAGCAAACTGTAAATCATTTGCCCAAGCAAAACGCAACTGCTCACCCTCAATGCCTTGGCTTAGGTCAATGCGGATAAGTCCTGCATCTAATGAACCAACTCCTGATGCACACCATACAAAACGGTCACGAGCAGTAAAATCATATACTGGCTGTGCGGTTTCAACAATGAGTGGTCCGTATGAAATAGAACCATCTTGGTCATTAACGACAGAGACTCTCATACCCTTAGAGGTCCCGATCATCATGTAACCTAGGTAGTAGAATAACTTCTCGACTATCTCACCAGGAGGAAACTCTGCTGCAACTATTGCCTGTGTCAGTACCTGTATTGGTCCACTAGTTGTTAGTACATACTTCTGTATACTTGAATAAATTCCAGAGTGACCAGCAGTATAGATAGCAGCACCAGAGGCAGCAACAGATGTATAGTGATAATTTGTGTTGGGGTTGGTATAGGTTGCCGATGGAAGTGATGTAGCAGTAGGTGCTATCTCATAGACAGAGTTATTAACACATAGGATAATACGATCTTTTACGAACTCCATAGCAGCGTAAACAACAGTAATGCTGTTTGCTGTAAACATAGGTGATGGAATAGTTGTAGTATTATCTGTAAGCAACTTCTTGTACATATGAAGTCTTGGAGTACCTGCTACGTTAGCGTTAGTTACCCAGTATGCAAATACACCATCATCACACATAGCATATACAGCCTCTGCGCTACCAGTATTGTAATCAACAAAGTGAATTACTGGATTAGTTACTCCAGTACCAACTGGAGATACGGCAGTAGAAGTCACATTAGATGCTGTCTTAGCGTATGTAAAGGTTGTGGTAGTAGGTGCCCCAGTGATAGTATAGGTGCCATTAAAGGTAGCATCTACACCAGTAATTGTTATTTCTATACCACTGGATAGTCCATGCGCTGTGGCTGTAGTAAGTGTTGCTACGCTTGAAGTCAAAGCCTTATTGGTTATAGATACAGTAATTGCTGGGTAAATCTTGTCAATGTCATATTCATCGTGTAGTAATACACCATTGATACCGTTCCATTGGATAGAACGGACATGTTGATTAGCGTGTTGATGATCTGTACCAGTGACAGGACCAGTGGTTACATGCGTATTTGTAACATCTTTAAGTAGTGATACTTCACCCTTAGTCCAGACGTTTACACCTTGTGAGTCAGCGAAACGATACTTGCTTGCCTCACCAGATGAAGGGTCATAGAACTTAATTCCATTACCATTGTGAAAGGATGACTGTGAACGAATCCACCAGCCAGTCAATGACTGCTCACCTGGTTCTGCACCATTGTCAAACTGTTCTTTTCTATAAGGAGCAGTCTCACGTTGGTATGGGTTTTGATCTGTAGGAGCCATGAAGAAAGGTTCTCCACCAATGGCAACGTCGTAATCTTCGGCGTTATTGGTCCAGAAACCAGAGGTTCCAGGATTACCAATGTTTAACGGTATATTGTCCGTAATATCTGGTGATGCCACCATTGCTCCTTAGATGATTATGTTTGACTCTATGAAATCTATTTGCTCTAACGCATCATAAGGATGCTCTTTGGCACAATTGCCACATTCTTTACACATAGTGTTCCTTAAAAATCTTTTCCTTTAACTTTTATTAAGGAATCCTTACGCCAGAACTCCATATTAGAATACTTGTGCTTTATGTAATCTGATAATATGTCTGTACTTGTTGTAGACTTAGATATGCTTTTTCTTATCTCGTGTAGATTCTTAGGTAGTCCTATGGACTCATCATCATCTACTTCTACTTTTTCAATCTTCTTAAAGTTATGTTCATACTCAGGCAACTCTAAGAACTTATAGATACCAGACATTGTTTCTTCTGGCTTAAGAACTAAATCGTTATACTCCACAATGTGGAACATACCTTTATTCTCTGGAAAGAAGGCAGTTGATAAAGAAAGCAAAGCCTTGTCTATATCTTCATTATGAGACATTAAGTGTTCTACTATAGAATCATTTTCTGAACGATAGTTAAGATGAAACTTTCCAGTATTGGCAGCATTTATTTTTAAATAGTCAGAATCCATTTTAACAAAAGAAGCAATAATTTCTAGTATATCTCTAACCGTAAATATAATTTTAGGATTTGGAGTTATATATTCTTTTACCAAACCTAAGTTAGCAGGAGTTCCCCAAGACTTTTCTCTATCAATTACTATTGGTTCTTTTACATCTTTGTAAAAGTTATCCATAAAAGAAGATAAAAATACTTCAGCCCTAAGTTTGTTTTCTTTGTTACGATTTATTGATTCTCTATAAAATGAACCTGTGCAGTCCCACATCATTCCAGCAACTGGGCTTAGTGGACTACTATAGATGTCTGGGTTTTGATTAAGTATTGAAGATAGAAGCGTATTACCGCTTCGTGGTAGTCCTGCTAGAAAGTGATATTTTTTATCCATACTAGATTGTACCGCTTCTTTAAGTACTTTGTAAATTAGCCAGTAACTATAATGACTACGCCTGAACCACCAGCACCACCTGCTATAGGAGTAGAACTAGGGCTAGGACCAGCGCCTCCGCCTCCTCCACCAGTGTTTGCAGTTCCTGCAACTGGAGTTGGTGTACCTGTTCTTCCACCAGCGCCTCCGCCACCTGTGCCACCGTAACCACTGCTGCTAGTGCTATAACACGCACCACCGCCTCCGCCAGCGCGAGTTACTGAGGTTCCAGTTATTGAGTTTGCTAAACCATTGCCACCAGGAGTTGGGTGAAACGATGAGTTGTTAACGTCATATGCTGCAGCGCCAGCACCACCACCGCCAGCACCAGCATTACCTGTTGAACTTGATAAATGGTTTCCGCCTCTGTTGCCTTGTGAAATAAAACCAAAACCACCTTGTGCTGCACCGCCAGTAGTATTACCACCAAATGCACCGACACCACCACCAGAACCACCAGAACTTCCTGCTGTCATAGGTTGACCACCTCTACAGCCTCCTCCGCCGCCGCCTAATGCTGCTGCATAATAAACTGAACTAAGAAGTATTCTACTGTCTCCACCTCTACCACCTTGGTCATATGCATTACCAGTTCCACCAGCGCCAACTGTAACAGTATATGTACCAGCATTTAAGAAAAGTTTTTCTAGGTATACGTGACCACCAGCACCGCCTCCACCACCCATTTGATTAAAACCACCGTTGTTACCTCCACCAGCACCGCCACCAGCAACAAGTAATGCTTCTACAATACCTTCAGTTCCGACAGTAATAGTGCCAGAACCAGTAAAGCGATAAATAGTTTTTCCAGCACGAGTAGATGAATCAATATTAGGTGAACCAGTAGTACCAGTTACTGTTGCTTTAGGTACTCCTCCGCCTCCACCAATTGGTGTAAATAATGGCATTATGTCTCCTTAAGAATATTTAATAGGACCAGCACCGAATACGGTGTAGGTTGCTGATGCTGTTTTAACAATTGTAAATGAGTAGGCATCAATAGCAGATGCATTACCAGCAGCAGGGGCTGTTCCACCAGACCATTTTGGAGTTACAGATGTTCCATCAATAGTCAATGCTGTATGACGATATGCTGTACTTCCATTGGTTACTAAGAATGCAACAGTAATTGCATCACCAATAGCAAGAATGCTATCTAATGTAGCACCAGAACTACCGCGAACATTGAGTGTCCAGTTAGCAGAGGCATTACTTGTATAGTAAAGAACCCCCTGAGTAACTGCATCAAAGTTAATTGTTCCAGTAGCAGCAGTTGCTGACACAGTTGTGCGCTCCTCTGGAGCGACAAGTATTGAACCAGTTGCAGTTGCTGTGTTAATTATTGGACTTGTAAGAGTCTTGTTAGTAAGAGTCTGAGTTCCAGTTAATGTGGTAGTTGTAGATGTTGGAGCCTTAGTATCAATCTGTGTCTGGACAGCAGAAGTAACACCATCTAGGTATCCAAGTTCTGTTGCTGATACTGATGTTAAAGCAGTACCTGCGTTTGCTAGGTCTCTTGCTTTACTCATTACTCATCCTCATCTGGTGGTGATACAAAATTAGTACCATCCCAAATGTCGCCAATTGCAGCATACTTGCCACCAAAGTTAGCATTGTAAGATGTCTGTATCCAGGTACCACCTAAGTTGCAATCTACTGCAAGGAACTCTTGTCCTCTATCTTCGTATGCGTTATCTACTACAAGAACACGAAGTACTTTATTGTTTGAATCTATTTCTGCAAAGTGTGCCATTTTTTATTCTCCTTAAGACCAATATGAAATTCTTGCATAACCAGAACCACCAGCACCGCCAGTGCGACCAGGGCTGTTAGGATAAGAAGCACCACCACCACCGCCACCACGATTAGTAAGTCCTGCAAATCCTCCTGTTGAATTAACGCCACCTGAACCACCGCCGCTGGTACCTCTTCCTGCGGTTTGGTAAGAACTAGCACCGCCTCCGCCTCCGCCTCCAAAGCCATCAATACCAATACCACCAGCAGGGGCGCCACCAGTACTAACTCCACCTGTTCCAGCGCCTCCTTGGATTCCTCTTCCACCAAGACCAGTTGATGTTCCACTAGTAATAGCACTACCACCAGCACCGCCTCCTGAGCCTCCAGAGGTGCTTCCATTACCACCACCACCTGAGCCACCTGCCGCTTCACCCTCAGGGTAGGAACCACCTGGAAGATTGTTACCACCAAAAGCGCCTCCGCCACCACGAGCAATAAGAAGGGAGCCAAAACTACTATTAGAACCATTACTACCAAAGGTAACAGAACCAGAACCAGTAGAGCCACCTGCTCCACCTGCACCAATTGTTATTGTGTAAGTTGTTGAAGGAGTAACAGCAATTTTTCTATGAAGAACTCCACCGCCTCCGCCACCTCCGCGTGGGCTACCGTAACCACCTCCACCACCACCGCCTCCTGCGACTAAAAACACTTCAACAGTTGATACGTTTGAAGGTGTTGTAAAATTTCCAGTGCTTGTAAATGTTTGTGTTTTTTCTGTTACACCGCCACCAGGGGCTGGAATTACTGCTATACCCATCTTAACTTATCTCCACTCCGCTAATATGAAAGTCAATTGTTGTTGCTGATGCAAACCCTTTAATAGTTTTTGTTGTTGCAAGAACTTGTTTTAAGTCAATATATATAGTTGAGTTTGCTGCAATTGCAGTAGTTGTATGCAGGTCTACATCATCAAGAAGTAGAGTAAAAGTACCAGCAGAAGAAGCGGTATTAGCCACTGCTATGTTAGTAATTACTGTAGTTGTTGCTGATGGGACTGTGTATAGTGTTGCACTTGATGTTGCTGCTGCTGTTCTAGCAAGCGCCTTAGTTACTGTAGCCATTAGTTACTACCTTTCGTTTAGAGGGCACCCATAAGGATGAGTGTTAGTTGGTCTACTATGCTTCCTGGACCACCTGCAGCAGATAAGTTAATATCTCCTGATGCAGTTACTGTTCCAGTTAAAGTTGGTGCTGTCAGAGTTAGACCAGCAATTGTTGTTACGGTTGCACCTGATGCAATACTTGTTGAGCCTAGAGTTGGGGCTGAGTAGCCAGATACTGTTGACCAGGTTAATCCTGTGGCTGTACTTGAGTCAGCCTGTAGGTATTGTCCGTTAGTTCCAACGGTTAGTTTACCTATGGTGTCTGCAGATGTACCTGCAATTAAGTCACCCTTAGCATCAATTACTGTTGGGCTAATTACGTTTACTAACTCAAATGCTGTAAAGGTAATAACCTCAAGAATATCGCCAGCAGCCAAGGCTGAAAGACCTGTGATGCTTGTACCATTTGTAGCGTTGTAATCTGTAGTACGAACTAGAAGAACACCATTGAGGTATACTTGCTCTTTACCTACAATATAAGAAAGTGTTAGTCCGTTATCATCAGGACCTGACTCTGAAGTTTCTCCACCTGATGCTGTGTAGCGATAGCGGAATATGTCTGCAGTAGAGGAAATAGAACCCCAGGCTGAACCTGTCCAAGCAAACATATTGTTAGATACTGAGTTCCAGTAGATAGCACCAACAAGAAGCGTGTTACCATCATTGTCTACTGTTGGAGGAGTTGACTTGGCTCCTAAGTAGCGGTCATCAAAGTTGTCATAAGTTGTTGCAGCAGCAGAAGCACTTGCTGCAGCGGCATCTGCAGAACCTGCCACAGTATCAACATATGCCTTAGTTGCAGCATCTGAACCACCAGTTGGTGTTCCTAGGTCTGTGATTTTAAAGCCATCAGCATCTAGGTTTCCTAATAGTTGACCAGATGTTCTATTTAAATATGTACCTGAAAGGCTAATAGCACCTGTGCTTCCATCAACAGAAAGAACTGCATCTGTTGGTGTAAGTAATTCTTGCCAATTGGCTAAGGTAGTTGCAGGAGTTGCTGTGAGGATAAAAGACTTGTTTACATCTGTACGAACCGCAACGTCACCAATCTGTGCAGTTAAAGCAAGCATATTAGCCTGTGAGTTAACTACCTGTGTTGTTGTAATTGCTAACGCTGGAAGGTGATGGGTAGGAACTAATCCTGAACCATCAAGTTCTGCAAGACCATTTGCTGCACCTTTTTGAGTTGTAATGTAGTTAAGAGTTACTGCATCCTGTGCGTTAGTTGGGTCAGCAAGACCTGTAATCTTCTGTGCGTTAAGAGCAACTGCAGCAGTAGGAACAGCCATCTGGTCTAAGCGAGATGTACGAACCTGTGTATCAAAGTCAGAAACTGTAGAGGCTGTTTGTGTGCCAGTATGGTTAGCACGTGCCAATGGGTCTGTAGCCAACTTAGATAGAGCAATAGCAGCAGATGCGTTAATGTCAGCATTAACAATAGTTCCATCCACAAGATCAGCGGAAGTAATAGTTCCACCAAGGTCTAACTTAGTTTTAGCAATTGCAGCGGTACCAGATACATCAGCATTGACGATTGTGCCATCTAAAATCTTGGCAGATGTTACTGCTCCGTCTGCTAGGTCTCCAGCAACGATAGTACCATCGGCAATCTTAGCCGAAGTAATGGCGCTATCAGCAATATCTGCAGTAGCAATAGTTCCATCAAGAATCTTTGCTGAGGTAATCGCTCCATCTGCAATGTCGCCAGCGACGATAGTTCCGTCTGCTATCTTGGCGCTAGTAACTGCTGAGTCTGCAATCTTTCCTGTAGTTACTGCAGTTGGTGCTAACTTACCTTCTGTGACTGATAGGT
>Ga0247723_1001717_pt1 | contig 12467 bp, 32 predicted proteins | sample MSEWelMarce5H_FC_FD_189079 | JGI IMG/M metagenome (GOLD analysis project Ga0247723, IMG submission 189079) | Subsurface sediment microbial communities from gas well in West Virginia, United States - MSEEL Well Study Marcellus 5H_FC | ecosystem: Environmental > Terrestrial > Deep subsurface >...
ATAATATACTCATAGATGGATTTCTAGACCCATCTAAATACAACCCTATAGGAGTAATAAAATGACAACAAATGGAATAAACGGTGGCGGATTTGAAGCTGCTAAGCCATCAGGATCATCACCATGGCCAACAGAAAACTATTCACCAGCAACAGGATCATTCCCAGCAGCACAGGATAAGTCTTCACAAGGTGCAGCAGGTGTAACAAATAAGATGGTTCACACCGCAGCAGAAACATCAGCATTCGGTACAGGTAAGTAATTATGTGTGCAATGTGTGGATGTGGCAAAGAAGCATTCATGGGCGCAGAAATGCCTAACCAAAATGTATATGATGTGGGCCCAGGACAACTTAATTCACCAGAAATGTTTGGAACAGATTCTATGGACACTCTTGGAACCAAAACAGATCTTCCAGTAACTAGTGCTCCAGGAGTGGATTTTAACTAATGTCAATGGACGGAACAGGAATGGTTCCACCGCCAGCTTCAGGAGCAGCAGGAGCCGTTACAAGCCAAGATGCTACCAGAAGAAATCCTAAGCAAGGATTGCGCTCAGGAATGAAAGTGGATAGAAATAGACATGGAATTAGACGTGAAACATCGCTAATTCCAAAGCCACCCAAAAAAACTGGGCGGAAGAAAGTATAATTAATTACTTTAATGATAGCCCATACTTAACTGTATGGGTTTTCATTATTAAAGGAAAGTTATGATAGATCCATTTGAAATAGAAGTAAATAGAGATATTGATGATTCAATAGATCAAATGGAAGATGAATTTGGCTGGATCTAAATATAAAGAGATGGATTAAATATGAAACCAGGAGTCAATATGATCAAATATCTTATTTGTAAGATTAAAGATCATAACTTAATTAAAGCAGGATCTTGTCCATATACTGGGTTAAGTTATAATTATTGTGAAAGATGTGGCGCAATGATTCCTATTGAGCCGCTTAGTCCTAGAGTATGTACGGCGCACCTTGGGTAATCCTAGGTATATGAATGAATCTTGGCTAAGAGATCAATACGTAGCACAAGAGATAAGTATAGAAGACATTGCTAAAAATTGTAAGGTGACACCACAGACCATCATAAGATGGCTTGATGAATATGGAATATATAGAGATTGGCGTAGGTTAAAATAGTTGACAGATATTAGTATATTTTGTACAATGATTATCTGTAGAAAGAAAGTTGTATGAAAAGAAAATTACTTAATAATGTTTATAACTTTCTTCCTGAAATTTATCAAGTAGCAGAAGTAGATGAATTTGATACTGCAATAGATTTAACAATTCATACAAAAGCTCCAGGAAAATGGCTTTTAATTGATTTAGAAACAGGGCAAGAATATATAGGGTCTGATAAACCTAACCTATATGGCAAATGGATAAGAATTAAGGATAAATATAACAAATGATAAAGCCAATCGGAGGTCTCCTCCTAGTTAAAGATAAAGAAGAAGGCGAAAAGATTAGTAAGGGTGGAATCGTACTCACCCACTTGGTTCAAGATAGCGGACCTAAAGAAGCTACAGTAATTGCTAAAGGAGAAGGTGAATATAACTATAAAGGAGATCTTATCCCTATAGACTATATCAGCGTAGGAGATATTGTTTACTATCCACAGCACGGCGGGACAGATATTGAAGATGAAGACGGAACTAAGTACGTCCTACTTAATGTAAAGAATGTATTGGCTAAAAAGACATGAGTTATTGGTCCTATATATTAGCAGCAATTGGAGTGACAGGTATATTCTTTGTAGGTCGTAAACATAGGTGGGCATGGTTATGGCTTATATTCAACGAATGCTTGTGGGTTGTCTATGCAGTGATCACTGATCAATACGGTTTTATACTTGCCGCTGTCGCTTATACCGTCGTTTACATTAAATCTTTTTTACATTGGAGAAAAGATGCCTAGACATATAATGAAGATGGACTGGAGAGCCTTAGGCTATCAGGCTAAGTATGAAGTAATAGATAATAATATTACAGTCATATGGGAGAATATTGACGCAATTAGTGAAGCGAAAAGTGCGGCGGGAGAAGACATTTTGTCAGTACCTGACAGAAAGAGCTAAAATGATCGACTGGCTAGTAAATAGACTATTTTGGTGGACCCCATTAAAAGATGCAATATTTAATGAAGTAAAGCTATGTCAATCTATAGACAGATCAATGTGGGAACACGAGAAAAATAGACCAACTAATCTTACATGGGCAGAGGGCGATAGATGGTACGGATGGACATATAATCCTAAACTAAAGCGTTACTATTTTAATGATATTGGAAATGAATCGCTAATGAGCCTATGGGAAGACCAATGGTCTAAAGAGAACTCTGAGTTTGCTCAGGATGAAGTATGGTAGATTTAAGGCGGGGAAGATGAAGAGCATCTGCTACCAATGTAAGCATGAATACCCATCTAAGGATCTAGAACTATATGATTATAATGGGAAAGCTTTCTATTGCTGTATATCCTGTAGATATGATTTGATTCAATATAGTACCAAGAAGAATAAAGCAGTCAACTAGAATATATGGTATGATATAGATATATGAACACAAAAGAAGAACTTTGTCATTACTGTAAAGCTATGGCTACATATAATGATTTAGCTAAAGTTAATAAAACATACCAGATAGTAGGCGTATGTGCTTGTCATTCATATAAAGGGCTATCTTCATAATTTAGATAAGGGGCTTACCATTTCTTATAACTTTAGTTCTGTACCAAATTTTGTTATTAAAGAAGCATCTTCTGGAACCGTAGATATTGTATATCAAGGTGATCTCTTTGTTCTTTATAATGATGGTGAACAGTGGATGACCTATAGCAAAAATGATCTTGTTATTAAACAAATGTACTCCTCATATGATTTAGCGTACGGAGATGTTCTTGTCTCTGGATTAGGATTCGGCATACTTGCTTTGTGGCTTTGCACAAAACCAAATGTAAATAGCGTTACAGTAATAGAGTTATCTGAAGATATTATAAAATTATTTAAAGATTCAAATTCTGTGCCAGATAAGTTAAAAATTGTTAATCAAGATATTAGAAAATATAATACAGATAAAGAGTACGACACCTTATTATTAGATCATTACGAACTCCAAGATTATGACTGGATGCTAGAAGATATGCAAATTATATTTAATACTATTAAGCATAAAAATGTTTGGGCTTGGCCTTTAGAGCTAATTTATTTATTTAAAATGTACGCTAACGGGGACTATGAAATCTTCTACGATATATATATGAAATGTGATAAAGACTTTGCCCAATCATGGACTGTTTTTGTAGATAAATTTTTCCCTGAAGAAAAAACACTAAGGAATATAGATAAAGACACACTAAATAATTATATATATACATTTTTGAATAAAAAGTATGGATATGAGGTACTTTAATTATGCTACCCATAAAAATTATAAAGAACTTTATTAGTAAAGATGAAGCAGAACTTATAATTGAATATATTGAGAAAAATTATACATCATTTACCAAAGACCATCATGGACTTTGGTTTAAAAAGGTTTTTGGTTTAGACGCTATTTATAGGGCTGGTTCATGTGAAGGTATTATTGAGGGTTTAGAGGATATAACAGAGTTATCCATTAAGATTGTAGATGATGTAAGAGGCCTGGTATCTAAATCATTTAATGATACTGATGACATTTTCCTTAATTCTCTCTGGTTTGTTAAGCATCTGCCAGGAGGAAGTGTAGGAGAGCATAGTGATACTGCTGATGGAGCAGATGGTCAGTTTGTTTATAGTGCTATTGTTTATTTAAACACTATTGAGGACGGTGGAGTATTAGACTTTCCAAACATTGATTTATCTATTAGACCAGAACTTGGAGATCTAATTATATTCCATAGTAAGGATATGCTCCATAGAGTTTCCAATATTGGTGAATATAGATATACGCTACCTATGTGGTTTACTAAGAACAAAGAATTAGAGCTTAAATTTAAAGAATTAGATAAGAAAATATAGATCCCAATTAGTGAAAAAGTCGGCGGGAGAGACCATTTTGTCAGTACCTGACTTAATGATATACTATTGGTATGATATTAAGCGATAGCGCAATTAAGAAAGTAGGAGAGTTAATTAAAGACTCTCAGATAACTACACCTGGATTAAAGCAATTCTTAAGAGTATCCGTATCTCCTGGGGGATGCTCAGGACTTAAATATCAGACCTATTTTGACTATGAAGAAAAAGATGGCGATGTTATATATAGTTTTGAAGGCTTTGATCTTAGATTAGATAGAATGTCAGATCCCTATTTACAGGGTTCAAGCTTAGATTTTGTAGACACAATAGAGAAGCAAGGCTTCACAATCGATAATCCAAATGCACACGGATCCTGTGCTTGTGGAGATAGTTTCAATTAATATAAATAGGCGGGAACAAATGGATAAACTCCAATCATCATATAGTAAATATACATCTAATAAGATAGAATGTACTCAATGTAATAGGATATTTATATCCAGCAAAACTGATCCATTTATCTGCCTACCTTGCTCAGCATAGCAACTGCTACAAATTAGAGCAAAATAGCAGCTAACCCTTATATCCCCCCGTCCATAAAGATGTCTCAGAAGCCCTTGTAGGGCTTTATTTGACCTATTCTAGAGAAGATCTAATCACAATTTATACTATAGATATGCTTTGAATTACTACCGATATATCGACAAATATATATATGTGTATTTGAGCCATATAGACAGATGTGGTCGTAATGTCCAATTTGTCCATATAAACATATTGACCCAGATTTGTCAATAGAATTTTTCAGGGATTTTTGTCAATGGGTCGTAAATAGACATTTTGGCCCATATTGTCCAATATAAATGTATGTTTATTCTGATATAATTCTGGACAATTCTGCCTAATTTGTCTATGATTCTATATATATTTAAATAGATTTGTCGACATTTATATACAATTTTCAGGGATTTTTATAGCTTGGTCGTAAATAGAAAAAATGGCCCCTATTCCCACAGATTTTTTCCACAAAAATATCCACAGCCTGTGGATTAGACTGTGGATAAGTTGTGTTATATTTACTTGGGCAGTTTGAGATTTGTGAAGTTGTATTGCTTCTTGATTACTTCTAACTTGTTATATAGTTCATTAGCAAGAAGTAGACCTTCACTAGTAATTCCGTTTTCCGCTTCCTGCTTATGTCTAAGAGATTGATTTCTCAGGATATGTACAACCATTTCCATTATTCTATCTAGAGTGTACAATGGCTGTTCTGATAACTGCCTGCCGAGTATTGCGCCATTAAACCAATGGCTTTCGGTTAGGTTGGCGATCTGTTCTACTACTTTAGTTTCGGGTGTTGTACTCATATTCCGCCTTTCGTATTGAGTTGTAACCTGCTATTCTACCAAAAAAGAGAGAGGCTGACAAGTTGCCCCGCCAGCCTCCCCGTCCTATTTTTTACTTGGCTTTGTTAGCCGAATTTTCTGCTTCAAATGTTAGACCCTTATTTAGGGCCTCTTGAATTGCTACCTTTGCCGCTCCTGAGAAACGACCACGGGCACCGACTGTGATTCCTTGTGACTTTAGATATTCACGCTTTGTTGTCATAGTATTTTATCCTTCCGAGATAATTTGTTATATTTATTATATCAACTATTTACGAAATTGTAAATAGCCTTTCCGCCTATTAAGTTGTATATCTGATTAGTTAATCAGAATGTTATTTCCCATATCAGGTAGTTCTTCCTCATCCTCTGCAAAAGACATGAGTTCTAGATCAAACATCCATTCACGTACTTCTTCTTCGTGCTGTTCGGCACCATACTCCAATGAGAAGCCTCTGCCTTCTGCCACGGCCTGCCACAGGGCGGCAAAGACAGTATCCTCATCCTTTACTACTAGATCTTCATCATCATAGTAATCCTTGATAGTTCTCCAGGTCCAAGTCCAAACAAGACCCAATCCAACTGTAAGTTGGCTAACTCGGTCAAGTATCTCATTTAGAGCAAAATGTGTTTGAACCATACGTGCATGCTCTTCATTACTTAGTTCCATTAAGTTTTCTCCTGTCCGATATAGCGAATGCTAAATTATATGTCATTGCATATATTTCTGTCAAGGTGTCCATACGGCCTGATAGATAATTCATTTCCAGTTCATTTTTATCTAATGGGTCCAACTCTTGTTCACATTCATACATTAGATTCTTTAGATGTCCATGCATTATGTCTGTGCCGCTTTCTCCCAGGTCCACCTGCTTTTGCAAATGAGGCGGGAACTCAGTGTAAATATCTCTCATAGCAGTATCATATCAGAAGCCACTGACATCAAATGCCTTGTTGCCTTGATTTGTCCTCTAATGTTATCTATATCAGAACTATCATACTCCGAGCTATTTCTATATTCATCATAGAATTTCTCATAATCCTGATTAAGACTAATTAGATGAATAGACATATATTCCATAAATTGATTAGTCATTATCAAAGTACCCTTCTGCTTGTAAACCCCTTAAAAGCTCCATTGCTCTCCAGGTATTGTTATATAGCCAAGGGTCGTCATCTGAATTTATTGTGGTAAGAACAGAATCAAGAGCATAAATCATATCGTCTACATCAGTAGCAGCATAACCTAACATACTTCTTCCAATTCCCAAGATGTTTCAGGCCAACCTAAATCATATTTGATTAGGCTTTCTACATCACCTATATCGTCAAGATGTCCATTGATTTTCTCAATTGCTTCTTGTTCGCTATTAGCGCCAACGGCGCCGTGTAATTTAATTACGAAGTTATAGTATGTCATTAGATATTCCTTTGGTGGTATTCAATGTATTCATCCCAACCATTGGCGGGAACAAAGTAATTATCATCATCCATAGTTAAACCATAGTGTACATTGTATGCTTGCTGTAAATCCTCTGAAGCATATTCCATTATTTTGTGTTCAGCATATTCAGCGCCTTCTTCATATGCGCTATCTATCCAATTTTGGAATAGGTCATTTTTAATATCATCAATGATTAGGTCATTGATCATATCTGTTTGCCGATCTAAGAAATCCATATCTTCCATTATTCTCCCTTTCGTTATATGAGAATTATACTATGGACCACTGACATTTGGAATGCTTTGGGCCTGTGAGTTGGCCCACATTTTCCAGGGAATTATATATGTTTCCGTAAACAAAGATATGTTCCCCTAACATTGCGGGCATAAAAATCCCACAATGTGAATTAGCTCTGACAAGCTTTGGGACATTGTAGGATTTCTTACTAAGGCTGCTAGCATCTACCAACGAAAGTAAAAAGATCTGCTTTATTTAACACCTGGCCAAGACTAGTTGACTGATAGGTGCACCTTTAATTTTATACCAGGGCCTTTGAGTATTTATTTACAAATTCATTCAAAGACATTGTAAAGATTGGTTCGTCCTGCATTCCACGAACTTTGTTTGAGTCTGATTCAGACCAAGGAGCCTCTTCGTGCAATGAGAATGTATTGTTACGCCAATCAATAACTGGAATCTTATGTTCATTGTCCATTATCACATTAGCATAAATTCCCCAACCTGTTTCGCTGGTCCAGTCATCCGCCACCAATCTTGAGATAGCAATGCGTGTAGCATAGCCTTCATCGCTCCAACGTGGCCGTGCCTTTTCTACTGCAGCAGCAAGATTCTCTAACATCCCGTGACCCGCCCAGTGGCCGTAGAGAATGATTGTATTCCCTGTGCTCTGTCTAAAACCAAAGTTTGCTCTATCTCCCATTGTATTACTCCACCTCTACTAGTTGTTGAACTTCTTCTACCTTATTTAATTCTATCATTTCATACGACACCTTGTCTAGGTCTTTTTCAAACTTATTCTTGTGGTGTCCACAAAAATACAATTCGCCTGCAACCATTTTGATGAGCCACATTGCTTGAGCAGAATCTCCGCATTTATCGCAAGCAATCCAACGTGTTAAATCTTCTTCAACCATTATCTGTGCCCCTTTCAATTCGGTCCGCTACCCAATCTAAAACATCACCACTTTCGTGATCTTCCGCCCAATCACGTAGGTTTTCAATTATAACTTCACGAGCAAAGTTAATACCATCTTGAAAGCCTTCTTTGTAGTCTGACATATCTCTCCTAATATCCTGTCTTTTCGTATTCGGACCAGTACGTTTCTATTAGATTATACTTATCACGAATGTTACTTACTTTCTCAATACTACCAGTTCCAATGCTGAAAGTCAATGTTTTACCATCAATGTATTCAGGGTCTAAACCAATTATCTCTGCACTCCACAGCGCAGCATTAAAAGAGTTTTGATCTGGTGCTGTTAATTCAAAGTACATCTAGTGCCTCTTCCTGTGTGTAGGTTTTTAAAGGTAATGTTAGCATATGGGTCTGACATTCTTTCATAGCCTTTTCGTCTCTCCAAGTTCCGTGCTCGCATTCAGAACAGAATTCACCGCAGTCATTCTCGCAATAAGACAATGTATCATATGAATCGCATTCACGACACATATTCTCGTATTCAGCCAATTCTTTTACTTCTCCACGGACAATCTCATATTCCCCACCCCAACCTGTTTCTTCCTCAAACTCTAATGTGAGCAGGCAGTTCGGAATAAGATTACTTAGTTTAGTTAAGATAGTTACAGCAGGCGACCAAGCAGTATTGTACTTATATACAACCCAGTTATTCTCGCCATCTGAAACCTCTTCTAGTATTTCAGTATCGGAATACTCGTTGCCATCTGCAACTGCTACATCCCATTTAGTTCCCCAATTAGATGTATTCCAGTTATACCAATCCTTCTGAGTTTTAGCGTGAGCAACTTCTTTAGCAAACCAATCAGGATCAGTTTTCATATCTGTTCCTAATCTATTAGGCTGTTGAACATACTCTTCCATTGTAATACCGTCTTGTAATGGAGAGTGGATATTCCAAAATGCAAAGACAGGAGCGGAATAGATAGACTCAGACACTTCCATAGTATTGGTTTCCATATTCCAAGAATCGTGCCATACAGTAAAAGGCTCATTCAATTTATCCTTGATAAAATCTACCTCAGACTTTGGACCTTGTATTGTTAATGTATTATATACCCAGTTTGGCATTGTTTATCCTCTCGTTAGACCGATATTGTAGCAGGGGACACTGACATCTTAGACTGCCACAGGTAGCAATTGCTATCTAATCTATCACCAAAGATTCTAATGTAATCTGCTATATCCTCGGTCTTATCAGTTAGACATTCTTTAACAGTATCTACTGAAATAAACACACGGCCATTCCATAGACCCATTTGACCAATGTTGGTCGGCACCTCTAGGCAGCCATATGTATCTTGTTCCCAGCCAACACCCTCTGAACATACAAGGGCATACTTAGGATCTCCAAATACATTTTTCTCTTCAAGTTCGATAAACAATAATGAATCCACTGTACATTTGCTAAAATCATTACTGTATTGCAATGCATAGATTCCGTTTGCAATCGCTGCAAGTTTTTCTCCGTCAACAATTGTGCCGACGTAACCGTTCATTCTTGATTCTCTGCGGTCCATTTTATTCCTTTCGTTGAATAGCGTAATTGTAGCAGTTCCCACTGACAAGCACAATAGATTCCAGGGATTTTTTATGTGATCCGTAACACAGGCCTCTATCCCGCACATATTTGCGGGCCTTGCGATCCGTATCGGACTTGAACCGACGGCCTCTACCGTGACAGGGTAGCGCTCTAACCAACTGAGCTAACGGACCAAATGGTGAGCAGTTTTGAATCTTGCTCAGGATTTATTTATTTAGAAAGCCAAAACCAATCACTTGATTTTGTTTTTCTCAGCAGTAAGAATTGGGTCAAAGCCTGATGCACCTGCCATAAGTGTTTCAGAATTGCCACGACCTGTGCGGTAGTAATCAAGGCGTTCAGTTAGCGCATTAAACGCACCCCATTTTGTGCCCTTGATATTAGCATTGGTTGGTGAGTTATGATACAACTCATCAAGGAGAACAATTTTGTTTTCCCATTTCTTAAGCGCACCCTTAGAATCTTTTTCAGGCTTAGGGTATAGTGTGTTAATTAGTTTAGAAAATTCTGCATCGGTAATCGCTTGAGAGTAAAGCGCCTGTGCTTCTTTTTCAAATTCATCAAAGTAGCCTAGCGCAAGACCTAAAGTCTCACGAGCAACAGCGATGCGACCTTCAACAGATTGTGTATGACGAATCTTGAATGACTGTTTAGCCTGCTTCATTGCAAGGTTAAGAGTATTTTGGCAGACAACACGAACAGGGGTAACAGCAGCCTGAACAGCAACTGAGCCATCGTGTGAAGTCCAGACGATAAGATAAAGTTTTGTCTCATCATTAGCGCCTTGTGGATCTAATACCATTGTGCGGGGAATATCAACAGTACCGAATACAACTTTGCCTTTCTTAAGAGAACCCGCAGATTCCCAACGGCACTCAGGATTTGCATCGTGAATAGCATCTGCAAATGCAAATAACTCTTCATTTTGTACGGGCATATAACGCTTTCCAACAGTTGCAAGAACATCAGTTCCGCCATTGAATGGATTAGTACGCAATACTAACTGAGCCTGAGATACATCATTCCAATCCTCTGAAATGTGATTTGTGATAGGAGATAAACGAACATTCCAATTTGACAACTTTGCTTGTTCAAGCATTGTTGCGGTTGTAACTTCTTCATCTTTTGTAAAGATACGATTTGCTAAATTGTGCCACGCTGGTGCGCCACGCAAAGCAAATGCAACTTCGCCATTTTCTACTTCTAGGTTGTGAGCCATAACTTCCTTTCATTGTTTGATTTAAGGTAAGTATAACATAGGGGACTGACATCTACAAGACTTGATAGTCATTTGTCCTAATTGTCCATCGTGATAAACATCACATATTCCAGGGTTATCCACAGGCTACCGTAACGCTGTGGATAACCCCGCAGCTATTTGCGGGCCTAAAGATGTGACTCTCAGTTGAGAGCCACACCCTTAGTTAGTTTTGCTTTTACATTTTGGACTGTTTCCATTGGCAGAAACATTGCAGTTGTTTTTTTCTTTTTTAAGTTGTCAAAGACATATGCTCGGACGGTGCTGCTGAATTTAGTAATGTTACTAAATACATATTCAGTTAGTAGATCTTTATCTACTCCCTGTTCTGAGTAAAGCGTTACATCATTTGTTTTGATGTCGTCGTATATTTCTATACGATATCTGTTACGCATTTGTTTCCTTTGTTAGTAGGGACTAGAAGTATAACATTAAGCGCCGATTTTAACCATAGCCCAGCGCAGACCATTTTCTGTATTCAGTCCTAGTTTAGTTAAATTAGGACGGATAGAGATGATCTCGCTAATTGTGCCTGTTATACCTGACTTGCCAGTTGTGAATACATCGCCCTTGCGATAGAAACGACCCTTAGCAGTATCTAGAATTGGAGACATTTTTATTACCTTTCGTTAGTTGGTTGTGGTGAGCAGTTTAGCAACTTACTCAGGTTGTTTGGGTTCGGGTGTCTAGACTCTATGTGCTAACCCCCCAAAGTTTATTTACAGATACTTAGCAATCTGCTTCATTGTGGAAGCATTTACTGTTTCCTCATCTGTCATTTTGAGAATTGTTAGGGCATTTGTGATGTCCTCTTTCATCTCACGATAGGTGTGCTGATGAATAACCTCAAAGTCCTTTTCAGGTTCTACTGGGAACGCCGACTCTTTTGTGATGATGTCAAAGTCCACATTGAGAGTGTTGTTCCAAGAACGATAAGATGTGCGGAGGTTAGTTGCCTTAGAGAAGTTCTTGATAGCCCAATCTCCAATTTCCTTTTTCCACGCTTCTTGCTTCTTTTGGAACTTTGTTTCGTTTGCTTCTTGTGAAGCATAATCTGACTCTAGTTTAGCAAGTGTGCTCTCTAGTGCCTTGATTACCTTTGGTGTTGGTACTTTAACTGTAATTGCTCTTGACATATATTACCTTTCGTTGGTTGGTTTGTTGGTTGTATTATAGCAGGGACTACTGACAAGCAGTAGCCCCTGCCTCTCTTTATACTAGGGCTTCGTTAGTAACTGTTGTCCAACGAGTTTCCTTTGTTGGCATTTCCAGCAGAACTCTCACCGAGCCAGATGAGTTTTGGATTATCTCTTTGATAACTCCTGTTTGTTTTGACTTTAGAGTGGTGAATAAATCACCAACCTTGTAAGTGTATCCATTTACTGTCATTTTGCTTCCTTTCTGTTTAGGGGTTTATTCTACCATAGGGGGCTGACATCTATCAACCCCCTATGGGTGTGATATGTATTACTCCGCAATTTTTAAAATTGCGTAAGTTCCATTTTCGTTGATATGGTCAAGCACTGGCTGAATCTTTGATCCAATAAGTTCTTTAAGCATTGACTCTAGCATATGAATTTGCATATCTTTATCTAAAGATAAGAATTGCTGT
>Ga0247723_1001718_pt1 | contig 12464 bp, 8 predicted proteins | sample MSEWelMarce5H_FC_FD_189079 | JGI IMG/M metagenome (GOLD analysis project Ga0247723, IMG submission 189079) | Subsurface sediment microbial communities from gas well in West Virginia, United States - MSEEL Well Study Marcellus 5H_FC | ecosystem: Environmental > Terrestrial > Deep subsurface > Rock...
TCTCCTTGTTCTTATCTTTATTTATCTGTTATTAAGCACCAATTTCGCTGAAGTTAATCGCAGAGCGAGCAGCAACGAAGTTGAGAGTAATAAAGTTGATAGAACGATTTGGCTTAACGAAGATATCTGCAATAAACTCATTGCGATCGATAACTTCACCTGTGTTGTTAGACTCATCGCACTTAACAACGAAATCAGTAATACCACGACGACCTTGTACATCACGGAGGAATGGCTCTACCAAGTTCTTGAACTGTGCACGAGTGAACGAATCGTTAAATTCGAACAACTGGAATTTAGCAGCAGTTGCAATCGCTTTTTCCATAACGATGAATAAGCGACGAACATTGATACGATCGAATGCAGATGGTTTAGCCAACAGAGTCTTATCACCAAAGAGAACAGTTCCTTCTCCTGGGAATGTAACAACAGGGTTAACACCTTTCTTGTAAAGAGTATCACGCTGTGTCTTAGTTGGATTAACTGCCAAACGAACCACATTCTTAATTTGACCACGATTTAGACCACCTGGAGAGAACCATGGATCGTTAGTGTAGTCAGTGCGAGCACATAAACCAGCCACATCACCATTTAATGGGACATAGCGATATTTGTCATTGTATCGGTCATACTGATATTTAGAACCAGAATCCATAACTGCATATGATGTGCTTGAAAGAGCATCACGATAACCAGTAATGTAACCAATTTCTGTAGAAGTCGAACCGATAATTACATCACCATTTGATACTCTCTCTGGAGAAATCAAGGCGATACAATCTAGACGAGTTTCGCAGATGTTGCTAATTACATATTGTGCAACAGTGGTAGATGCTTTACCTAACATAACTAGAGAAACATCATACTGCTCTGCATTAGAGAACAATGCAAAAGCTGATTGTTTCTCACCATCAGTTAATGCGTAGTCATCTGTACCACCAGAAAGAGATACAGTTTGAACAGCAGTTAGTGTCTTAAATGTAGAACCTGCTGCAGTAGCACCCCATGAAGTAGTACCTGTTACTGCAGTTGGGTGATCCATCCACCAGATGTATTCTGAACGACTATTGATTGCGTCTTTGTAATAGTTATTTGTGCCATCAGATTTTTTACCATCAGATGCTTTTGAAAGGAATGCAAATTTTTCTAGAACAGTACCAGCTGTACCAGTCCACAGTCCATCTTCATCGATAACGATTACATGCACTTCGTCACCAGATCCACTTACGCTTGCAGCGTAGGTAGAAGTAGCAGGTGCAGCATCAAATTCAGATGCATATGTCCAACCAGTGAAACCAGCAGAATCTGCCATAGAAACTTTTAGGCTATTACCTAGAGTTCCTGGATATTTTGCAGCCCAAGTACCAACAACACCAGCACCAGCAGAATAGGTAGAAGTATAATCTTCACCATTCATAATTTTAACACCAGCAGTTGAGATAGTTGATGTAGCTGTTGCAGTTGTTCCAGATGGAGGTGCAGCGACAGTAATAGTTGGAGCAGAAGAGTAGCCAGAACCATTGGCAACAACTGTGATGCTAGTAATAGTTGAAGAACCTACTGTTACTGCGCCAAGTGTTGCTGCAGTAGTTGGTGTACCACCAGATAAAGATACTGTTGGAGCAGCTTTATAACCAGATCCAGCTGCAGATATTGTAATCGAAGCCACAGTTTGTTGTGAAGTGTTGCTAAGAGTTAAACCAGTTATAGTACCAGCAGTAGTAACAATTGCAGCATCGCCAGTAGTGGTTAATGTAAATCCTGTTACTGAAGAACCAGAACCAGTGATTGCAGAAACCTTGTATGTAGTTGGAGTTGAATAACCAGTAATAGTAGCTGTACCAGATATTGTTCCAGAAATAGCGATTAAATCACCAACTGTTATTGTAGTTGCAGTACAAGTAAACTGACCACCAGTACCAGAAACTGCACCACCAGAGATAGTTGGTGTAGTCATCACTGCAGTAGCAGTAGCACCAGAACCAGTATCACCTGAAGCAGTAGTAATAGTTACTGTTGGGGCGGAATCATATCCTGCGCCAGCAGTTGAAACCGCAATCGCAGTAATCGCACCACCAGATAAAACAGCAGTAGCAGTTGCTTGTAATCCACCAGTGATATCTGGAGTAGAAATAGTTACAGCAGGTGCTGCAGCAGTGGAAGTATAACCAGAACCAGCAGCAGTAACGCTGATAGTTTGAACACCACCAGTTTGAGTAGCCACCGCATTCAAGTGTCCAGCGTCTGCACGAACTAGTAATAGGTTATTTGTATAAGATAGGAAGTTCGCAGCAGTGAAGAAAGAATCAAAGTTACTATCGTTTGGTTTACCGAAACGACGAACTAACTCGTTTTCGGAACCAACTGTGCTAGGCTCCATAACTGGACCCCACGGAAATGCACCAGCGAAAGCACCAATTGAAGATGATACGGCTGGAACGATAGAAGTGAAATCTTTTTCTACGACTGCAACGCCTGGAGATAATTGAAACGGCATTGTAATTCTCCTTGTTAATAAGTTTTACTTTTAGACAAAATTCATGTCTACATTTTATTTAGTTTTTGCACGATTTCTAGAAGTTTAGAGGAGGTTTTTCTGGACCACCATCGTCATAAAAACCAAATGGAGTAAGTTCTTCTTCGATAGCTTGCATCTGTTTCTTATACATAACTTCTCTAAGGTTTACATTATTTAGGTCTTTAAAATACGAGTTAGTCGTTAACCATCCAAACAGAACTAAAGGCATAACCAAGTCATCATGATAACCTTCGTCAGCTTGATACGACCCTTTTGTCTCAATAAATGTAGAAATCTCTGATATAGTGTCTGCGTCTTGTATTAATAGTTTCTTTTCTTCAACTAGTGCCTTAAAATTATGACACCCAATTCTTTTAATTTTCTTATCTGTCATTACACCTAGCTGGGTTTTGCCACCACCGAAACCACCAGAAACTGTCTGCCCAAGAGTATGTCTTGTGACAAATAAAATGTTTTCGTATTCCATCTCAGAGTAGAGAATATGAGCAACTTGCTCTGATATATTAATCTCCATTAAAACCCAAGCGTAATTATAGTCTTTACCAACTTTGTAAATAATATTAGGATAGAGCAATGGACTAATTTCATTGTTTCTATACTTTGCAACAATTCGATAAGGTGTTTCTGTAATATCAACTACCTGAAATGCAGAATAATCCCCACCGACACCTTTAGCCACATCGGCTATTAAACAATATGTATGACCAACTTGTGGCTCTACATATACATCGAGTCCATCTTTTTCATAGACTCTATTCGCTACACTCATCTGTGCAATAATATCTGCATTGATAAGAGTTAAACTAGATCCTAAGAACTTACACAATACCTCTTGGTTATATTTAAGTTCTCCAAGCATGGCTTTCTGTTCGTTAGCCCATGTTTCATCACGACCTGGAATTTCCCAGTATGGAATAAACAGATTAACAAATCCATTTCTCCCATGTTCAGCATCATTCCAGAACTTCCAGAAATGATTATAACCCAAAGGTGTACTGCTTAGTAAAATCTTAGTGGTTTGACCAGCAGAAATCGTAGGGTAAACAGATGTAAAGAATTCTTCTGCCACATTGTTTGGAATAATTGCAGCTTCGTCAACATACAGTAAGTTTACAGATTTACCACGAATACCAGATTTACCAGTCGCTGCAGTAAATACCTTTGAACCATTTTCTAATTCGATGTCACCCTTGTTCCAAGTAGTCACACCTTGTTGCATCCATTTAGGTAGCAATTCATACATCGTTTGATAACGATCTAAAACCTCTCGTGCAGCTGTTGCTTTGTTTGCTAGAACACCCACATTTTTATTTGGTTGAAACAATGTATACCAAAGAATATATGCAGCAGAAGTTGTGGTCTTACCTTGCTGACGACCTTCCATAAGAATTACACGACGATTGTTATGGATAACATCAATCTTTTTCTTTTGGCAATCGTATAATTTAAATAGCTGAAGACCATGATCTAGAGTTACAATGTAACAATAGTTTTCAATAAAATAAATCGGATCTGCAGCACACTTCATATACTCCTTAACATCGTCTGGAGTAAACTGAACATCAACACCTGCTGCTTTTAGATTCGAATTCGCATTATAAATTTCAGCCATATTTAAAAGTTACTTGTCCACGATTCGGTATCAACTGTGGCAGTGGTAACATCACCCTCTGCAGTATAAACTCTATTTGGATTGCTAAAGTTCTCATTCTGACCAACATTAGCCATAACTTCATCAATAACTTTCTTATTAGCCAATGGACCAAATAGATTAGTTTTAATTGTAAATGTTAGTGTATGTGTAACAAATCTACGAGTTTGAAAATCACCATCATACTCGTCAGAAGAAGTTACGCTATTTAAAACGATAGGAATGTCAAGTTTAACATTCATGTCTGGAACAGCATTAATTGTTAGAGTATACTCTGGAGTAAATGTTGGAAGAATTTGTTCTAGAATTTGTAGTGCATCTTCTTGAGTCTTAGTTAAAATATACAAACTAATATCAATGTTATATGGCACTGGAGTATAGATGGCATCCATCGTATTAGTTCCATCGCCACACTTAATTTGTTGCATACGATTTAACTTGCGACTAGAGTCGTAGTTATAACCAAGAATCTCAAAAGACATTCTTGGTAAAGAGATATATGTATTATTTTCTAGATTAGGATCTTGCTCGATACGAACCAACCATTTTTCCTTTGGTGCATACGCAAGAGGAATCTGAAGTCGTTGAATAGTTGTTCCTGTTACAGAATCTCCAGATTTACGATCGATATAGATATCACTGAATAGAGTGCCAAATGCTACGATGCACTTTCGAATAGTTCCGTGATAAAATACTTGATTGTTTAACATTATATTTCAGTATTCCTAGTTTTATCTACTTCACCGAATGGATTGGCTTCGCTGAATAGAACATCTGCAGCTTGAGTCTTAAATTTATTATTGTCTCCATAAGATTCAACACTATCAATATTTGCTTCAATAACTGAAGTTGCTGCAGCATTAGATCCACCACCTCCAGTAAATTGTACGACTGGAGCAGTTTGATATCCAACACCACCATTAGTTACATTCACACTAACTACTTTACCAGCAGTTGTTCCAGAACCAAGCACTGCTGTTGCAGTGGCATCTCTGCCTGTAGAAGTTACAAGAGTAACAGTTGGTGCTGTTGCATAACCAGATCCTTGATTTGTCACATTAATTTTAATAACAGTTCCATATGGCGAGCGAGTTGTATTTGTAGTAAATGATTTAAGAGATTCAAACGCATCAACTGCTGCAATACCAGTATCAATTCTTTCAGAAGCATACTGGAACAATTCAACTTGTAGTTTGTAAACATATAGTTTACCAAGTTGATAAAATGGATCTTGATGAGTTACAAACTTAATCTCAAATAATCCTTTTGTTAATGGAAAGTAAATTAAATCTCCCTCGTTTGGTCTATTAGGTAATGTAGTTACACCGTAACGACCAACTAACTGATCCCATCTACGACGAGCAACTACCAATGTAGCTGACTGCTCCATCATTAAACCAAACTTTTGAATAAATGCTCCTTGTCCTGCAAGAGAGTCCACATTTTCAAAATACATTTCAATTGGAAATGATGATGTGAATTGAGACAGACGATCCTCACCGAGAATTTCGTCTTTAGAAACTAATGTTCTTGGAATGTAAAAGAACTCATTACCGTAAATCTTTAAAGATTCGATAATCAGGTCTTCTACCAAATACTGTTCGTTTCTCGTACCATGAGAAAAATAAACATTAGTTGTTGACATATTAACCTATAAAAAAGTCTAGTGGTGCAGATTTATTTTGTAAAGTTTCTTCCAGTTCTTTAACTTCATTAACTGCTTCATCGTATAGTTTATCACCATCTAATGTAACACCACCTGGAAGTTGAATGCCAGAAAACTTTTTAATATTTGTTGCCCATTGTTTCTTAAACAATGCAGTAACATAATGTTTTAGCCATGCTTCATTCCAAACCTTAGTAAACTCTGCTGGATCTAATGCACGATATCCTTGAACAATAACATAGTCACCAAGTGGAATATCTGTTTCCCAGTTAATGTCTAGATAAACTCTGTTTGTTCTACGATTAAAACGGAAAGAAGTGTGACCATTTAACTCTAAATCTAAAAGAGCCAAATGACTCATTACAGTTTTGTAGTAAATAATAGAAGTAGATGTCAAGTCATATAGGTCGTTCAAACGCAATTGATATTGTAAATCAAAAATATTCTTAGATGACGATGCTTGACCTATGGCTAGAATTTTAGTGACACCATATACTAAATCACTAACTTCAATATACTTGTTATCGTATTCTCGTTTTGTGATAGAAACTGTAGTGGCTGATTGACCAGAAGAAGCACCAGCGATCGCTTCGCCTGCAGTAAATGTTCCAACAATATTCTTAACTAGTAGCAAAGTTCCAGAAGAAGAACGATTTGTTTCTTTAACTACTGTTGCAGTTGCTCCAGAAGAAGCACCTGTAATAGTTTCAGACAATTGATAATTACCAGCAACAGATGTAGTTAAAACAATTTCAGAGGCACGAATTGCAGCCTTCATGTAAATCTGCTCAACACCATCGTAATGGTATTTTCTCCAGTGCTCTAATGCTTCATCAATACGATCTTCTAATTGATCATCGTCCACATTGACTTCAACCACTGGTGCACCGAGTGCACGAAGTGCATATTGTTTTAATCCATCTCTTGTAGAAACAGCCATATTAACCTACCTTCTTTTGTAATTCTTCAATCATAATCTGTTGTTCTTTGATTGCTTGAATTAGTAATGGTACAAGTTTTTCGTAGTGAACTGTTTTATAGTTTTCACCAGAGCGAGATATTTCTACACCCTCTTGCAATTGCATAATATCAAATGGTGCTGGAGAAACAATCTGTGGTAATACTTTCTCAACATCTTGAGCAATAACACCGACTTGTTCTTTTTCTGTAGAGTAACCAAAAGACTCTGCTAATTCATTAGCACGGAAAGTTACACCACGAAGTTGCATTACTTTGTCCAGAGCACCAGAAATTTCTGTAATATCTGTTTTTAGTCGTTCGTCTGAATAGTATGAAGTGATTGCATTAGTGGCACGAATTTCACCAGTTGTATTAGATCCAGCAGTACCAACACCAATAGATTTAAACTGACCATTAGTGCTAGAAGCAGTTAGAGTTGGATTGTTTAGTGTTAGTGTTCCTGTTGCAGCACCAATCGCTATTGTTGTTGCAGCACCAAATGCGTTTACTGTTGTGGAAGTAGTATTCCATAAGTTTACTGTAGTCTGAGAACCTACAACAGTTGGGTTATTTAGAGTTAATGTACCAGAAGTAGCACCAACACCAATAGTTGTACCAGCACCAAATGCGTTTACTGTTGTGGCAGTTGCATTAAAGACATTTTGTGTTGTTTGAGTACCAACTAATGTACCAGTGTAATCTTTAAGATTCGTTCTGTTCCATTGACCAACTTGTGTAGCTGATGTTCCATTAGACGCTTCAGCATAAAAGTCTAAGTCACCATTAGAATTACCAGCAGAAGTTTCTGCCTGAATATATGTATATCCATCAACTGATTTAACACCACCAAGAGATGCCCATGCAGATGCAGCATATCCCTCAAAAGCAGAAAGAGTGCTGTTGTAGCGAATCATACCAGTGGCAGGAGTTCCTGGTCGTGCAGCAGTATTACCAACAGGAATTAACCAGTAGTCAGTATTAGTAGCCTTTAATGGTTTATTAAAATTCCAAGAATCAGTTGCTGATGTATAAAGGATAGTGGCAGAAGCACCATCTACAGTAAGACCAGCACCATTCGCTGCAGCTGCATTCGCTGCACCTTTTGCAATAGTAATGTTAATATCATCAACATCAAGTGTTGTAGAATTTACTGTAGTAGTTGTACCATTGACAGTTAGATCTCCAGAAACAACTAGATCTTTATTAACTGTAACTGTGCCACCATCAGCATCACCAAGATTAATATTTGTGGTTGAACCAGCTGCACTGCCAGTACCAATATTGATAGTTTTAGTATTACCAGAACCTACAGCACCAGTAGAGATATTAGTTGTAGAGGAAGCAGTGCTACCGTAACCAATCGTTAAAGTGGTCGCACCAGCAAATGCCACTGGAGAAGTCGGTGTCGCAAAAAATGCTGTTGCGCCACTTGTAGCATTAATCGCTGTTAAACCAGCCAAAGAAGTTGAAGTATCACCAAAAGAAACAGTTGTGCTACCGATAGTAATATTACCTGAAGCCCATTCAGGAGCATATCCAGCACCCGCAGATCTTAAAAATGTTCCAGAAGCACCAGCTGCAATAAATGTAGTTAAATTAGTATCTTGCTGGATCATTACCTGTCCAGCAGAACCACCTGCAATATTGGTTGCAGTAGTAGCATTAGTCGCAGTACCAACAGTTAAACTAGATTGAGAAGTCCATGTTGGAGCAGAAGAACCAGCAGAAGTTAAAACTTGACCAGAAGTGCCAGCTGCAGAAATAGCAAGAGCAGAACCACCAGAGTAAACTACAGCTCCAGCAACTGCAGTTAAAGAAGCAGCTGTGCCACCGTATGCCAATCCAACAGCAGTTCCTTGCCAAACAGAATTAGTAGACATTGTTTTATTAGTCAATGTCTGAGATCCAGCATTAATAGTTACAACTGAACCACCACCTGCGGTAGATCCGTCATGTAGTCTTAGCGTTTTGACTTCGGTATCGTAAGTAATCTCACCGATAGCACCAGTAAACGCATTATTCTGGGTAGTTGTTCCTCGTCTAAACTGTACTTGGGTTGCCATTTAAAATTTCCTCTAATTTTGTATATTTATGCTTGTGCTTCTGACCAGAATAAGTTTAAGTTTACTGTCGCAGTGCTAGCAGAAAGATTTCTAACTACAACTGCCAAGACATCGGGACCATCTGGGAAGTTACTATAACCACCAATAGCTGAGTTAGATAATTCTTTAAGACTTGATAAGTCAATTTCAGCAAAGCCAGCTGGTGGACCAAGAGTGGAGAAAATTTGTTCTCCAGGAGTTGCAGCTGTATTACTACTTGTAGAAATCTGAGCAAACGATGGTTGCGAACCAAGTCCAACAGTATTAACTGATGTCCAAGTTAATGAGGATGCATCAATATTTCCAGGATTTAAAATACCATAAACTTGAACTGCCTGATCTGATTGTAATTGCAATTTTTGTAGGAGCAATTGAGAACGATTGATAAGATCTCGATCTCCAAAGTTGCCTGCAATAGAATTTGATACTGATGGTGCCAATCGAACAAAGAAAGCAGTTTCTGAAGATGCAGCAGTAACGCTATTACTTAATGAAGCATAGTTAAAGTAGTAACCACGATCTGTATCAAATCCACCATCTAAGATATAAGAAGAACCCCAGTGATTTAACTGTGGTGCAGCAGTACAACTAATTAAAGATACAGAAGTAAATCCATTACCTTTATTATGGGATGCAGCTGTACCACCAGTAAATGTTTTAGTAGAACCACCAATAAACATATTAAAAGAAGCACCACGAGTGCATGAAGTTAGTGTATTACCAGATTTGCCAGTATAAGTAATAACTTCATTTTCTATAAGAACAGTTCCACCAGTTGATGGAAAACGAGAAGCGTCAACTAAATCAATTGATGTTTCACTATCGTCTAAATCCTCATCTAGACGACCAATTACAGATTCATTAATTGTTTGATAACGAACAGCAGTGTTACCTGTACGCATATATGCTTCGTCATTAATATTATTTTGTTTCATTCGATGAACAAGAATCATATTGCCATCTGGACCACGACACATATAATCAATAAATCCAGCACCATACCAAGAGAATGAAATACCCAACATTTGCATTTTGTTAAGATTCATGTTATAGCCTGAAATACCTGTACCATCTACTTTGTCAATGTTAAATTGAGATTGTGGAATACGAGTATCAATAACTGCAGCCATTTTAATACCAGAAGAGTTATTTACTCCACGATATTCTGGATTGATTGTTAATGCAGTGTCACTACTAATAGTACCAACTTTATAAGTCATACCACGAATAACAATATTGTCACCGACTTTTAATTGTTGAGAGAATCGAGTGCTAGTTCCCGAAACTGCTTGAGATCCTGCAGTTACAGATATAAATCCTGATAATTGATATGTGGCAGATCGTTTAACCACTGCTAATTCTTGCCCATCATATTCCCAGAACAATCCGTTTTGATCATCAAATGGACCAACACGAACAGAAGCTCCATGCCAATTTTTAACTGTGACACGAGGAATATTTGTGATAACTGCAGAAGCTGAACCAAGAGTGTCTGCAGCAATAACAGTAAATGTATTTTCACCTGTGACAGTGTTTACACCATATGTTCCGTTATATCCAGATGTAACCACACCAGAAATAATAACAGTTGCGCCTGCTTGTAAAGAGTGATCTAATTCTGTAGTTACAGTAATTAAAGAACCAACAGATGTACCAGATGCAGAAATTTGGTCAAGGTTAATAACAGGATTTAAAGAAACACCTGATGTCCAAAGAACACCTTTACCTGATTGATAACGCATATACTTTTTAGTCTGACGAGAAACTGAAGCACCATGTGATGGTAAAAAGTTTGATAGAGTTACACCACCATCAAATGGGCGATGTAAAACATAAGCGTCAGAACGAGTATACATATTTGCTACAATACTACTAGTATTTACTGCACCACCAACACGAGCAGTAAATGTAAATGTAGTGGTAGAAGGAACTGTTTCGGCAAAAAAGTTTCCAGTAAGCAATGCATGATTTGTGCCACTAGAAGTACAAATACTCACTAGTGGAGCACCTGGAACTAAGCCATGATTTGCAGAGCAAGTTACTGTAATTACAGATGGGTTTGCACCATTAGATGCAACTGAAGAAATTGGTAGTGAAGATCCTGTATAGAAACCACCACGACGAGCATAGGTAATACCAGTAAATAGAGATAGTCCATTTGTACCAACAATACCCTTTGCATAGTAAGTGAAAGTTGTAGAAGATGGAACTGAATTAATAACGAAAGCACCTTCTGCTCGTGCAGAAGTGCTAGTATTACCTAAACCGTAAATAATAACAGCATCATTTACAGATAATCCATGAGCAACAGAAGTTGTTACTGTAATAATAGATGGTGTTCCACCATCTGTAGATACACCAGATAAGAAAATATCAAGACCAGGTTTTTCATAGATTCCTGGAACTCCACGAATGTCAGCATAGTTCTGCCACTTGGTTGTTTGCAAACCATATTCAAAGTCAGCATCAATTAGTGACTGTGGATTTGCTACACGAATTCTTTCAATAGCATCAACACCAAACGCATATGGGCGAATAATGTTACCTTGTTGTTTCGGTGCGTCTGTATAAACTGCTATCTTATGAGTAGATAGCATTGAAGAAGTATCTTTAGATAATGTTACAGTTGTAACACCATCTTGTTCTGAATAGAATGTTGTTGTATCAGCTGCATCATATACTAAAGAACCAGAACGAGTAGGATCGCCAAGAGCATAGATGTTCTCTTGTGTTGTTTTATTGGTAATAATTAATAGTTGAGTTTCATCAACTTTTCCTGGAAATTTTACTGTGCCAGCATTTGCTGCTCCAGGTGTAAAAACATATTTTTCAATCAGTTGGCGAGCCATTTATGATCCTTTAGAATCCGAAAATAATTGCATAAGAAATGTAGTCTGCTTTAACAGACTGATCAAGATTACTTAGTGAAACAATACCATCAACAACCAGTGATCCAAGATTGTAGATAAAAGTAGCTGGTGTATCTGTTACTAATCCAAGATCTTCTGTTAAAGTTATAACGAGATCAGTAACTAATCCTAAATCAGATTCAGCGTTTGCTGCAAAAACTGCAGAGGCAACTGCTTCGTCAGCTGCAGCATTTACCCATACTGAACCATTAAATTTAAGAACTTGGTCTGAAGATGGCGAACTAATTACAACATCAGTTAAACTATCTAGAGTTGATGTTGTATTTGTAATCCACTGAACACCTGATCCAGTAGAAGCGAGAACTTGTCCGTTTGTACCTGCTCCACCACCAGCTGTTAGAGTGCCAGTTAGCGTGAGATTATTCGCAGTCGCACTGTTAATAGTAGGACTGGTAAGAGTTTTATTTGTAAGGGTTTGTGTGCCTGTTAATGTGGCGACAGATAAAATTGATTCTGTGCCAGAAACAGACTTTTTAAAGAATAGATTACCATCGTATGTGTTAATTGCAAGTTCACCCAACTCCAAATTTGCAGTTGTTGGATTATTGCCCGATGTGGCAGAGCGTTTAAGTTTAATTAAATTAGCCATGATAACCTATTCTATGTAGAATCGAAA
>Ga0247723_1001719_pt1 | contig 12454 bp, 38 predicted proteins | sample MSEWelMarce5H_FC_FD_189079 | JGI IMG/M metagenome (GOLD analysis project Ga0247723, IMG submission 189079) | Subsurface sediment microbial communities from gas well in West Virginia, United States - MSEEL Well Study Marcellus 5H_FC | ecosystem: Environmental > Terrestrial > Deep subsurface >...
CTTTATGATAGAGCGCTCTATAACCCATATAATAACTATATAACTATCTAATACTGAATATAGCATAATATGCCCTGTATATGGGAATACTCACCACTTTACTCCACTATACTCCATATGCTCAAATAAGCCTTACAAGGCTGATAGAGAGGCAAAGAAGGACGGGATAAGGAACTTTCCCTTGAAGCTATTAAAAGGTATCTTAGAGATAGCCGTAGGCTATATCGTCTATATGATCCATAAAGGCATTACGTCTTATGATAAGTATCCAGGTATGTTTTAGTATATCTATTCTGATGAAAAGGACAAGCTTCGACTTCCCCGCCCTTAATTTAAAATTATGCTTAGTTCTTATATTAAGCTTAGTAAATGTTACTCGTGAGTAACCATATGACTTAAGTGATCTTTTCATTTTTAATTTTATCTATTAGGTCCGAAGAATCCAGTTATAGGACCCTTATAGTCATCATCATCTGACCATTTACCAGTGGAGTATCCAGCTACCTTATTTCTACACCATATGGAGTAATCGGTCATAGTCTGATGGTTATCCCAGTATTCGATATCATTTTTAGATATCCCGCATTTTAGGCAAGTTTCCCATGTGTCATGGAATGGGGTCTCACTTTTCGGCTTCACTTAGTCGCCCCCATATAATCAGATAAATCAGTATTATTAATTGTTAACCAATCTAAGTAGGTAATTACCATGGTAGTTCTTTCTCTATAGCCTGGATCGTAGCACATGGATAAAGTATCTCTATCCTATCTTCCTCTGAGCTACAGTGTGAGCAGGCTTCCTCATCAAACATATAACTCTGGACTGGCTTATGTAATTCCACTACCGCAATAATGGCTGCCTCAAGAGAGGTGTGGCCTGTTATCTGTATCTTCTTAATTAGCTTTTCGTGGGTCATTGTCTGTGTCTCTTCTTATTACCATATCTACCCTTAACCTCAGCTTTAGCCTTTTCTAGGATAGCCTGAGCTATCTCCTCTACATTAAACTCTTTATCAAAGGTTTGCTCAGTATCCACCTAGGCACTCATTTCTTGTATGGTATAAACGTATCTTGGTCATGGTCTTCTTATTAGGGGCATAGAGTTCTTCTCCACAGCATGATGCTTTTAGATACCATTCCTTGGCAAAGAAGTCATACTTGAGCCCGCTCTGATTCTTATACTTGTTAGCTACAAATGTAGCAAATGGATCAGGAATCTCTAGACTGTTTAGCATCTTCTTGCTTCTCCCAAGTTAATTTACCATCTTTATATACTGGCCAGTAACCTAGCGACTTCCAGTCCATACGCATTATGCTAGGTTCTTTAGGCATTCTTATGTTCCTTCATATGTCTAGCTAAACTATCGTGTCCGAAGACTCCCCATCTTAGATCCCACTCTTTACCGCAAGTAGGGCATTTAATCAGTCTTGCCATCTTCCCGCTCCATATCCATATAAATATCATCTATCTCAAATAATGAGATTTGGTCTGAAGGATTTATATTCCCACCTATATATCGTACCTCATTGATTAGCTTGAAGTCAATAGCAGTATTAATCATCTGCTCTGAATATGACCCTGGATCTGGTTCTGCTGAGAAATAAACTACATAATATATATCTGGATATCTACATTTAATTAAGGCAGCATTTGCTATAGCCTTCTTTACGTTATCTGTTCTTTTGGCTCCTGGACGTTTCCCATTCCCGTCCTTGCCACCCTTTGCCTCTACATACTCCATGCCGTCAGCTACAAAGTCGACTTCGCATCCAGTCCCAGGCATTAGGACATTCTCTGCGATCATTCTGAATCCACGATTTCTTAAATCGTACTTTACGATGGACTCGAAAATATCGCCAGATCTTTTGGACTCACCCTGGAATGTCATTGCCAGAAGCCTCATCAATATCATCTAATGTATTAATATGTATACTTATTCCATCTAACACTTCATATAATCTAAAGCAAGCCTTACATCCATAAAATGCTACATCGTTCTGGGTAATTAATTGTAGCTCTTTAGACTCTACGATACTCTTACAATGAGCACATATAGCCTTTACCATACTTCATCCATCTCAAATTCCGCCGCTTTCGGCGGTACAGGGGTCTCACTTTCGGATTCACTTTTCCAGCCCATATAAGACTTAATATATACTGCTGTATAGGCTAATGCCATGATTATAAATCCATATTGCTTAGTTGCTATTGCGTAAGCGATCCAGATACATTCATTTACACATAGGACAAGCCATCCCCAGATAGTCTTTCTACCTACAAAGAATATGCCTGTTACACCTATAGCAGCAAGCAGGTAAGACCAGTATCCCATTATTTATCCTTAAGTTCGTTTAAATCCACATTCATAGTTATACAGTAAACATTTTCTCCACGCATACCTAAAATCCATGCAACTGCCTTTAGTACTTTAGACTTCCATTCTGGCATATGAATTATCTCCATAGTATTACTCACAATTCTCATCCATCCAGAGTTTAAATAGTTCAGCTAACTCTACTAACTCAATACTATCAAAGACTGATTCTTCTTGCAAGAATTCAATAAAGTCATCATCCATAACTACTACTGGTAACTCTAACCCCACATCAATTAGATTAAGCCCCACTCTATTTCCTTCCTAGCAATCTTATTTAAGATATCCCCCTTGATCGAGATATCCATTAGTTCAAATTCCATAAGGTCATCCAGCATTTGTTCTGCTGTTACGTCATCGCCAAATGATATCTGTTCCCCGCCGTAGCAGCCTACAGAAGTCCAGACACGCCAGTCTTTATGGAAGTTGTCGAACTCTAGGTGAAGGGCATTCATAGACCATCCGCATAGCTCACAGTCATAGTCGTCGCCAAGTTCCCACTCGTAGTCTTCTATGTGACTATAATCCATTTAATCTCTACACCCAATCAAATTTATCTAAGTACTCATCTATAGCATCATCAATATCTCTATTGACATCTGTTTCTTTAATGCATGCCATTATCGTGCATTATTGGCTTTTACGCCTCTATAACCCGTCTTTTTCTTGTTCATCGATCCTGGAGCTTTCTCTCCTGGTTTAGATGCAGCGATTCGCTGAGCCAGAGCCTTCTTGATCTTATCGTGGTGCTTTCCCATTATTCTCCCCTTACAGCAAGTACGTGCTTGCTATTTACTAGTAAATACTTTTCCATATTCTCTCCATCAATTTCAATGGCTGAGTGCTCATTAAAGAATACAATATCTCCTACATTTATTCCATGTATCTTGATAACATCACCAAGGTAGTTCTGCTCACCATCTCCCATGGCTATTACTTCTCCAACCGCTGGTCCATTGTCCGCAAATGAAGCCGACAGAACAAGACCAGATTGAGTAGTCTTATCTGTTGCTTTCTCCTGCTTAATTAGTAGGTTTGTCCCTAAAGGCTTAATCATTCTTCCTCCATGCTGTAGTATGTTCCCCAACGCATAGCTGGCTTGTAGAATGCATTTGAGATCTTGGCCCATAGAGAACCATTTTTTTCATCCCACATGCACTTAGTTAGGGCGAAGTAAGCAATAACCTCGCATCTATTTCCTATAAATCTTAACACTACGTTATTGGTTCTTTCGTGCTTTAACCAAGTAACCTTCTTCTTTTTAGTCGCCATATTTTTCTCCTTTTCTTGAGCGGATGATCAGAATCGAACTGACCCCTTCTGCTTGGAAGGCAGAGGCACTACCAATATGCAACATCCGCATTAATCTTTCATATTCATGTGGTCTTGAATAACCCATCGCTTATACATATCTTGGTTATCTGAGCCACGGTAAACTTGACCAGTCTCCATATCAATAAGTATCCATTTGTCTGGAACTCTCGTATGAATAGACAGGTCTACAATATCTTCGTGCACCTTGACTTCTTCTCCGTCAAGGAGTTCTCTAGTAGTCTTCGTCTTCGACATCAAATGCATCGCCAATGTTTTTTAATGACTCATTAGTCAATATAATTGCATAGACAGCAGCAGCTGTGATAGCAGTAACAATTCCTCCCAGAACTGCAACCTTCTTTATCTTCATCTAACCTTCTTCTCTCTTAATATAACATTGGATCCATTTTTCCATGCTTCATAATATCCATCCGACTTAACTTTAAGCTCACCATATAATTTGGCCAGCTTTAGATATCTAAAAGATATATATAGGTTAGCTAATATTAAGTATCCTATTACGAAATTACTACTCAATTGGCCTTCCCGCATCTTCCCAGAACTTTTCTCGTCCCATTGAATCTGTTTCTTTAATCATACCAGACTCATACTGTGGTTGTCCATAGCCTTCTGCAAGTAAATAATTAGATAACATTATAGCTGGTGTAATATGGTTTTGTTTAGATCCAATAGCAGACAATAAATCTTCTACAAGATTTGCTAACTCTTGGCTATAAATCTTTTGGTGGCATGCTTTTGCTGCCTCTGCAATTATCATCTCTGGCTCAAACGGTGGTGGCAAAGGAATGTCTGACATCTTATTCCTCAAATAACTTCTTAATTACTGGAAGCGGAACTGCGCCAATATTTGTGTTCAGCCTCTTTGCGCCATCGAATGCGATGAATGTTGGAATAGTTTGAACTCCATACTCAGATGCAATCTTAGGGTTGTCGTCTACGTTAATCTGAACATACTTAATAGTCTTGTCCTGCTCTAGAAGATCTTGAATTACTGGGATCATTCTCTTGCATGGTCCGCACCATTCAGCAGTAAAGTGTAGGAGAGTCTTTCCTTCTCCCGCCAAAGCTTCGTTAATTTGCTCCTGGGTCTGGCTCATTGAGGGCTCTCTCCATCTCTTCTCTAAATGTGCTTAGCACGAATCCCGCTACTAAAGCACAGTATGAAAGCTTTTGATCATGCTCAACAAGATCAAGTTCCTTGCCTCCGTACAGCTTATCAAAAAGCTTTTGTGCTACCGTTGCTGCGATTACATCTAAATCATCGTTAGTCATTCTTACTCCATTTCACTATCTGTTGTAGGTTCTTAATCTTTTCTTCTAATCTGGTATCCATCTCAATCTTCTTTCCCTGGCCCATATTCTCATATACATCAAGTAATTCTTCTACAGAATTAACTAGGTTTGAGAGATGCTTAAGTATGTCTTCTCTCATATTGATTGGTAAATAAACGGTGGCTCTACGCCCATTGTATATTCAGCCGCTGCTGAAAGAGCCTTAACTAATCTAGTCTTAGGTGTCTTTATATGCTTGGTTGAATGCAGGCTTCCTAGTGCATACTCTTGACCACTGCCAATTGAGAAGTAGTTGTCTTTATATTCGCCCATCTGAAAGTCTGTGTCCATAACAAAGATTCTTCCGTGTATGCCAATGATAAGGTCAGCAATGTTTGTGCTTTTTTCATCAGACTCAATAATAAACTTATTCTTTTCAAGACAATTCTGAACAGCCTCAACAAAATCAATACACATGATTCTTTCAAGATCCTTCTTAGATGCTCGTGGTGGAATTAAGTCATGCTTAAGTATCTGACCCATTCTAAAGCTATTAGAAAATCCAATAAGGTATTCGTCAATTACAAATAGCTTAGAGTCTTTTCTTTTATGTACGCTATTAGTATCACTTGCTGCTGAATCCGCTGCCATGTGAACTTTACCATTTTGCACTAAACCAACTATACAAGTCATTTTGAAGCCTTTCGTTGTCTCATACAATAATACCCTATTTTTGGGTTCAGGTCAACAATCTTGCTATAATTAGGTATAACTAAATAGGGAGAGATAATATTGTCAAATGACGCAACCATTACAGGCTTAATAGGCTTAATTGGTATCTTCCTAACATGGGTTTTGGCTAAGCCTAAGCGAAAGGCTGAGGTTACTGAGGTAATTTCTGAGGCTGCTAGTACATCTGTAGATACACTTCTTCGTGTAATGGGTGAACTAAAGATTGCTATGGATGATATCAAGGACACTAATGAACTCCTAAAGTGTGAGATTGATAAGCTTGTTGATGAAAATGTTCGGCTGCAGGTTCAGATCTCTGAGCTTCAGGTTCAAAACGAGAAGCTTCTTGCTGAGAATGTTAAGCTTCGTAAAGAAATCCATAAGATCAGTAGTAATCTTTCTAAATAATAATTTCGTTGGCTGTAATATCTTTACCGTGATATCTACGCTTAACTATATAATCTCTTACCTTTTCAGATCCAAATTGACGACCTGCTAGAATAATTGACCAGCGTGGCTCAAACTTTCCTTCAATACAGGCATCACACATAATTAAGTTAATATCAAATAGATTAGACTTGACTGGTGTCAGTCTATGTTTTTGTTTACCACAAGAGTAACAAAGCACTTAGTTCTCCTCTTCCCAGAATTCTGGGTATTTAATTTCTTCGACTATATCAAACTCTTCGTTCTCAAGATATGTCTCAAAAACTGTTTTATCCTTTATATATCTTACCATAGATACATGGGCTCCGTATGTGAGAACTTCCCCATAAACCTTTTCAGAGTGTATCCAGATCTTATCTCCACTACTCATTTCCCCGCCAGCCCTTCTAGGTCGCATGGAACTCCAAAAGATTCTACGATTTTACGTAGCATATTTAGATATTCCATTATTGATATGTGCTGCATATCACTAAATTCTGCTATATTTTCCTCATATACTCTTAAACTGAGCATACCTGGACGTTCTACAACAGAAACCTTTAGATTCGGATATGGTGATTTGATTGACTTAATAGCCTGAGCTATCTGGGTGCTATATAGCTTTGTAGACACCAAGAGTCTCCAACATTAGTCGCCAATCTTCTTGAGATTTATGCATGTTTCTAGATCGATCTACCTTACCATTAGTTAAGTAGATTCCTCCCCATACACCAACCTCGCTACCATCTATTCCCGCCTTGTGGCAGAATTTAATTACTGGACATGATAAGCACATAGAGTCGATTGTCTGTGCATGCACACCATCTTCTTCATACTTATCAAAAAAATAATCTGTTGGCATACCATTGCAAGCTGCAAGATCCTGCCACCTAAAGCTATTTTTATCTAACCCTAGTTTATCTAGTATTTCGGACACTAGAAGGTACCTTCCATAAGCCGCTGTTGTTCACAACAACACGCTTAGCAGTACCCCATTGACCATTATGAAATTTTCCATTTTTCTTGGACCAACCGCTTGGATTGTATGTCCAAATAATTAGATCGTAGTTTTCCCACCACGAGTTAGGGGTTTTTGATACAAATGATTCAGCCTTTGGCAGATCCATCATTGTAAACTTAAAGTCAGACATCAGTCTCCTAAGATAACTTCTTAAAACTAGAGTATTTCTCTAGCTTAGATCTTTCTTGTTTTTCTTTATTTAGCATAATATTGGCAATAACATCTAGCGTTCTGCTAATAACACTTAGCTCAACCAATATATCTTTTAATATTTTCCTCATATTATATATAATGATACCAAAAGTATACAGTAATTGTCAAGAGTTTTTATGCTCTAGAACAGGTATATTATTCTTCTGTGCTGTCTCACGGATCTTGGCTGTTTTAAAGTCCCGACCCTTATTGAATACAACTAAGATGTTAGGTGACTGGTCCAGGGCTTTTCTGATTCTCTCATCAAAGTCTGAACTCTTAGCGGGAATAAATTCAGAAACTTTAAACCCTTTTCCAGATAGGAATGTCTTTGTTTTAGCAAAGTATGATCCAGCTAATTGCTCTGCACCTTCTCTATCTAAATGAATAAAGGTGATATCTTTATCTTCTTTATCCATCTCTTGAATGAGAAGTGTAATCATTCTGGCAATGACCATTGGATCATCCCAATCCTGGGATCCAGTTACCCACAATTTCATCTTATACCTTAAGCGGTTGGCTCTGTAGTAGCAGGTGCATCTTCAACAGGTGCTGCAGCTTCTGCAACTGGCTCTGCTGGTGTTTCCGCTACTGGTGCTGGAGCTTCTGCTACAGCCTCTGCAGGTGCCTGTACAGGCGTTTCTACAGGTGTTTCTACTACTGGTGCAGGTGTCTCAACAACAGGTGCTGGAGCCTCTACAACAGGTGCAGGTGTTTCTACTACTGGAGCAGGAGTTTCTACAACTACTGGCTCTAGCGGTTCATCTTTTTCTTCTTCTAAATCAAGCGCAACCTCTGCGTTAGCAGCTCTTGCTTGTTCCTTTCCTAATGTTCCAAGGAAAGATCCGTCCCAAATTGAAGTACTCATCTTGCTCATCCTCTTATTCTTAATCGATGCTGCTTTTTGACGAGACCAGGAAAATCCTGCATCTCCGCCCCATAGATCCCAGGCTACACGCCCAGGGCTTGGGAATCCTTCTTCACCAGAACTAAATCCAGTGGCTTTCTTATCTACTTCATGTCGAGAAAAGAAAGAATACATACGCATTACTGTGCTTTCGCTAAGAGATTCGCCACTCACAATCTGGTTTGCACGAGTTAAACCAATTATGGTTCCTCCACGCTTACCTTCTTTTTTCCATGCAAGAGCACGTCTTGCAGCAGACTTCATTCCATCTGTGGGCGAGTATCCTTCAGCCATTTATATTCTCCTTTTTCAAGATATTGAATTGGTGTATGAATCAGGCATAGCAGAATAGGTCTGCCATCCATGAAAGTTGAATACTGGATAAGGAACTCCGTGTCCCCGCACCTCATACACTCTTGCATATAATTATATCACTTTTCTTCGAGTCCGTCTAGGTTGTAAAAGCCCATCTTTAATAGAGCTTCTTCCCCCTCTGGACTGATATTAAATATAGCCTCTAGGTTCTCGTTATACTGCATTTCTACTAGACCCTGCTCATAAAGGCCAAGCAATGAGGACTCTAGGTCTTCGTGCATTACTTCAAGCATATCTGGGCAGTATTCCTTCATCTTCTCAGTATTAACCTTAAACATGATCTCTCCATCGCTGGCAACCCCGTCAATTTCTAAGGCTCCAACCTCTAAAAGATATTCGAATATCTCGTTCTCTTCTTCATTACTTAATTCTTCTGACATGTAAATCCTTTCTGTGCCCTCGGCAGGAGTCGAACCTGCGGCCAGTCGGGTAGAAACCGAATGCTCTGTCCTCTGAGCTACGAGGGCGAAAGTTATTCGACAAAGATGTCTACTAGGTTATTGGATCTTAGCCAATCAAATGTGGCCATTAGGTTTTCTCTTGAGTCGCATGTTGCACAACCATCATATACTCCGTATGGTTCAAATCCTTCACGGACATCTTCTTCATCATATAGATGCATAGAGCATCCCATCATATGATCTTCTACGAATGTTTCTAGAGCCTTGGCTTGCTCTGTAGTTAACTTAATCTCTTGCATTACTATGCTTTCTCTAGTAGTTATATTAAGTATAAGTATAAAAGAAGGGAAAGTCAAGAGCGGTGTGTGGTGGAACTCTTGACCCTCCCAGCGACCCCAACGAGACTTGAACTCGTGATCTCCACCGTGACAGGGTGGCGCTTTAACCAACTAAGCTATGAGATCTTAAAAGCATTTTATACACATGCTCAGGTGTTGTAGTAATACTACTTGATAAGTGCTACCTTAGCTTTTGGATTCTTAAGGTTCCACTTCTTAGCAAGTGCGTTGTACTGAGCCTTGTATGCTGCCTTAGCGGTTGCTAGTGCTAGGTCAGATGCTGCCTTTGCTGTTGCTGCTGCAGTTGTTGCAGTTGCTGAATCGTTTGCACGACCAGCCTTCTCTGCTGCTAGAGCAGTGTTTGCTGCTGCTAATTGTGCTGTAAGAGAAGTAACCTGTGCATTTAGAGCAGTGATTGTTCCATTAAGATCAGTTACTGCAAATGTTGCAACTGCTGACTTAACTGGCGCTGCTAGACCTGTAACTGCTGTAGCAGATGAAGCACCTGTTACTGCGACTGTTACTGTTCCTGCAACTGCTGGAGCAAGCTTTTCTGCCTTAGCACCCAATGTCAGTGTTGAGTCTGCTGTAACCTGCGCTGCAGTAGATGTAACGATTGACTTTGAGATAGACAAATCTGCCCATGTAGCACCTACGAGAGTAGCAGTTACTGTTTCTCCGCCAACTGCGTTGCCGAATACGTCAGTAATGTTAACTGAAACAGATGGAATTGTTCCAACTGCTGTAGTTGACGGGACACTCACGCCAACGTTATATGCTGCTCCTGCGATACCCTTAACATAAACAACTGTTGAATAAGCACCATTTGTGATGGTTACTGATCCTGTTGCTGTTCCTGTTGTGAATGCATAGACTGTAACTGCTGTTCCTGCTGAAGTTACTGAATATGATGTTGTTCCCGCTGCTGCAGTTACTGGTGCTGAAGCTGTAGCCAAAGCGGTTACAAGCTTAACTCCACCTGCTGCAACAAAAGAAACTACTGTTGCTGTGTCGGCTGTAGCGACAAGTGCGACTGCATCTGCTGCATCAACAGAGTTATCTGCTGGAACATTTGCTGTTGCTGGCGCCGTAGCCGTTGTTGAATTTGCTGAACCAGCAACTGTCACCACTAGGGGTGCAGCGTTAGCTGATGTAGCAAGTGTTGTAGCCGCAAGTACTGCTGCTACGATAAGTGATATTTTCTTCATATCTGTTTTTTATTTCCTTTTCTCTATATAGATTTGTGGAAATATCCTTTCGGATATACCGCTGGTCCACCAGGCTTCGATCCTGGGACATCAGAGTTAACAGCTCTGCGCTCTACCTACTGAGCTATGGACCACCAAACGTGACAATATAACTATACCAAAGAGATATAGCAATTGGCAAGTCTTTTTAATTATTAATTAGATGAATACTTTCCACCACGACGCTTATACTCTGCTACTACCCAGGCATTTGCTACCGCTGATGGATATACATCAAATTTACGCTTTGCTTCTGCAATTATTTTAGCATAAAGATCTTTATTTGAGGGAGATCCTTTTCTAGGCTTAATAATGTTTACGTAGTTTGGCTTAGATGCTTTTGTCATTACTGGACTAAACATACCACTCCATCCAAGAGGACTTTCGTTATCTTCCAAGACTGCTTCTCTTTCTTCTCCCATTAATCCTGGGTCTGAATTCATTGACTTATTCATTGCATCACGACATTCTTCACAGTCATGATTTTCTCCAATTCTAGGATCATTTTCATCCATAGACTTGCTTTCTTCTGCTGCATTCGATGCATAAATAGCTGCTTGCTGATTTTGTGCTGCATCTCTAGTTGTATGACATCCGTGTACTTTACCTGAGTCTCCTACTACTGGATACCCCTTGCAACCATGAGTGCCCTTACCACCAATTGTATATCTACCTTTAGGCATTATTTACCTTCCTCTAACAGTTTATTTAGTTCTTCATCGATATTATATGAAAACGATTCTGAAACCGCTTCATCTAACATATCATTTAAAATGACTTCCAGATTAGTTATAATCTGTTGTGCTAATATAGGATCCGTATATGTTAGATCTAAATTAAATGAATCGTTACATCTCAAGGTTATATTGATGCTTCCATCTTCCCCTTGAAACCCGCTCATTTGTAAATTAAGACCGTCCAAAATTAGCCCCTATCGACTTGATATCTAATTCTACCATGCTTACGCTTAAACTAAAAGGGGGGCCGTATATACTTGCGATTTCCATTAGCACATGACGTAGCTGAACTTCCATCTTCATCCGAACTCATAACCGAGCTAGGGTGTATTCGTAACTATAGCATCCTAAGACGTATATACGACCTTGTGGGGCAAGTAGGACTCGAACCTACGACGACTGAATTATGAGTTCAGGGCTCTAACCAACTGAGCTATTGCCCCCAGATATTAGTATATCTGAGTTTTACCACCTTTGTCTACTATTGTGCGTTCTTGTCAATCTTTGAGAATGCTGCATTAATTTCAGATGATGATAGTTTTCCATCATCGAGGAATGCTCTAGCAAGTCTTTCTACTACTGTAGCGACTCCAAGAGTTCCTGCCAAAATTACAGCCTTCATAGTATCAATTCCAACAAGGGAACCAGCACCTATAACAGATAGACCAGAAGCTGCGAATACTGCAACAATTCTCATAAGAATGTTCCAGATATTTGTAACAGCGGTTGATCCGATTACCTCTTCGCCTGTTTCAGGATCAGTTACGGTAATGTCAATGTCTTTCTTCTTTGCCATTATTTGTCTCCTTTCTTAGGATGATTAGGGTAGTATCTTTCAATACGTGCCTTTATCCTTCCGTCTTTATACAGACGGACAATCCACCCATCTTTAATCTGCACTGGGTTAAATGCAGTTGCTTTCTTTTTAGCCATCAGTCGCTATCTTTATTTCTAATAGGACTAGTTAATATCCATAGAGCAGTAGTAGCTATGATTCCATAACCTACTATTGTTTTTGCACTTCCGTCCAAAACAACCCAAGCGATAAACATACCGAGAAGGGTCCATGCTTGGTCTACCATATCTTTTAGGATATT
>Ga0247723_1001722_pt1 | contig 12430 bp, 20 predicted proteins | sample MSEWelMarce5H_FC_FD_189079 | JGI IMG/M metagenome (GOLD analysis project Ga0247723, IMG submission 189079) | Subsurface sediment microbial communities from gas well in West Virginia, United States - MSEEL Well Study Marcellus 5H_FC | ecosystem: Environmental > Terrestrial > Deep subsurface >...
TTCGAAAACCTTGCCTGCAAGCTTGCCTATTTTATCAGTAGTACCTTCTACTCCAGTAGCAACATCTACTAATTCTTTACCCGCCTCTTTAGCATCATTAACAGCTCCTGCAAAATCTCCCGTAAATAGTTTCTTTAAAGCGCTACCTACAAAACCAGCTACTTCTAATAACGAATTAAATCGCTCAATTAAATTTTCTTTAATTGCAGTACCTAAATTACTTACAAATTCAGTAGGGTTTTCAAAAGCATTTTTGAAGAAATCAATTACTGGACCAGTATTATCTACTATGAAGTTTACAAAATCTCCAACAATAATAGATAGAGCTTCCGTAGCCGTAGCTAATATCTTAGTTACCTTAGAATTTTGTCCTAATATTTCGCCAAATTTCTCGAATACTTTAAGGATAATAGAAGCCGCGCCAAGAGTTTTTACCGCTTGCCCTAATGAACTAAAAGCGCCCTTAGCGCCTTCGGCAGATTTGCTGGCTTTCTTACTACTATCAGCTACATCGTCAATAGCACCCGATACCTCTGCAACATCCTTAGCACTGCTACCAGTATCTACCTTTAACTTAACTATTACTTCTTCTTTTTGCGCCATTAGTTTGCGTAGGTTAATTCAATTACTCTCAATAATTCTACTTTAGTCGTTTCTGGTATGGCTGGATTGAAATCGACAATTTTATTTAGTCTAAATAAAGCTCCATCTATGTATATTAATCGAGCAAAATTTAAAGAAAAAATATCTTCGACAGTCAGATATAAATAGCAAGTAAGTAGCTTGCTATCCTTGCTTGTTATCTCGGCTATGTAATCTCCCCAGAATGCAGTAAATAAGTTAGTGCTTGGATAAGGAGTTAATAGCTTAATATAAACCTCGTTAGGTACTGCAAAATTCAAATCATTTGTAGGCTGAGTAGGATTATCTAAGTGTCCTGCATAACCATATACAGTTAAAGCTGGAGAAGTCAGATTTGAATTACTTGGGTATAAATCCTTTATATGATAACTGCTTACATTTTCAACATAAGCATACTGCATAATTCTTAGGTTGTGATCCTTAGATACTTCTACGTTATTCTCTATGCTAAATATTGAAGCGCATATTTTATCATCACTTGAACGAGGCACTAATACCGAAGGCGAAAATATTACCTCTACATTCTGGCTATCTTCTGCAAATTGATATTTACTATCCTCTCTTCTGTCAGCGTAGCTCTGGTTGTATTTGGTCTGATATTTGTCATTATAATAATCGCTATCCTGCTTATACTTAAACTCAAAGTATCTAGCGTTTAATTCGCTCATTGGTTTAAGCGTTACCTCTTTACTGTGGTCTACCTTATTCGACCAGTCTACCGAATCTGCCGAAGGATCAGAAAGCAAAAGTAATCCAGTCGGATCGCCTGGCTCTCCATGTAGTAGCAATTCTCCTAAGTCATTTATCTTTAAGAATCCAGCGCCTTTTAAATAGAAGTCAATGTACGGCTCTATAAGCAAATGGTTTCCAATCTCAGGATCTTCAAATACATAAAGATTAAATAGCCTGCATATCGAAGCAAAGAAATCCTTCTGCTTAATACCTCTTGGCAGTAGGTTCTTCATATTAAGATCGTCTCCTTCTTCAGCTGGAGCTACCTGCGGATAATCAGATATAAATTTAAAGGTAAGGTCTGGAGCTAAAATACAATCTTCTTCTGGAGAACCAAAAGTGTATGCAATGGCTAGTGAATCGTTTGTATCTAAACTAGTTTCTATTAGCCAATCTATTGGGAATATTTGATAATCACTATTAGGAATAAAAGTTTCTGTATATAAAACTTCAGCATTTTGGTAAACGCTTAAAGTAAATGAACCTAGTCTACTCATATATGGAGAACCGACTACGCTTATTTTCCCTAGCGTACCATTTTCCCCTTTGTAAGTGAAGTTTGTATTATCGGTAGTTTCAAATAACGTTAAATTACTTATGATATTAAACTGTACTGATGCTTGAGTAATAAGCGCTCCTTCTGCTCCAGTTACATTTAACAAGTCCTGCCTTAATTGCTCAAGTACTGCTTTGTTATTTGGGATAAGTAAGCTCTTAAAATATGGAGTTTCAAAGAACGCAGACTCGTAAGTATACTTGGCGTTCTTGATAATCGAATCCATAAATTCGAAAACGTGAAATGCTGGCCTAAATGCGTTGATATGGTAATCTGTATTATTACCACTATTCCCCCCATGCTTACATTTGCCGTAATCTATTAAAGGATATACCAAACCAATACCAGAAGCTACTGCACCCGAAGGATCCCATGAGGCCACTATATTTTCTACTGTCCATTCCTCATTATAGACATTAAAATTATCCATCTCCTCAATTAGGCTATTCCCAATTGCAGCAGAAAATCCTCCAAGCTCGCCAAATACTACGCACTCATACTCTATCGCTCCATCCTTAATACGAACCTCTAATAAGCGTAATACGCCTTTAAACACTTGTATTTTATTTACAAAGATTTTCGCCTCCGCTTGGCGAGTTGGATCAAAATTATACCCAACATTTGGCTGGTCAGGATTACTAACGAAATAATTATTAGCACTAGCAAAATTATATATGTGGCCAAATACCTTATTATTATTTGCATTGCCTGGAAGTGTTATCGTCTTGGAGTAGTTTGTATTTCTTGAGGCAAAGTCTTTAATGTCATCAATGGCATAATTCAACTCTGCACCAATATCATCAAACAAATCTAATCTACTGCCTTCGATTAATATCTCTGTTATCATCTGTATTGGATTTGCTGTTTAACTCCTAAGTCAAAGTTTAACTCGTAGTTAAACATCTTATCTGCCGTATCGATTTTTTCTTCGTAGCTTGTCTCTTTCATGATAATAGGGAAGTAATCACTACCGCTATAATAGTAAGCCTCATTACTAGCTATAAGCTGAGAGCCTAGCTCGTAATCGGTGGCACTAAGATAGTCCGAAGTTACTTTAAATCCGTATTGGATATTACCAGCAAATGCTTGTGTCCCTCCGAAGTGAACTCCTGAGCTTGCCTTATTAGTCATAGTAGTACCTACTCTACGATACTCGTTAGATTTGTAGGTAGATCGTGATACTCTTTGGCTTTCTCTAGATATTAATCTAAAGGTAAACGAATCGTATCCGCCAAATTTATTCTGGAATACTAACTGCACTGGCGTAAATCTTGGAGCGCATACCTGCTTAACTGTCATTGAGTCTGATCCGATAGTAACTCGCCAAGCATAGGTAGAGGCAGTAATAAAAGTACTTCCTAGATATGCGTTAATTGCAGAAGGAGATAGGTCTAATATTAAACCATGCGCAGTACTTAATCCGCTACCAGTAGATGAGCTTCCGCTATTACTACCATCCTCGTTTAGCTTTTGAATTGTAGCAGTTACGTTTGCTAAATCAGCGTTAAAGTAAGTGATGTAGAACTTCTCCCCATTAGCTACTTGGCCTGCCGTTCTATCTCTTGTAGTTAAAAACTTATTAGCATAAGTACTGATAGAATTGCGGAACGGATCAAGCGAATAGTTCCAAGCCTTACCAGTTGAAGAAGTTAAGTTTGTAGTTAACACTGCTCCGACTTGCTCTCCATAAATTATCGTATAGTCGACGTGTAAGAAACCATCTGCGTACTGGAGCAAGCTACTTCCGCTTGTGCTAAATCCACTTGCGAAATAGTTCCTAACAATTGGAGCTGCATCAAATACACCATATCCTCCTTCGTCTGGATAATTCTTAACGGTTGCGACTGTGACGCCACCAATCTGTACATCAAATACATACTTAAAATTATTTTGCGTTGAGTTGTTTGAGCTTACGACAAACCAAAGCGAATCATGCGCTGAGGAGTAGGAAGCTGGCGTACTATTTACCGTTATTGCCATTGTTTAAGTCGATTTCTTTATATATACTACAATATCTTTACCTAAAGCCTTAGATAGATTTTTGTAAAATTCATCATTAAAAGATTTGCCCATGGCGTAATCTTTAAATCCTATTGCTTTGATACCCTCTCTTTTAATCTTTTTACCAGTAGCATAAGCGACTCCTTTAATTTTACTTTGAGCAGTTGCCCCTAGTCTCTTTCGCTTAGTCTGAATATTACTTAAATTTTTCTTTTGCGTTTCTTGTTTAATATAATTCTTATGCCTAGTGTACCATTGAATTAATCTCTGCAAAAACTTTCCACCTACTGTATGCTTCTTAAACTTGTATGGACTTAAAGCTGGCTGGCCTGAGTCTAAACCTTTAACACCTGAATCCTGAAACATCCAATACTCTCTAGCTGGATTTTGCTTATCGTATCCAATTTCAATACCAGTATTTTTGCCAGACGAATCTGCTAAAATTACTTTAATGTCTTGAAGCTCTCCAGTATCTACTTTGCCTTTGGCATTGATTCTCTGAATTGCAGTCTTTATAAATTTATCGGCAGCTTTATTAAGCAAGGCAGTTACGCTATCTAATTCAACAGTAGCGGAGTACCCATCCTTAGAAGAACCTACTAACTCAAGTATGTCTAAATTCTTACCGTTTGCCATTAGCTTTATTCCTTAATTCAGTTTCGTAAGTATTCTTACTTGATAGATAACTCAAATCGTTTAAGAAAGAAACTGTACTCATTTTATAAACATCGTCTAACTTTACCCCCTCATGCTCTGCTACTAATTTAGCCTGGTATATCCATCCAAAGTATTTCATAAATTGGCTGCCAGTTTCCCTGCTATCTTTCTCTTCTTGCTTATTGTCAGGATTAAATAATCCTTTAAATCCAGCATCCAAGTTCTTTATGTTATTCATTCGCATCATAACGCTACCGAATACAATTTCAAACGGAGCAGACAAAAGCGTTTCCGCATAATTCTCGTGCTTCATTGGATCATACTCTAATTCTTTCCATCCGAATAGAGTAGGCTTCATTGGTATAATCATGGAAGCAGCAATACGATGTAGGTTATTTACAAAGTCAGGCGTAAAGTATTTAATCTCTATGTACCTGCCAGCTTCTGAGAACCTAGCATCATAATCAAATTTAAACTTTTGCTTGCCTACCTTTACAAAATCTACCGCTCGCATATTAGGCTCTCTCAAATACAAAAACTCAATATCTAAAATTACTTTTTTTATAGCTCTCTCACTTAGACTAAGCACCTGGCTTCTAGTCTTATTGATTAAAATGCTTACGGTATCTATGATTAAATCCTCTTCTTTTAGAGAATCTTTCTTTTCGTTTAGTTGCTGGATCTGTTGCCATTGCCATACAGTTACATCACTCCAAGTCATATCGTTAATAAATAGCTATTATGAAAAATTGTACCTTCCGCTTCCAGACTTGAAATCAAACTTACGCCAAGCCATAGCAAGAGCGCAAACTGTATCGTCATGGAATCCAGTAGGCGCAGAGTACTTTACTCCGTTTGCACTATACTGATATTCAAAAATCTCAAGCTCCTCTTTGATCATGCAATCTGGATAGTGTATCTTCTCCTGGTGTATTGCTACCTGAAGGCCAAGCATGATCTCCTGCTTGCTGGTGCTTGTAAACTTAAACGCCTCCACATCCAGGCCATCCCTTTGCAGTTGCTCTACGATAGGATCGCCTACTCCAGTAGCATCTATAATCATGGGAGCTTTTGGCAAGTTGCGAATCTTATTCTGTGTGCTTGCCCAGTCAGATTGGAATCGTTCAAAGTAAGCTACATTCCCTGCGTTATCAAGGCCGATAATTACAGTCCAGTCGTTATACTTAGCTAGGTCAATTCCGTAGCATTTAACGGGATTTGTTGACATTGCAGAAACGCATTTTAAAATAGCTTGGCTTCCAAATGGATTTGCAGAGTTCTCTGCTGGATTAGCCATGTACTCCTGCTCGAATACTACCGTAGGAAGTTCTGCTCTTGCTGCATCTATTTCAGCATCTAAGATATATGGATTATCGTAGCTTGTATATTTGAAGCTCTCCCATTCGTCATTAGCTTCCATGCCTTTAAGGTAAAGAGAATAGAAGAAGTTCTTGCCTTTAGGAGTTGACAGAAATATAGCCTTACCTTGATAGTCGGTAAGCGTTGGCCGTATTGAGTTCTGCCAGCCATCCTCTAGATTTGGAATGAATGAAGCCTCATCAATAATTGCGTAATGGAATTTTAAACCGCGTAGATTATCTAGCCTTTCGCCAGTAAAGAATCGGATAGTGCCTCCGCTTATTAGCTTAAATGTCAGGTCTGATCTGTTAGCCGTTGCCACATTGCTAGGAAGTAGTCTAGCTAACTCGTCAAAGAATACTTTTGCAAGCTGATAGGTAGGAGTAATGTACGCTACTCTTCCGCCTTTCATCGCTTCGATGCAAGTTATTACCTGGCATATTAGGGACTTCCCCCATCTACGCCCAGACATAAGCACCTTAAACCTAGCTTTAGAGTTTAAAACTTTGGCTTGGTTATTGTGCGGTTTGGGAAGTGTTATCTTCGTTTGCAAAGCTTATAATAACTTCTTGTTTCTCCTCGTTCTTCGCTCTGTCTGTCCATCCTAAAAGGTTCTTAGCATAGAATATGCCTTTACCTTCGTTTGCTACCACATCCGCCGCTAAAGCTCTAAACATTTCATCGATATGCTTTACTGCCTTGTGCATTGGATGATTGCTATCGTTCAATATATTGTAGTAGCTTGCCCGCTTGTAAAATTCAAAGTTCTGACGCGGAAGCCAGATCAATAAAAAGTAATTAATCGTAGGCAAGTGCCTTTCTTTAATTAGCTTAACGCCCGAAGCAGTAGCTACCTCCTTAGAATGGTTCAAGCAAAAATCTATATAAATATCTGCCCACTCAAGTAGCTTCTCTTCGTCTATGTCTTTCGGTGTTCTTGCCATTATTTTTTAAATAGTATTGACCAATCAGTAGGTATGTTTAATTTCTTATGAACTGAGTATCCGTACTCCGCAAAGAAAGCTATCCACTCGTCTACTGATTTAATATTAATATGTCCCCACCAAGCATCGAACTCTGGCGTTGTTTCGTAAGGCGTAGAAGACAAATAGAAATAGTCAGCTTCAATGCTTTCTAAGTATTCGTTTATTTGCTCGTCAGTTAAATGCTCTAGGACTTCTATGCTTACAATCATTTGCGCATGGCTAGGATAGCCTCCTAAATCGTGAAGCTCTATCCCTCTAGTCTTTGCAAAGTCTCTATGATATTTGTTAGGCTCAATGCCATAGTAATCGCATCCCTTATGAATCAAGCACTCGCCTAGAGTTCCCATCCCTGCACCAATCTCGATTATGTTTCTAGCATAATTCTTGATTATGTTTGCAGTCCCATCCATAAGCATAAAGTATTCAGGATTCTCTGGATTTACTCCTATACTCATTTCGTAATCGAAGAACTCTTTGTCAGTTGCCTGCATTATCTATTTGCTCTAGTTTTCTAATTGCCCACTCTATTCCTTCCGTTCCGCCCCAAGCATCCCACATCAAGCCTCCGCATCCTTCATCGTAAGGCACATCTTTATATTGCTGATGTCTTTTAAATGAAGCCATTCTCGCAATCGTATCTCTAGTGATATTCTCGCGCTTTGCTAATTGGCTTGCTCTTGCTTTACCAACTGGCGTACCACAATCTCCCCAGCCATTCTTACTAGCATATTCTACCGCTCGCCTAGCGTTATTAACCGCAGCTTCTGGATAATCATTATAGCTATCTACAAATTGACCGCTGGCAAGGATTGCCTGCCATACTTCCGTAGCTTTCTCTTCTGTGTCATACACGCAAGCTCCGCTACCGATTCTGTATTTTCCGTTACTGCATTTAATTACTGGCATTAGCTTAATAGTTTATTATAAATAGCCGTTCTAGCTATGTTATGACGGAACAAATCAAAGTGTTTTCTCACATATTCTCCGTTCGCATAACCCCAATCTTCTCGCATAGCTTTGCTCTCTGCCATTCGCTTTATGTCCTTCTCCCAGTCGTAGACTTGATAGATAGTAGGAATGTCTGCGTAAGGATCGCGCTTCATTGCTAGAATAGGAATGTTCTTCGCTCCAGCTTCCAATGCTTTTAAGTTAGACTTTAGCTTGTTAAATTTATTATCAAGCAAAGGAGTTACTAGCATATCTGCCTCCGCATAATGGTTCATGTACAAATCAACTGGCAAGCTCTCAAGTATCTTGTAATCTAGCCTTTCGTTTGCCGTATAAATATTGGCCATCTCGTCCCAGTGCCACTTATTAAAATCGTTCCATCCGCAAAGAAGCATTCTGGTGTTTGCTACAAATCGCTTATCTTTTGACAAAGCGTAGATAGGAGCTTTCAACTGCTTAATATCTGGATAGTGCGTTATGCTACCAGTGTGCGCTATCGTTACCTTTTCATGTGGAATCGTAACCGCAGTAAATTGATCCTTATCAAATGGCAAAGCGTTAGGTATAACTTCACAGTTCTTGTTTATCTTGATTATCTCAGCCCATAATCTAGTATGCGTACAAGTAACTAGGTCGGCATGCTTAATGAAGGATTTGATAATCGTTCCTACTCCGTTGAGTCTATAATTAGCGTAGCTTAAATGCTGAGTAAATAGTTCCCAGTAGTCATCAATATCTACAACCAATTTAAAGCCATACTTCTGCTTCCATTCTAGAATCTGAATTAAGCTTGCGTTTTCGCAAAACCGATTTACTAAGAAGATATTAATATTCTTCTCCTTAATCATTTCTTCCGTAGGCGTATCTGTTATAAGCGCGTACTCCTTCTCCATTGTGGATAAAGGTAAAGCGATTCTGTGATAAGTTACTCCGCTATGCCTGCTTCCGCTTCCTAGTATTCTTAATTGGTTGCTCATTTGTTTCGGTTGGTTGGATTGCGTTTCTCTTGGCCATGAACTTAATGCCTTCGTAGTGTGCTTCTAATCGCTTTAGCATATCAAATACGCAAGCACTGCACCAAGCATTCAGCACAAATTGCTGATCTAAGTTACGCTGATAGATTCTAGTATATTCGTCAAGGATAGGAAAATCAATGTTGCGACAAAAGCCAAGCTTTACCGCTTCAAAGTTTACGATATGCTCCTCTAAGAATTTAATATCTTCTGGACTCATAGTTTATGAATTAATCTGTAAGATAGTGCGCCAATAATACCAGCGCTAAAAATTGTAGCAATAAAGCTAACTAAATTGTCTGGCATTAAATACATAACCATTGCGCTCCAAACCGAAAGGCAAGGTACGCAATTGAATGGCTTAAAGTTTAGATAAAAACTTTTGTGCAGATTAGTCATGTTAAAAAATACTGCAAAGGTAATCGCTGCTAAAATAATCATAATTTATATATTTCTTCTGTTACTAATTCCCAATAAATCTTATCGTCAATCTTTAGCTTCTGATCCTTTACCACTTGGCAAATAAACAAAGCTAGTTCTTTTGCCATTGCCTTATTGCCAGCAAAGTATAAACCATTATTAATTAAGGATTGCGCTCTTTCATCTGGCTTTAAATTATCTTGCATCTCGTAGCTTCTTTTTAATTACTGTAATTGTCTTGACTACGCTTTGATAAGGAATCTTTGTGCGCCTAGATACTTCTGTTTGATTAAATCCTAAATCAATGTAGGTTTCTAGCATGGTATTCTCGTACCAGGTTAAATCCTTTCGATTAGATTCTACTTGTATAAATAGCAATTCTTTAGCTTCCTTAGAATTATCTTCTACTTCTGCTATGTTCTCGAAGCCATCAATAGCTTCGTACTTAGCGCGGAAGTTCTTAAAGAATGGCTGATTCATTGAAGTTGAATAAATCATATTAAGCATGCACCTAACTAGCCAGAACTTCAAACCGCCTACTCCGTTGTTATTGTAAATGCTCCAGAATTTTTCATCTGTTATTGAGCATAGGTTTACAAACATCTCTTGGCGTAGTTCTTCTCTTAGTGAAGCTGGTTGCATCTTTCTTAGCGCGGAGGCAATCTCCTTACTTTCGTAAAGCTCAGCAATCAATTCGCTTCGAGTCTTCGCTATCATTTTTCTTTATGCTTTTCAATTATCATGCAAATCATAAAAATAATAAAGGCTATCTCCGCAATTCCTACGAAAATAGCCTCAATGACTAATCTATCCATTCAGTTTGTTAAGCTCATGCTCCAAGTACCAAATGGCTTTAAGCAGATCTTGTTTATGGTTACCCTTCTTGTCAGCTCTCAAAATATACTTAATCGCATTCCCTTTATTAAAGCTCAAGTTAAAGTCATCTATAATGTCTATTACTTCAAACTTATTGCCTTGATAATGCGATGGCGAATTTACAAGGTCTTCCTTTGCTGGTTCTACCGGTAAATCTTCAATAATTATCGGCATATCATCCCAGACTTTTTCTACAAATTCTTCCATTTGGTTGGCGATTTTTAATTCAAAGAATCTAGCGTTTCGTTGAAAGTAATAAGCTCAAGAATTAAACCATCTACAAATCTACAAGTTCCTTCATTGTCTCCTTGTTGCTGAGTATGCTGAGACAATTGTGCAATTTGCTCTTGATCAATCCAGCTTCTTACAATACTTCCATCCTCATTTCTTGTTGTAATCTTGATAAATTTTTTCATTGTTTGGTTGTTTAAATTGTACCCGATATGATATAAATGTTATAAGTTAAAGCAATTTTATACCTTTTATGGTATAAAGTTAAATTATTTTTTTAATTAAAAAAGCTAATTGCCTAAAAATCAATATCTAAGCCGTAGGATTTTAGCAGTATGTTAAGCTGAGTATTTAATCCCTGATGCTTTACGTCATCCATGTCTGCCATCTTCATGCCTAGCTTAAAGAATTTTAGCATTACATCTCCAGCCATAACGTGCTGCTCTACTACTTCTTCTTCTGCGCCTTCAGCGTAAAGCTTATCAGTTATGCTGATTAATTCATTTAGTAAGTTCTGGCTTTTAAATTTAAGCGATTGCTTATTGTAGATAGACTTGCGGAAGTCGTTCTCAATGTGATCTACTAAAGCGTTGGTAAGTCCTGCGTAAATTACGAAGGTTTCTCTGTCTGTTAACTTTTTCATTTGGTTTGGTTTAGTTTATCCTTAATCATTTTGACCTTTAAAAAACTAAGCTTCTGAAGGTATCCCTCGCAAGTTAGTAATCTTTCTTTATTAGTTTGCAAGCATTTGGCTAAATCATTTATAAAAACTCCATTGCCTAAGTCTAACTCTATGCCAGCTTTTAAGTTCTGCGCGTCTATCCAATCTATGGCCTTCTGGTAATTACTCGGAATCTTCATAAAGAAATAATTCTATTCTAGGATTTAACTTATCTATTTTCTTAATCATTACTAGCCTAACGCAAAGCCTATCGTTGGCTATTATGCCACAACTTTGCAAGCAGTCTAAAATTACCTTCGCTGCATTGTCTAAGTCGGAACGATTAGACTGAAAGTAAACAATAATATTAATTCCAAACTCTACGTTTATAGTTTCGCGAATCGTTAGCGTTTGCAACCTAAAGCTCTCTTCGTACTGGAGTAATTGCTTTGACTTGTAAAGCCTATTATTGCCAATTTTGTAGCCGTTAGACTTGCTTGGAACTTGGCCGTAGATTATTGCTTGCATGGCGAATTTTTATAGAATCGTTTTTGCACCCATCCGTTTCTTATCATTCGGTTGCGCTTAAAATCTATGTAAGGTCTAAAGTAAAAGAATCCGTTACCGCTTAAAAATACTACCTGCCTTTTATCGCAGTAATCGCATCGGTATGACATCGTAAACTTATTGCCAGTCTTGTTGAATAGTCGCTCTATTACTTTAGCGTTGTTTGTCTCTCCGCATTCTGTACATTCGAGCTTGTGATCTTCGTATACTTTCCTCTCCATTATTTTTTAATTATTAAGATTCCCGATTTTGTATATTTGCCTGGTTCTAGTTTACCATGCCATTCCTCTTGCCCTACCTCCATGCTAAAGATAGGTCTTGAAGATTCAGAAACAAATTGCTGAATAATATCTGTGCTGCTTTTGTCTGCCTTCTTTGGCTGCTCTTCTTTGTATAGCTTGAGCAATACTAAGCCAGTACAAATTATAGTAACGGCAAACGTTATTAGTTTTATTAGTCTTATCATTTTTTTAGTGTCTAAAATAAACATGATTTTAAAATTTCATAGCAAAGTAATCTTGGAATTTTGCTCCTTTCATAAGCGTTGGACAATCCTTGCGTTCCAGTCCTGGATCCTCTTGGTGCTTCATCGTGGCAAGCTTCTCCGTTCTTGCAAATTGGTCTTGGATTCCATCTCCAGTTATTAGTCCAGATGTCTGTGGGTTTCATTCTGCTATCTCCATACTGGCAATAGCTAATAGTTCTTCTAGGTAGATTTTTCATAAAATCCATTTTTCGTAAAACTCCTCTAGGATTTTCAATGAAATAATATCTTGGATTG
>Ga0247723_1001723_pt1 | contig 12428 bp, 13 predicted proteins | sample MSEWelMarce5H_FC_FD_189079 | JGI IMG/M metagenome (GOLD analysis project Ga0247723, IMG submission 189079) | Subsurface sediment microbial communities from gas well in West Virginia, United States - MSEEL Well Study Marcellus 5H_FC | ecosystem: Environmental > Terrestrial > Deep subsurface >...
TGATAGATCTATACCCCAAGATCTTTATAATAAAAACTTAGAAAAGCTTAGAGACCTTCATTTCTCACCAACTAAAGAAAAAATATTTTTAGATGGGATTGAAACTTTATCTTACGAAAAAATAAAAGAGGAAAAATTAAGTGAATTTTGTAGTATTTTAGATGTTAAATTGTAAAATTGTGAATTATGTGGAAATTAAAGGAAATCAAAAAAGACAAATTGGTTATTTTCGATCTGGACGATACTCTAATAAAAACGGACGCCAAGATAAAGATAATAAGTAAAAAGACCGGGGGAGTTCTAAAAGAATTAACACCTTCCGAATTTAATTTTTATAGTGATAAGATCGACGATCATTCTCTAAACTTTGATGATTTTGAATGTCCGGAAATTCTAAAAAGGTCTAGATTTATCAAAAGAATATTTAATAGATTTAAAAAATACTACTCACAAGGAATTCCAGTTTCAATAGTAACTGCAAGAAGTTCATCCGAATTGGTCAGGGATTTTCTTCTTTCCAATGGAATAGATGTTCACCCTGATCTGGTAATAGCAATAAACGATCCCAAGTATAATTTCGAAGGAAGCATATCCCAGAGAAAGCAAAAAGCTATATCTGATCTTATAGATTCCGGATATACTGATCTGATATTTTTCGATGATAATCACGAGAACTTAAACCTTGCTAAAGAAATAGAAGGATATAAAAATTCTAAAATAAAATTAGTTAAGGTCGATTAGATCGGATTTTGATTCTTTTATCATTCTAGAAACTATCTCTTTTACGTGATCCAAATTTTTTTGAAAATTAACTTCGTTATCTGACGTAAGAAGATAATTTATAGTTTCGAGGGATCCGATGAAATAATTCATTTTATTTCTTAATTGATCTATTTCTTTTTTAAGCTCGAAAAGATCCAATTCTTTTTTATCCATTTTTATTTATGAGTTTTTAATATATAATAAAAAAATGGAAACATGAAAAATTTAATTTTATTTGAAGATTTTAACCAAGAGGAGATTAACGAAAAAAAGAAATGGGGTTCTTCTGAAAAAGGTCTAATGCACGAAATTCTAGGAGTACCAGAAGACCAAAAAATAGAAGATGTATATAAGGGTAACCCTAGAAAATTAGCTAAGGATTTACTTACCGGGGTAAAAAAATCTAAAATAGTTCCACAGGATGAGGTTAGAACCAAAGCCACTTCTATGCTTGCTTTTGCAGCAAATTGGCCAAATGATGGAAAAAATAGTCTTATGGACAAAGCCCTTTCAGCAATTAAAAATATAGAAATACCAGGAGTTCCTAAGAGTAAATAATCGCATAATCTCCTAGTTACTTTTCAGATTCCTTTTTCTTCTGAATGTAGATAGCTTTATCCCTAACTTTTCTTTTAGAAGTAGTGGGTTTTTCGTATTCTTTTCTTTCGTTAAGACTTTTGGCTATCTTTAGCCTAATGTATTTTTCTTTGTATTTCTTAAGAGCTTGCTCTATAGATTTTCCTACTTCTACAATAATCATTTTTTTCTCGATTTTCGTATTGAAATTTTTACTGGTATCTGTTCTTTTTCCCCTTTTTTTTCCATCGTAATCTAATGTAACGGTAGATCCTTCTGCTATTTTTTTCCCGACCATAAGATCTGCTATTGTATCTTCTATGTACCTCTGAACAATTCTTTTTAAAGGCCTTGCACCGAATTTAGGATCATATCCTTTTTCTGCTATATCTTCTTTCAGCTTTTGGGAAACGATTATTTTGTAACCCAGATGTCCAATTCTGCTTATGACTTTAGAAAGCTCAACTTCTAGAATTTTTAGAATGTCTTCTTTCGCTAGTTCTTTGAAGTAGATAATATCATCTAGACGATTTATAAATTCGGGGGAAAAAGCTTTTTGTAATTCTTTCTTTAGAACAATTTCTTTTGATATCTCTACCTCTTCCTCTTTAGATTTGGATCTAAATCCTACACCGTCCCCAAAATCTTGAAGTTTTCTAGTTCCTACGTTGGAGGTCAAGATAATTAGGGTATTCTTAAAATCAATTTTCCTTCCTAGACCATCGGTAATAAATCCCTCGTCTAATACTTGGAGAAGGGTATTAAATATATCGGGGTGGGCTTTTTCTATCTCATCAAAAAGAACTATAGAATAAGGTTTTCTCCTTACTTTTTCTGTTAATTGTCCTCCTTCTTCATGTCCTACATATCCAGGAGGAGCACCGATAAGTTTTGTTGAGTTGAATTTGTCCCCGTACTCACTCATGTCAATTCTTATTAATGAATCTCGATCTCCGAACATAAATTCGGAAAGAGATTTGGCCAATTGGGTTTTACCTATCCCCGAATTTCCGATGAACATAAAAGATCCTATCGGTTTATTTGGGTCTTTTATCCCCATTCGATTTCTCCTTACGCAACGAGAAATTTTATCGATCGCATGATCTTGTCCTATTACCATATTTTTTAGGCGAAATTCCATAGAAGCAAGCTTTTCATTTTCGTCGGTAGAAACTTTTTGTAGAGGTATTCCGGACATCATAGAAACTACTTCAGCAACTTTATCCCCGTCTACTACCTTCTTTTTAGATTTCATTGCTTTTTCCCATTCCTTGTTTTCTATTTCCAGATTGGTTTTTGCTTTTCTGCAAAGGTCTCTAAATTTAGCAGCTTCTTCGTATTTCTGTTTTTCAACTGCCAATTTTTTATTCTCCTCGTATTCTTCTATAGATTTCTCCAGTTTTTTAATTGAATCTGGAACGTTTACTTCTGACTGCTGTGCTCTACTGCCAGATTCGTCTAGAGCATCTAAAGCTTTATCTGGAAAATTTCTATCTGTGATATATCTTTCGGTAAGTTTAACGCAATTTAAAATAGCTTCTTCTGTGTATTTTACGTTGTGATGTTCTTCGTATTTTCCTTTTACGTTATTTAATATAGTGAGAGTAACTTCAGGGGAAGACGGGTTAATTACTACCTTTTGAAACCTTCTTTCTAATGCTCCGTCCTTCTCTATATTTTGCCTGTACTCGTTTAAAGTGGTTGCTCCTATACATTGTAGTTCCCCGCGTGCTAAAGCTGGTTTAAACAAATTAGACGCGTCCATAGATCCGGATGCGCTACCAGCTCCTACTATCGTGTGTATCTCGTCTATGAATATAATAACATCTGGATTTTCCCTTAGCTCTTTTATGATAGCATTTATTCTCTCTTCGAATTGACCTCTATACTTAGTTCCCGCTACGACCGAGCTTAAATCTAATGTTAAAACCCTTTTATTTAGAAGATTCCTAGAAACCCTTCGATTAACTATTTTTAGAGCTAGACCTTCTGCTATTGCAGATTTACCCACCCCAGGTTCTCCTAAAAGAACCGGATTATTTTTCTTTCTTCTGGTAAGTATCTGGGAAACCCTTTCTATTTCTTCATCCCTTCCTATGATAGGATCTAATAAACCCCTTCTAGCTAAATCCGTAAGATCCCTAGAATGTGATTCTAACATAGGGGTCTTACCATTTTTTTCGGAAGGTATCCCTCCTTCGTATCTTTCTTCTCTATCGTCTCCGAATGACATATTTTTAGTTTTTAGTTTATATATGAAAAAATAGAGAAGATTTCGGGGTGTTAGGATTAAGCTATTACAGTATCACCTGAGCAAATGGTCCCGAAGTTACAGTTCTTCTAAATTTGAATACTCGGTTGTTTCTAAAGATTTAGTTTAAATCTGGGTTCTTTAATTTATGAGATATCTATTGAATTTTTCCGTAAGTTTTTAAAGACGTGGGGATCACGGGTACACTATAATATCGATAAACATATTGTATTTGTCTAGAGTGTCATCTGCAAACGAACTATTGTACATACAAGCTATATAGATTCGGGGATCAGATGAAAATTTAGTAAAGTTAGAAGGAGCATAAATTGATACATAAGACGGCCCTCCTCCAAAGTCCGGACTTGCAGAAGTTGGAATAGCGCTACCAGACGAAATGGGGTATGTGCTATTAAGGTAAGGATTAACTCCGTTAACAAATGTCTTTTTATCAGTGAAAGACGGGCTGGCTATACGATATCGCCCAGCAGCTATGTATTCAAATGTGACATCTCCTAGATCGTCCTGGAGAACTGATACTGGATACGGTGGGTTAGCCCCAGTTTGTCCTAGTACTGATCTATATATTTTATACGTAATTCCTGAACCAGTTTCACCTTTAGCCCCGGTGACTCCAGAAGGTCCAGTAGCTCCGGCAGGTCCAGTAGCTCCGTCTGATCCAGTAGCCCCAGCCGCTCCAGTAGGACCGGTTTGTGTGATACCTGAAGGTCCAGTAGCTCCGTCTGATCCAGTAGCCCCAGCCGCTCCAGTAGGACCAGTTTGTCCGGGACCTCCTATTATAGCCAAATTTTCAAGATAGATGAGATTGTCATCCATCTCATCATAGGTAAGCGGCTCTCCTTTTGTGTTTCTGAGTATTAGAGACATTTAAAATCTAATTAATGAGTTTACCTATATATCAAAAAAATAAATCCTAAAAGGATTTATTTCTTGAAGGCTTCCACTATATTTAGATTTATTCCCTATAGATAATTAAATCTCTGGAAATACCATGGATAATTTTGTTTTATGATATCGCAATTTCTGAATCCTAGAATTTCTGTGTAATCATCAACAATAGGTTCTATCTTTGGTTTTATTTTATGGTCTCCGAAAATTCCATGTATCACATCATTCTCGTAAGTTAGCTGTTCTACATTTTGGTAATCGTGTTCCCAATATTCTATTCCTAGATAATTGTAGATCCTTCTTATTTCGGCATCTGGGTTTCTTGTGAAATCCTCATACCTAACGAAAAGAATGTTTTTATCGTATCCCTGCTGAATCGCATCTTTTAACCATTCTAAAGAAGGACCTACCGGAGGGGAAACCGAAAAATGGATTAATCTAGTATCGGTAGTCATATTTTTTAATTGGGCACCATTTACTATCTGAGGATCTTTATGAGGATTTTTTCTATAATTTTTTTCCATGGAAGCAAATATAGCTCTTAAGTCCCTAACCATTACTATGATTTTTGGATTTGGGTCTATAAAATCTGCAAATCTATAATTTCCTATCCAAGCTCTGCTCTTGTCTATAACATATGGCCTATCTGTTATGGATTCAAAAAATCCATAAAGACCCGATTTACAGAATCCTTTAAACCCTTCTTCCATATCCTTTGGATCCTGAGCTTTGAATGCGTCTCCGGCAGAATAAAGGGTTCTTGCATTCAATAAAAATTCTATTACCCCAGAGGTTGGAGTGGAATAGATATTAGGATTCTGCATTAGAACATTTTGCAAAAGAGTTGACCCCGATCTCGGAAGAGACGAGTTAAAGAAAACTTTTTCTACCATAAATGAGGTTTAAGCTATATAAGAATTTCCGGAAGAAATAGCAGCTTCTATTTCGGTTTTTTGGGAAGGAGTTAAAGCATCTGTGAAAAATTCTTTTGTTAACATCAATTCTAGATGTTTAACGTTTCTTTCCACCGCAGATTTTTTTTTATCGTCTCTTGTTTCGCTAATTAATTTATTGATTAGATTTACCGAATCAAATGCTGCACTTATAGCTTTTTCCGGGTTTGGTGTTTTTGTTTCCATTTATTTTCTGTTTATTAATTAAGCTTTATACATTAATAGTTTATATAGGTTTCCGTTTAGATTTATTTCTAGTGTTTTGTTAGAAGTTAATGTCTCCACAGTAACCGGACCGATTGGGTAAGATACTGAACCTAAAACAAATTGACCAGTTGCTCCTGCAACAGCTCCTGCGCCAAGTATAACCGAGCCGGAGAAATCACTTGACTGGACACCATATCCTAAACCTGAATTAAAGTTTCCTGTTAAGTTATTAGATAATGCCCCATATCCTAAAGCTGCGTTATATTGTCCTGTTAAGTTGTTGCCTAAAGCCGAGGATCCTATACCCACATTTCCATATCCTGTTGTATTAGATCGTAAAGCAGCATACCCAATAGCAACTCCTCTACCAGATGTGTTATATTTTAAAGCATTTTGGCCTAAAGCAACATTTTGATTTCCTTCTGTATTGAACTGTAAAGCAAAAGCGCCTAGAGAAACATTATATTGTCCTGTTGTATTGTAAAATAAAGTATTTTGTCCTAAAGCAATGTTATTGGTTCCTGTTGTATTCGAAATTAATGCATTATATCCTAAAGCAATATTCTGGGATCCATAAGTGCTGTTTTGTAAAGCGCCAAAACCTAAAGCAATATTGTATATTCCTGTTATATTTTGTCTTAAAGCGTTATAACCTAAAGCAACATTGTAGTTTCCTGTTGTATTTGAAAACAAAGCACTATATCCCAAAGCAACGTTTTCATTTCCTGTTGTATTGTTTCGTAAAGCAACTTGGCCTAAAGCAACGTTATTTTCCCCTGTTGTGTTACTCCGTAAAGAATTTTCACCTAAAGAAACGTTGTTGTTTCCTGTTGTGTTATTAAATAATGCAAATGAACCTAATGCAATATTTTCATAACCCGTTGTATTATAGAATAAAGCACCATTGCCTAAAGAAACATTATAGTTTCCTGTTGTATTTGAATATAAAGATTTGTAACCTTGAGCTATGTTGTTGTTTCCTGTTGTATTGTAGTATAAAGCCCGTGTACCTAAAGAAACGTTATAGCTTCCTGTTGTGTTATTAAATAATGCAAATGAACCTAATCCGATATTTTCGGATCCTATTGTATTCGAAGATAAAGAACCTCCTCCTAAAGAAACGTTAAAATCCCCTGTTGTATTGTTCATTAAAGAATTTCTACCCAAGGAGATGTTTGATCTCCCTGTTGTATTGTCCCCTAAAGAATTTATACCCAAGGAGATGTTTGATTCCCCCGAAGTATTATATTTTAGAGAATTATCCCCTAAAGAAATATTATTATACCCTGTCGTGTTATCCCGTAGGGAACTTGTTCCTATGGCAATGTTATTATACCCTGTCGAATTGGATTGTAAAGCATTTACCCCTAAAGCGATGTTGTAATTTCCTGTCGAATTATAATATAATGAATTGTATCCGTGAGCAATATTTCCATTTCCTGTCGTGTTATATCTTAAAGAATATTGACCTAAAGCAATGTTATTATTCCCTGATGTATTTGAATACAAAGAATTTTGTCCTAAACCAATATTTTGATTCCCTCCTACGTTGTTTAATAAAGAACTTTGTCCTAAAGCAATGTTATTATTCCCCAATAGATTAAGACGTAAAGAGTTTAATCCCAAAGCAATGTTATTATCTCCTGTTGTATTAAAGCGTAAAGAAAATGGACCTAAGGCAACGTTATTATTTCCCCCTGTATTTGCTCTTAATGTGCTTGGACCTAAAGCAACATTACCGTAACCAATTGTATTTGCATTCAAAGAGTTTACGCCTACGGCGATATTTGTACTTACGTTACCTCCGCCAATTCCTAAATTCAACCCATTTATAGTACCAGTTACACCTAAATAATTTGTAGACGTATCGAAGAATAGGTTTTGGGATCCAGTAGCTCCACCAGCCCCATCAGAAATTAAAATTTCTCCAAGATTACCAGGGAGGCTAGATCCTCCGGATCCAGTTGGTCCAGTTGGCCCTGTAACCCCAGCACTCGAAGCTAAGCTCTGAAGATAGAGTAGGTTATTATCCATCTCCGTATATGTTAGGGAGCTTCCTTTTACGTTTCTGAGAATTAGAGGCATTTTATTTGTGATTTGTTACTTTATTATATATCCGATTCGATATATAATAAAAATAATTTTCCATGAAAAATATAACAAATTACCTTTCGATAATCCTTTTATCGATATCTGCTGTGCTTTGGCCGATTTGGGTTTTACAAGGTTACCTTTACGAATGGTATCCGCTAATAGGATCTTTTATCGCAATATATGGAGGACTCACAGCAAACATTTTATATATAATTAAAAATAAAAAATGATATCCCCATACACATACAAAGCAAAAGTTCTTTCTGTTTATGACGGAGACACTATCCGAGCAGAAATAGATTTAGGGTTTGGTCTTAAGTGGTCAGGAGATGGGAAAGGGGTTCAAATACGACTGCATGGGATAAATTCCCCAGAGATGAGGGGAAACGAAAAAAATTCAGGGGTTTTATCTAGGGATTGGCTAAGAAAAGAAATCGGGGGAAAAGATATAATACTGAAAACTATAAAAGACTCTACTGAAAAATACGGAAGGTATTTAGGAGTTATATTTACGATAGAAGGAAAAAATATAAATGAATCTTTGCTCTCCGAAGGTCTTGCAATCAAAAAAGAATATTGAGATGATAATTTTTCTGGGACTTTTTTTAATTCTAATATCAGGAGCTTCTGAAGGAATAATGGATTCTATCCAATTTCATTTCGAAAGAACCCCATTCTACAAATTTAAAAATCAGAAATTCTGGAATCCTGGAATAAGTTGGAGAAATAAATGGAAAAACGGGGATCCCTCACAAGGGGAAAGATTTAGATTTTCTAGCACTTTTTTGGTTTCCCTAACGGATGCTTGGCACCTTTTTAAAATGCTAAGAAATATTGGGATCTTTATTTCTATCCCTCTCATTTCCTATCAATCCGAAAGCCCACTCCAAGTTATTCTATTTGCATTATGCCTTAGAATTGTATATGGAATAGGATTTCGTTTAATGTATAAGTGATGAAAGATTTTAAGGAATTAGAAATTAAAAAATTGATATCGGAATACGATTACCTTCTAAACGAGGAAGAATGGAAGGAAGAGGTGATAGAAATTAATAAATCTGAATTTTTAAATCTTGTAAACGGAACAAATAAACCATCAGAAGCCAAAGAGACACATCAACCAAAAAGAAAAATAAACGAGACCCTTTTTGAAATTGACGATCTCTCTAAATCAAAAATTAAAAAAATATATTACAAAATAGCTAAATTGACCCACCCTGATAAAATATCGGACCCTGAATTAAATGAAACATACAAAAAAGCTGCTAAATTCTACGAGCAAAACAATGCATTAGAGTTATATAGGATAGCTAATAAATTATCAATTAAGATTAAGGTGGATGACATGATGTTAAATCAGTTTAAGACGGTCATAGGGGAAAAGAAGAAATATTTAAGCTCTTTAGAATCCTCTTGGCTTTGGCTTTGGGTTCAAGCCTCTACACAGGAGGAAAAAGATAATATCGTAAAAATGTTTTTGGCATATTCTGCAGATAAATAATTTTATAAAAACAAGAAAAATGAAAATAGGAATTACACTCGGCTTAAAAGACAACAAGGAGTCAATTTGGACAAACGGTATCAAACAAAATGTTTTGATGCTTGTACATTTGTTAAAAAATTCAGAGAAAAAATACGATGTTTGTATTTTAAATTCAATGAACGTAGATTTTACAGAAAAACCATCTTATCTAGATGGAATAGATATACACTACTTTAACGATAAGTTTTTGGAAATGGATCTATTAATTGTAATGGGTGCTCAAATATTTGACTATCAACTTGAGACATTTAAAAAATCCGGGTCAAACAAAAAAGTTGTATCTTACAAATGCGGGAACAACTATGTGATCCATATGGAAAATATTTTGTTCCGTCCAAGCGAAGATAAAAAATTTCAATATGAAAAACAATATGATGAAATATGGTATGTACCACAACAAGATGAAGTCAATTCTGGGTTGTATAGAACACTGTATCGTACAAATGCCTTTGCAGTTCCTTTTATCTGGTCTGAAAAGTTTCTATTTGAATCGGTTAGAGATATTCACAAAGGTTTCAAATCCGGAAAATATACAAAAGATTGGCAGTACGACAACACAAAAGAAAAGAAAATTTTAGGTATAATGGAGCCGAATCTTAACATTGTTAAGTTTTGTTTAATACCAGCTATGATTGCAGAGGAATCATATCGTACTACTACAGGTAGAAAACACATTGAAAAACTTCGTATTACAAATGGAACGGCAGTCTCAAAACATAAAGAGTTCATGTCAATTATCAACACGTTTGATTTGTTTAGGGAAGGTAAAATAAGTGCTGAATCACGGTATCAAACAGCATATATGTTAACTCAACATTTGGATGTATTAATTTGCCATCAATTGCTAAATCCATTAAATTATCTGTATTTGGATGCTGCTTATTTAGGGTATCCAGTTTTACATAATGCTCCAATGTGTAAGGATTTGGGTTATTATTATGAGGGTTCAGATACGGTTGAGGCATCTAAAGTGTTGAATCATATTTTAACAGAACACGATAAGGATATTGATGGTTATAATCAACGCAATGATGTTGTGTTACAACGTTACCATATTGAAAATACCGATGTTATTGAAACGTATGATCGTTTAATTGAAGGTGTATTTAATGGTGGAAATAGTGGGTTGGTATATGATCCAATGACTAATTTATATAAATAAATTTAATTTAAATAGAAAAAAGGAGACCGTTTGAGTCTCCTTTCTTTTTTGGTTGTTAATTAAATTAAGCGGCTTCTCCACCATCATTAATTGTCCATGAATAATTTGAAATAATACTTGCTCTAGCCGCAGCCCCGGCACTAGTATATTCAATTGTACCCATACCCCAATTTACTCCATTTTGTAGAGTTAACAATGACCAAGAATTTAATAGATCATCATAGTAATCATAATCTGCTGTTGATTTACCATCCATAAAACTACCCATATCAATTACAGAAGAAACATTCCATCCACTGATGTCTTGGTTGAATGCTGTTGCATTAGCAAACATATAATTCATATCAGTTACAGAAGAAACATTCCATAAGTTTAATGGTTGATTGAATGCTACTGTATCCCCAAACATATAATTCATATCAGTTACAGAAGAAACATTCCATGAATTTAATGGTTGGTTGAATGTTGCTGTACCTTCAAACATACTAGCCATACTTGTTACAGCCGATGTATTCCATCCACTAATATCTTGATTGAATGCTGTTGCATAAGCAAACATATTAGTCATACTTGTTACAGCTGAAACATTCCATGAGTTTAATGGTTGGTTAAATGATGTTGCATTAGCAAACATATTAGTCATATCAGTTACAGAAGAAACATCCCATGAATTTAATGGTTGATTGAATGCTGAGGCATCAATAAACATACCAACCATATTAGTTACAGAAGATACATCCCATCCACTGATGTCTTGGTTGAATGTTGTTGTACCTTCAAACATACTACTCATATTAGTTACAGCTGAGGTGTTCCATCCACTGATGTCTTGGTTGAATAATTCTGTGGTATTGAACATAGCACCCATATCAGTTACAGAAGAAACATCCCATAATTCAATCCCATTTACTGAGGTTAATAAACTACAACCAACAAACATAGCACCCATATTAGTTGTACCTGTTAAATCAAATGTACCACCAATTGTTGTTAAGTTTGGACATCCTTCAAAATATCCACCTTCATTTCCAAGTTTAAGTTGTCCGATGTTTGTGATTGAAGTTAACATTTCAGCATTAGCATTACCACTACCACCTACACCAAATGACCATCCTTCTATTGTTCCTGTGATTGTAATTATTTTAACTCCTCCTGTTGCATAATTGTGAGTTGCTTCTGATTGGTCAGCAGCTGTGATTGTATCAGTGTTTCCATCTCCCCAGTTTACACTAAAGTTGTAGTTTCCAGAAGCAACTAATGGAAGTCTAATTGTTGGTTCCTTACCTAATGTTGTATCCCATACTGAGATAAATTCGTTTCCACCACCTCCACCGTTTCCGCCTGTGGTTGCACCTTTGATTCTTAATTTTCCGTTTACGTTAATTGGCATAATTTTAAGTTTTAAATTGTTTATACGTATTTTAAAAAACATCGGAGGATTTCTCCCCCGATGTTAATTTTAAAGTTAATCTAATGATTAATACATACCGTAAACAGCAACTTTATCACCAGCAAGTGGAGCTGTAGCAAATGTTACTGAAGTTGTAGTAATTGTGTAATCACCAGCGTCTTGTAATAGACCATTCAAGTAAACTGCTTGTGAACCTGTTCTAAGTGTATCACCAAATGTAAATTCAGCAATTAAACCATTAGCTGTTTCGTTCACAGTTGTTTTTCTAAAATAGATATTAGCAAAATCATCAGCTAAGCTCAATTCAGCGCTTTCCGCTCTTGATACCTCAGTTGACAAGTTTTCAACGATCTCAGAGAATGAATCGATTTCAGTTACGTCAATGTTTGAGATCAAGTAAGAAACTTGAGTTGACAATTCAGTAGCGATTGAATCTTCAGCAGCTTCAGCACGTGAAATTTCAGAAGAAATTTCTGCCATTACGTCTACTCCGTCTACAGTTAGAATACCACTAACTTCAACATCACTATTGAAAGTGTACTGTCCAGAAGCTGGGGCAG
>Ga0247723_1001725_pt1 | contig 12424 bp, 6 predicted proteins | sample MSEWelMarce5H_FC_FD_189079 | JGI IMG/M metagenome (GOLD analysis project Ga0247723, IMG submission 189079) | Subsurface sediment microbial communities from gas well in West Virginia, United States - MSEEL Well Study Marcellus 5H_FC | ecosystem: Environmental > Terrestrial > Deep subsurface > Rock...
TTCAAGGAATAAATTTACAATGGTTGCATTACAAGGACCTAAGATTGCGTTCTCTACTTCATAGTCAATCGTCCATTCAGGATATGAGGCACACGTGCCAAATGATACAATAACACCATCCTGTACTTCAAACCATCCATTCCCTGCACTTGGAGAGCGATAGAACCCATCAGGCAATATTGTTTGACCAAATGAATCATAGAACACCCAATCATATAATCCTAAGCTACCACCTGCCTTTGTAGTTCCATTAACATCAGCAACATAGTATGTTTCAAAAGTTCCTGCACCACACGCATCTACACTTGCAGCGAAATCTTCCGTAGAAGTAAATGAAGGTAAAGGAGCAGGACAATTAATTGTAATATTAAAATCGTTTAGGTTACAAGGCAATCTTCCTTGAAAGTAAAGACTTGAAGGAGCTGCCGCAATCTTTGGTATTACCATCACATACTTTCCCGGTGTACCCGGACTTAGTTGTATCTGTGGTGCTAATGCTGCAACAGAAAGAAACTGCCCTGTGTTATCAAAAGTATTTGTTACAGGATTAAACTCCTGCACAGGCAGTGGTTGAAATCCTGCTGCCAAGATACCACAATCAAAAGCAGTATCTCCAATGTATATCACCTGATTAGGTCCTGCCGGTCCTTGCACAAACCCGAAGTTTTGAGAACTAAGTGCATTGTACTGAATACCATCATACTCAAAATATAATCCGATAGGACGCTCTGATGTCATATAGTCAATCTCTATAACAATAGCTCCCACATCTAATACCGTTTCTCCAACATTCTGAGTCATCTCAAGGAATGACTTTCCTTCAAAAACATTGATAGGGTCAATACTACAAGGAACAGCACAAGGAGCACACGATGATATAACATTTGTAAATAATCCTGATACCAACTCTCTTACTGTTACTCCGTCTGAATAGAATCCGTCTGCTGCCGGTATTGTTAACGCTGCATCATCATAGGCTGCTGTTGCCGATGATAGTGATGGAGCGTTTAAATAATATGTTCCAAATGTTGCCATAGTTTAATTTAGTTTTTTTTAACAACTGCACTCATTTATTATTGTAATATCCGCAGCTCCTGATATAACACTTGGGAAATAATCTCTATTGTTACATATATTAACGGTTCTGTTTGGAAGAACAGTTATTGTTGTAGGTGTTGTTTCCCCACACTCATAATACTCAATCTCTGCAAAAGGTGCTTGAGCGTTAGTTATAACATAAGAGTTACAAGTACTTCCGGCACAAGTATCGCAATTACAACATACATCTAATCCACTTGTACCAAAACATAGGCTTGTTTCTACTGCATCTCTCAAGTCCCATATCAAATAAAGATATTGTTGAATTGGAGGAACAGTGAATGTGGCATCGTTATAGTTTGCAGATGTAATATTTGGTGTTGCTGCTGTCGATAATGATAATAGCGTAGTTATATCAGCCACATTATTATTATACAATGTATTTGACATAAGGTAGTTTAAGCTATCTGATGTTGGGTCAAACACAAATGTATCCGATGATAATTGGTTACTTATAAGATACATTGTGCTGTTCTCTTGAGGGAACGCTCCCGTACCCACAACACCTGTGTTAACATTATACCTTGATATAACAAAACTTGATGGGTCTGTTCCGAATGTAACAAATGAAGATTGCAATGGTGAGTTATAAGTACCTATGCTATAGCGATACTCAGCGTGAATTGTTTTACCTGCCTCGTAGTCGTTAGTAACAACAACTTCAATAATGGTTAATGGTATAGGCTCAACACACGATACATTAACATCCAACAATAAAGCATCAGAAGCAATTACTTCAATTTCTATCGTCTGAACATTATTCACATCCTTTGGAACTACAAGCGTTCCTGCCGATGTAACAATTCCTGTTGAATAGGTATTACCATTGTAAGTTGCATTGATAATAAAATCATTTGGAGAGCCACCATAAGGACTATAAGTAATGGTTACATCACCAATAGCTAATCCTTCAGTAACGCAGAATAAATTTGTTCCTGCCTCTTCAAATGTAAACGTCTGAGCGATACCACACTGAATACAATCAATAGGTTGAGGTATTGCTATATCGTTTGATGATAGTACATACTCATTCATATACGGGTCAAACGCTCCGAGCTTCTGCGTTTGGAATGAGTCCTTAAATAAATCCCTAAACCAAGTACGCATCCCCATTTCAGACACAACTTTTAGTTGGTCGTTAGAGTAAGAGTCTCCCTTCATCTGAATGACAGCACCACGCTTGGCATCGGTGAAGTATCTATCGTACCCCCACTGAACATAACTCTCAGGATTGAACGATATACCATACTTCTCTGAACGTGCTATCTGCGTTCCTAATACCTCAGGAATTGAAGCAATAGCTCCCCCTGCTGCTGAGTCGGATAGTAAGTTCTTCCCTGCCAACACATAAGAGATTTTATCTTCTTGTAAAGTAAGCACGTCTGTCTGTCTTCCATCTAAAAGATAGATAGGACCGAATGATGTTTCGCAGTTCTTGAAGTTAAGAAGCCCTAAGTTAAACTCGTTAAGTTTATTTACGTTGGACTCATTGTTGTATATACCACTATAGGTAATGTCTGCAAATCTATCTACTTGTTGATAATCCTGAGCAGCCACTGATGTTACTCTGTTGCCAAGCTCAAGCGTTCTTCCGATTATTGAATCACGGATTTTATAAGACTCAGCACCATTCCCAAAAGTATAGCAATTAAAGAATCCTGTATCAACAATAGCAGGAGCAGCAGGGGGCACAGGTCCAAAACTTTGGTTTTGAATATTCCCTCCGTGAGCACCCGGCTGTAATGAAGGAAAATCCGGATTTGGACCAATAGGTAACGAAAGTTCATTTTCATAAAAAACATCAGGTAACGCATCAAGAGGTAGTGTTTCAAATATCAATGTGCTTGTTGCTCTAAAAACTTTAATATTTGCAGCAATATTTGCTTCTCTTCCCCCTCCAAAACCGTTGCAAGAATATCCACCACTAATAAGTAATAGCAACTGATTATCTCCCGATACTCTATAAAATTGTAAAAAGTTTTCAGGACTTGTAGATGGTGGGTAAATACCTAATGATGTATTATAATTAATAACAGGAGGAGTATTACCACCACCTGCAAATGCACTTGCATCTGCTGCTGTTTTTATTATTTGAAATATATTTTCTCCTACAAACCAATCATACATACTTGCATAATTAGCAGGAGAGGTAAATTCCTGATTAAACTGCCAAGTTCTTCTTTCACAAGCTCTATTCCCATCTCCCGGACCTTTTCTTTCTGCCTTTATTAATATCTTAATAATTGTACCTTCAGGAACAGTATAATCCATATACATACCCGGATTTGCAGGGTCAAGTATATTCATTGGATATTTTATAATAGCAGGTTCTATATTAGAGCCATCTCCATCAATATATCCCGGAAGTATTTTTGAATTTGCATCATTGCTAACAGAAAAATCATTAGCGTTCATCTTCATATACACTCCGGCAGGAGCTGTAGTAAATCCTAAAAATCCTGACTGTTTTGCTTCCTTCTCTAATACCGTTGCGTAAGAGCAACTATCTTTAGGACCTGTAGCGTCAGCCTTTACAATGTATCTATCTCCAACCTCTACCTTTCTTGCATTTTCTCCTTGTAACAAAAGATAAACAGAGTTACTTGCTAAATCTTGAAAGTAAATATCACTGTAGATTGTTTCGTATCCTGCCTTATCAGGCTTGATAACAAATTTATATCTTGTCGCCCAAGCAGGAGCTACCTGCGTTGGTGGTATAATAACTTGAATAGAGTTTTGTAAATCAGATGTTCCACAAGGAAAGTGAATAGTGTTACGAGGACTTACCAATGCTGTAGTTGAACGATTAAACTCATCCATATACACGATACCAATCTCATAATCACGATTACTATGAAGACTTTTTCTATTTCCACGTTCTTGATAAGTAACCTCACTATTTACAAACTCATAGTATTCATAAAAACTTATCGTTGGAGTTGTTAAATCATCAACAAATTGCATTGCCAATAATTGAATCGTAAAAATAGAACTTCCCGATGTTGCTATAACACTTATTGGCTGCCCATTCGCACTTATGCCACTTGCTATCTTAGTATAACTATCTAATTGTTGTGGTATAGCACAATTAAAAGCATCTGTAAATGTTGTTCCATTACAAGGAGTAATAGAAGGATTCAATGGGTCGTAAACAGGAAGTATATTTAATGCTGTTCCAACTCTATTTTGAAAATCAATACTTGTTACCATATCATATACCGAAGCATAATTTGTTGGTAATTCAAAAAATAACGAAAGTGTTATATTAGATGTTTTATCTGTAGGATTTGTCCCTCCTGAAAAGGCAGCGTGATTAAATGTAAAGTCAATACTTAGTAGTCCGCCTTGAACTAAAACAGCTCCCGTTAAATCAACCTCAAGAATAGAATTACTTACTGTAACAGGTCCATTAATACTATAGTTTCCCGGTGTTGCAGATGCTTCAGAATCATAACTTGCTATCCCTATTTCTTCTGATACTCCATCCAAGTAATACTCAAGCATTGTGGCATTGCCATTCCTATCAATTAAGTCATAGCCTTCAACATAATTCCCGTACATCAAGCGATTGCCCATAATAGTTTGAGCCTTTGCTTTTAATGGTACGTTATCATAAAGTCTTAACAACTCCGACTCAGGAAGGATAGTAAATATCTTGCTGTTTGAAAAGGTGTAAGTATAATCAACATTGTTAGATAGTGCTAACTCTTGCTTGTTAACTTTTTCGATAACCTTAATCACATTGCTATTCATATCCTTGAACAACAAGTCTATTGATTTTACAAGTGGTCCTCCTGTATTGACTGTTACAAGAGCAGCATTAAACTGATTAATCATACCCTCATTCAAGAAGGCATCATTAGTAACATCAAATGGTTTAGGAAAGAACGCAGCAGCAGAGAATTGAGAGATAGCAGAGTATTCATTGTTTTCATACTCGTACCTGTAAGCAAAGCAAATGAATCTGTCTTCAAGAAAATTCTCTTGACCATTGATAATAGTAAGCTCTACTTCGGGAGATTCAGCAGGTGGTCTTTTGATAACAAGGATTGACTCCCATAACAATGAATCGTCAAGACCTCCTATCGGCAGTGCGTATGATTTTAATGTATTTATAAATCGTGGCTGATTATAATCATCAGTAAAGAACAACAAGTCCTCTATTATGTCAACCCCCGTTATTAAATACTGAGGATTAAAGTTTAGCGTAGTATTTACATTATCGTAATTAACACTAATAACGTGATACGTTAATATGTTTGATGCTTCACTAAAGGAAACAATCATATCAATCTTTCCTAATGGAGCATCAACAGATACAGGGAATGATGGGTCGTGAACAAACCAATAGATAATTTCTCTCTCACCATCAGCAATAGAGCCGATAGTTCTTGCATTATCACTAAGAGGAACTCCATTAAATTGCAATGCAGTCAATGGCGTATTTCCTTTCGTATTCTCAATAACACCAACCTCCGATTGTTCTGTAGAACCCATACGGACATTAAGTGCATCAATATACTCTCCTTGAGGAACTACACGTTCGTCAAGAGTTTTGTTCATCTTACCTGCCGTAAAATTCCTTGATATCTTAGCCATATTATTTTATCATCTTATCCATACCACGAAGATTCATTAGCAATCTGCCGGGATGTATGTTACTGATTCTGATTTTTGCGTTTCTTAATAAAGCACCTTTCTCTTTTCGTGCTCTTGCTACAATGTATTCCTGCACTCCAAATTTAGAGTTTAGTATCTCATATTGGATGTAAGCGTAGATATACTTCTCGAATAATTTGTTTACAGAAACAGAGGAGTCATCCCCATTCTCCATACCATCAGATACGTACTCAAGGATACAACTCTTTTCTGCCATATCAGAACTAAAGTTAATGACACCTGCCTTCTTATCAATATTGAACGTAGGATTGAAGTTAGCCGTCTCGGTATTTAAACCATATCGCTGTCCTACGTTAAAATCAAAGTACCATCTGCCATCCATATACCATCCATAGCTGCCATAGAATTGACTGCCGGGATTTAGGTAGATACTCTTCTTTAGTTTGTTAAGTCTGTCGTAATCAATCTCTGAGTTCTGAGGCTGTAATATATTTCCATTTTGGTCAAAAAGAATATTACCTGCGTTATCCTGAAGATAAGCTCTTGCTGATAACGTCTGAATATTCTCACTTAATGGTCTTAGGTATCCGTTCTCATAAAGAGAGATACGAACCCAATTTACAAAATCACTTGGTAGTACAAAGCGTAATGACGCTGCTACCGTTAACTCTAAAACCTTTATCTCTTTGAAGGCATCATAGTTCAATTCCTGAATAGCTCTCTTAGCGTGAAATAATACCTTGTAACGCTCCTCATTGTTTACCAATGAATGGTTTCCTGCGTACATCAACGTAAAGTTGTTGACGATATCAAACAGACTTACATATTGGTAAGAACCCCAATTTGCATCTTGGGGGTTATTACCATTGTTGTCATAGTATTCGTATTGTGATATGTATGCCATTGATTATAGTTTTTATTGTTGTTGACTGAATGTCGGTTGTTCGTGTTGCTCTTGAGCGATACCATACTGAGTCACTTCAAGCTCACGGATTGATACACCACAATATTGAAGAATCTTCATTACTAACTTAAACTCATCCTCTAATGGCAATTCAAAGTCTTGATAATCGGGTTGCGATTGGTCAAACGATGGCTCTCCATTAAACAAGGTGATGTATGTCCACTTCGGGTCTTTCGGATATCTAAAGTAAGTACAAACCACTTGCCCATATGTGTTGATGGTCTGTGGGTACATTGTAACTACAGATTGGTTTAATGTAGGAAATTGATTATTTAATACATAAGAAGGAAAAATATTTGATGGTGTTGTTAGGTTAGACCTGTTCAACATAAATATTTTGCTCTCATTAACTTTTTCTGCCTCTACACCACTTGCTGCTGAAAATATAGCATAGTCTTCTCCAACATTTCCAAAAAGAAACAAATCTAAAACTAATGTAGTTGCATTAGTTATTGAAGCTACAGTTGTAGTGGCATTATTAGCAGGACCGGGAGGGGAACTCAAATTAACTACTATATCTCCAACCTGCACTCCTGCTTGAATAAAATCTGCTGTATTGTCAACTAATTCTTGAGGATTCAATACACTTGTATTTGTTCCTGTCGCAAGAATAACGGGATAAGTAATGATTGTATTAATCATATATGCCGAATCTCCTGTTGTACCTAATGATGGAACAGAAAAATTATTGCCAAGTAGTCCTACTACATTAAGCAAGTTGTTCTTCATTAAGAATCCCTCCATCACTTCAGCAATCGTCTTACGAATATCTGCATAGTCAGTGCCTGACATACGAGCGTTCTCGGCATTGATAACCTTATTGTAGCTACTAAAGTACTCCTCATACATCTCCATCTGTGCTTGTTTAGCGTATAGATTAAAATCTTGAGGAGAGATGTATCCGTAATTATTCTTGTTAAGAACGGCTAATACCGTGTTTCTTACAGCGTTTATCATCTTGATTGTTTTTACAAATATAGGAAAAAAAAGAGGGTACAAATGCACCCTCCTTCTTGAATAAATTATATTGATACTATTGATTTACGCCATTGAAAGTTCTAACATCTTCATTGCTTCGATGCCCTCGTCAGACTTCAAATACAACGACACTGCTTCGTATGGGTCTTCGCCAAAAGCAATAGACATCATCTTCTTTTTGTTAGTAGGTGTATTAAACCATACTTCCTTCTCGTTGTTTCTAAACTGCAACAACTTATTCTCGAAGAACTGACGAACCTTGTCTTGGAATTTAAGCATCGGGTCGTTGATGATATTTAAGAACTCGATTGGATTCATTTTAGCAAATACTAAAACATCTCTCTTTAACTCTGCCGTTGATATTGTCGATGGGTCTTTGCCAAACATCACACGAGTAACTGTCTCAAGTTGTTCGATTGTCAACTGACGAGCTTCGACTAACGCATCTACCTCATAGTTAAGATACTCCATCTCTTTAGAAGCATCTTTTTCCTTGTCAACCTCTGCAAATACTACATTTAGCAATGGATGGTAATGTAAAAACTCTTGAAGTACAGGATTTGTTCTTGGCACTCGTAATAGACCATCTTCAAAAATGATTGGCTCTACGACTGCATTTCCATCCTGCTCATCCTCAAAAGGTGATTTTTGGTTTACGCTATAGCGTAATGCACGATTAACATTTTTCTCTTCGTCAAACCATAGTAATGGGAAGCGAGGGTGATTTCTTGAAGCTAATGTATATGATAACGGGCTTCCGTTCTTTAGCTTATAAACTTTGTCTATGGATACTGTTTTTGGTTTCATTTGATATGATATGATTTAAATTTTTATTTTTAAAAAAGGGGAGTGTACCTGAGCACACTCACCCTTTAAACTAACAACTAATAAATATTAACCGAAACGGAATAATACGAAGTTATTTGCACCTAAAGTACATACAGCACGTTCAGATAAGAAGTTAACCTCCATAGCATCTAAATCGCTTGTTGATGCACCACCGGCAGAACCTGTAATCCAAGTCTTGTAGCGACGGTCTTCAGCTTCTGACGCACGGTAACGAACGTGTAAGAAAGGACGCTTTGCGTTCTTACCCATAATTTGGTCGTAAACCGATGTAGAACCTGCCGGTACTAAGATACCTGTGATTGTTCCTGTTGCAGATGCAGTAGCATTTGATAAACCACCACGCATTGTAGGGTCGTTCAAGTATTTCCAATCAGACTTATAGAAGTCATAACCACGACGGAATCCTGTGAATCCTAAGTTCAATGCCATATTGATGTCATTGTCGAATAGACCGAAAGATGCAGATGAAGAAACACCACTACCGTTGTAACCGTTAAGAGTTGCTAACATATTGTCGATGTCGAATGACAATCCACGATTAACAAACACTACGTTCTCTTCGATAGCTCCCTGCTTATCTAAGCGTGATACGATAGTATCCCAATCAGTCAATGTAGTTGGTGTACCACCACCCCATACGTTACCACGATTGTTTACTACGTAGAAGATACCTTCTGAACCTTTGAAACCTGCTGCGATAGCACCTGACGCTGTATCAGCCGGTACTGCCTCAATCATAGCTGTCTCTAAGTAATCTTCAAAACGAAGACGAGTCTCGTGCTCAGACTTTAAGTACCATAAGTATCCTGTAGCACCATTCTCAGTTGTTACTTCTACCCAACCGATTTGAGCCATATCAGAACCATTAACAGCGTACTTGTCCTTGATAATGATTGGAGAGTTAGAGAAGATAGAATCTTCAGCTTCTAATGAACCAACCATTCCGTTAGTTCCTTTTCTAAATTCAGAACCGTAGATGAATACAGTAAACTGAGCATTACCTGCTCCTGTACCTGCTACTGCAAGACCACCTGCTTCGTAGAAAGCAACAGTGAATGTAGTAGCCGAAGGAACTGCTGTAACGATTGCTTTATTGAAAACACCTGTAGCGTTTCCTTGAATCATTACTGTTTGTCCAACACGGATAGCAACATAAGTAACATTTGCATCATTCACTTGGAATGTAGCTGTGTCATCTGCTGCTGATGCTGCTGTTCCTACGCTCACATACTTAATATGTAAACGACCTTGTTCTGCCCATTTAATTTGGTCAGAGTTTGACGGCATCTCTGCTCCTACCATACGTAAGAAAGATGCGATTGTACGATTACCATAACGCTCAAATTCTTTCTCGTATGTATCAGGAAGATACTGATTTAAGAAGTTGAAGTTAGTAATGTAGTTTGTTTGTAACGCCACCTGCTCCGGTGCGGGTTGCAGGGCATAGGTTGGCGAATTTAATAAAGCACTTGCCATTTTGTTTTAAGTTTTAAGTTATAATCGTTTTGCGCTGCGAATTTGTAATTTTCTTCCGGAGTCAGGGTTTACAGCTCTAACCTGAAATCCGTCATTAGACTTAGTAACTTCCGGTGCTCTGCGTTCAGACATATTGATATTCTTTGTCTTACGCATCACATCCTCCGTTGCATCAGCCAAACCCTGTTCGTAGAAGTGTTTTGCAAACTTCTCAGGATTCATCGCTACTGCTAAAGACCTATGGTATCCTGCTGCGTCTTTGATAAGTCCATTCTCGTCCAAAAACTTATTGATAAAGTTTGATGGGTTTGATTGGAGTTTCTTTAACTCAGCAGCATCTGAAGGAGCATAAGCCATCTTTTTGTCGTTAATATTAAATTCAAAACCTTTGAACTCTCCACTAAAAACTTCGTTTGTCTTTTGCTCAAACCAACCTCTCTTACGGTTGTTTTCTTCCTCTGCGGTCTTAGCCTCGCCTAAGTATTGCTTATACAATTCATACTGCTCTCTCTCTTCGTTAGAAACTGATAATCCACTTGACTCAAGCGGCATCTTGTATTTCTCCTTCTGAGTGTTGAAGTATTTCTTTGCTTCAGCGACAACTTTCTTTTTTGCAATCTTTACTTTCTTTACCGTTGACTCATCATCAAGGTCCTCATCGTATCGGTACTCATCCATCATCACATCTACATCATCCTCGTCAAGCCCTTCCTGAGTAGAAAGCAAGTAACTCTTTAATAAATCTTCCGAGTCCATTGATTCATAGTCCTTATTTAATTTAAGGAAGTCATCAAATCCTCTACCCGTTTCCTTCTTGTACTTCAAGTAAGAAGCCACGTCTTCGGGTAACTCTTCCGACTCTTTACGTTCAGCCATCAACTCATCGAATGAGTTAATCTGCTTATTATATCTTTTTCCAATATATGAAAGAACGTCTTCTTCTTTTAAATCCACAGGTTGCTCTTGTGGTATTATTTCTTGTGGTTGCTCTGCTACTACTTCAGGAGTTTCATTATTCATTTCCTTTTCGTGTTTTTCAAGCAACACCTTTTCTATTTCCTGAACACTCTTTGGTTCAGTGTCTAATGCTCTTACTTTAAATTCCATTTGATTTGATTTTAGTTTGTTACAAAGTTATGTAATATTTTTTAATGTTTTATCGAGGCTCAAACTCGCCCATATCGAAGCCATCCAAGCTGTCCTCGTTAGATTCAAAGCTCATCGGAGGAAGATTATTCTTACGTTGATTAATCAACTTTGACTGCTGTGTATTTTGTATGCTGATGCGGTCCTTCTTAGCTTTTTCCTTCTCCTTCTCTATTTCATTCTTCTTATCTTCTTTGATACCATTTATCTGCATACTGTAGTTGAACTCTTCAGCCATTAATGACCTCTTTAACTCAGCCTCTGCTTTCATCTTCTCAATCTCAAAAGCTACCTCTGCTTGTTTCACTTGCATCTTCATCTGACCCTCTGCTTGAATACTTTGCATTGCTGTCTGTGCTGCCAATTCCTGAGATTTTAACTGCTGCTGAGAAATCATCGCTTGTTTCTGCATCTCCATTTGCTCCTCTCTATCCTGCTTCTGCGTTCTCTTTAACTTCAACAACTGATTAGCAAGTTTAAGGTTCTTAATTTCACGAATATCAATAGCATCCTCAAGGTTGATATCTCCTTTGGATAAGGCTATCTGAATGTTAGCCTCAAGCTGTGCTCTCTGCTCTTCATCAGGAGAAACCTCTATAAAGATACCAAAGTCATAAATGTAAAGGTCTTTGATATCATTAAGGATAGATACATTGTACTTTCCAATCTTATTAGCAAAGTCATCTTTGAAATCAGCATACTCAAGAATATCTGCTACACGATACGTCAACGCCTCAGCTAATGTTCTGTAGATAAATAATCCTGATTCAAGGATATGGCGTGTAGCCGTATTAGAGTTTAATGCTGCTAACTTCTGAACACCAACTAATGAGTTCGGGTCAGGCATACTGCCATCCCTTGCCTCGTTCAGTCCTGTTACAGAGCGAATCATATCTAAGTAATGATTGTAGTTCGCTAACAACATCTGTGTTTTAGAAGCACCCGAATTGGATGTGAGCTGCGTAATAGGAACACGGGCATTGTTAAACTCGCCATCCTGCGTATAGCTCCTACCGATAACACTACCTGTTTGGAAGTATAGTCGTAGGGCATCCTCAGGATTATAGGCGTTACCTGTTCCCAAGTCAACCTCATTCAATCCATCAGCATCAATAAATACACCATCAGGAACTACCCTTGCAATAACTTGCTGTAGCTTCAAGTGAGTAATCTGAATCAAATCAGCAAAAGGAATCATCCTTCTTACTAACGACTCAATAACTCCTTTGTACATACGAGGAGCACAAGCCACATAGTTTGGTATAGCGTGTTGAGATGAAGACTTAGGACGAA
>Ga0247723_1001726_pt1 | contig 12423 bp, 19 predicted proteins | sample MSEWelMarce5H_FC_FD_189079 | JGI IMG/M metagenome (GOLD analysis project Ga0247723, IMG submission 189079) | Subsurface sediment microbial communities from gas well in West Virginia, United States - MSEEL Well Study Marcellus 5H_FC | ecosystem: Environmental > Terrestrial > Deep subsurface >...
GCAGTAAAGAATGACATCTACAGTCATCCGCCATATCTTGTGATGGAGCAACTTAAAACCTGATTTTCCCGGCGCCCTTTCCGTTAAGAGAGGAGGAGGCAGATTTTCCGGGGAGGGTTGTGTGTGGTGTGTGTGTTTGGCTACTCTACTTCGTAGCTACCCGAGACAGCAATATAGTCTCCTATCAACATTGAGAATGGGAAAACGTTTGAGACTCCTTGAGAAGAAGACCCTGTTCCTGTGCTTTTTGTTAAAAGAGCAAATTCTGTTGTTGAACCAATATAGAGACCATTGGCGGTATATTCATACCAAGCATTGCCAGCATCTAAACCAACTGCTGGAAACTGAAAATTAGCTGACTTAGCCGCTATAGGAAGACCTATTAAAATTGAATTAGCGCCAATTGCAGTAGTTCCGCCTACAACAAATTGTGCACGGAAAGAGCAGGTCTTACCAATAAGTTTGTATGCACCAGTGGAAGAACCATTGCCTAGAGATATTGTTCCAGACTCTGTTCTTAAACTTGGAGTGTAGGAAGTCCATGCTGTTAGGTCTGATGCTCCTGCTCCTGTAGCACCTGTAGGACCTGTAGCTCCTGTACTTCCTGTAGGCCCTGTAGCACCTCGATTACCTGTAAGAAGAATTGTCCAAGAAGAGTATGTGCCAGAACCTACTGCGAAGGTAGAGGTCATATAAATGTAGCCACCAGTTAGGTCTGTGATAGTACCTTCAACATAATTTGATGCGTCATATTGAACACGAATGTAATTACCAACTTGAAGAGCACCAAATCTATTTACAGGAAAGTTATATCCACCTGTAGCAATACCTAAAGTTGCTGAAGATGTGATGCCAGTAAAAGTTGCTCCAGTTGCGCCAGTCGGACCTGTTGGTCCTGTAGCACCCGTAGCCCCTGTAGGACCTGTACCACCTTGCATACCTGTTGCGCCAGTAGCTCCTGTCGGTCCTGTTACTGTACTTGCTGCGCCAGTAGCCCCTGTAGGACCAGTAGGTCCACCACTTGGTCCTGTAGGTCCTGTTGCACCTGTGGGTCCTGCAACAACTGAATCAGCACCTGACGGACCAGTAGCGCCAGTGCTGCCTGTCGGTCCTGTAGGCCCTTGCGATCCAGTTGGTCCTGTTGGACCTGCTACTCCGTCATAACCATTTTGTCCAGCATCACCTGTTAATCCTGCTGGTCCTGTAACTCCTTGAATTCCACGTTCGCCTTGTTCTCCCTGTAATCCCTGTGGACCTGTTGCTCCTTGTGGGCCTGTTGGTCCAGTAACAGATGCACCACTTGCTCCTGTTGGACCTGTGTTGCCTTGCGCTCCAGTTGGACCAGTTGGTCCTTGAATACCAGTTGGACCTGTAACAGTTGAGGCTGCACCTTGAGGACCTGTTGCTCCTGTAGGCCCAGCTGGTCCAATGTTTGATGAAGCAGATTCTACCCAAAAAGAATCGTAGTAAACAAAGATCTTTCCTGTTTCAGAATTAAACCAAGCATCACCAGTTGAAGGAGAAGATGGTGGAGTTGCTGCAACAGTTGAAAATGTTCCATCTGATCCAGTTGCACCTGTAGGTCCTGTTGACCCTACTTCCCCCGTTGCACCTGTAGGACCTGTAGGTCCAGTTGCTCCTGTAACGCTTGAGCCTGTTGCACCTGTAGGTCCAGTTGCTCCTGTAGAACCTGTAGGCCCAAGTTGTGTGTAGGTAACTTGAGTAATTGAAAGATTAACAGAAGGGTTTTCTGGAATTTCATTAGAAGGTCTTTGTTCTAAATATACTCCTGCATGAGTTCCTTGCCAGAAAATTTGAACATAATCATTTGGCGCAGTTGATGTTCCAGTAAATACAAGAGTTGCAATGTCATAACCCGGCTCTTCCGAATTTTTACGAGGAGGAAGAGTGATGTTTGTAGTTGAACTTGGATATGGCTGACCGTTTAATTTTAACCAGAACACGGCTGATTGCACAGCGTTATCTGAGTTAGCAACTTGAATTGTGGCTACCATCGTGTACGTTCCTGGATATTCAATTGTTATCTTGCTATTATCAACAATAGAGATTCCGTTAGCGCCATTTGGATATGTTGATGTGTAAGTCACTACTTGAGGTGTGTTGATAGCAACAAGTGTTTGATCTACGTTGCTAAAGAAAGATCCGTAATGTCCAATTGTTCCACCAGCACCAGCTATGCCTGTAGGACCAGTGGCTCCCGTAGGTCCTGTAATAGATGCGCCAGTCGGTCCTGTGGGACCTGCGACTGTTGAGTCTGCGCCTGTTGGTCCTGTAGCGCCAGTGGCTCCAGTAGCTCCTGTAGATCCAGTGCTTCCAGTAGCTCCTGTTGGACCTGTGGGTCCTGTAGCTCCAATAGCACCAATAGCACCATCAAGATTTATCTGCCAAGAAGAGTATGTTCCAGAACCAGTTCTACTGTTTAAATCTACGACTAAAGAACCTGTAGTAGGGTTGTAACTGTTTACAGTTGCGTGCATATGATTAAATTCATCATAGGCAATAATTACTGTTTGAGCTGCAGTTAAAGCTAGACCTGTTTCAACAGCAAAAGTAAGTAAACCACTATTAGCAATTGTTGCTGTTGTCGTACTAAATGTTTGGTATTGATCTCCAATAGGTCCTGTGGGACCTGTTACTCCTTGTGCTCCTGTGGGTCCTGTGGCACCAGTAGATCCAGTTGCGCCCACATTTCCTTGAGCTCCAGTTGGTCCAGTTGCGCCTTGTACTCCTGTGCTTCCTGTAGCACCTGTAGGTCCAGTCGATCCTTGTGCACCAGTTGCACCTACGCTTCCTGTTGGTCCTGTAACACCTTGAATACCTTGTTCGCCTGTGGCACCTGTTGCACCTGTGGGTCCTGTCGCACCTACTTCACCAGTAGCGCCCGTTGGTCCAGTTGCGCCTACTGCACCTGCAGGACCCGTAGCTCCACGAGGGCCAGTTGGACCCGTGGCGCCATCACCACTTGGGCCAGTTCCGCCACCAAGTGGAAACCTCGGTTGTACATTAACTTTCAAGTTCTACCCCTAAATAAGATCGAACCAGCTGAGAGAAGATTTAACCGTTCCGTTGTTACTTCCAGCTGTTACTCGAGCAGCTAAAACATAAACATCGCTAGTTGGAGTTGTGTCATTTGTTCTGCCTAGTTGAAGATTAAAGTTTCTTACTTCACCATAATTAACTGGGACTGCGCTATGGTTTCCTGCACCAAAGAATCCCTCTAGGGTGTGAGTTCCACCTACCATTGAAGTAGCCGTAATGTTGTATTCGACATTGTTGCGTGGAGATGATGTAACCCAAGATCCACCAGTAAGTGTTTCTGGGTTCTTGATAAGCGCCCACTCAAAGTCTTCGCTGCTAACAGGGAAGATATTAATAAGCTCTGGGACAATAACTGAGTCTGTTCTGCCAGACTTCATTCTTATAGCAACTAAAGGAAAGTAGTCTTCTTCAACAACTTCTGCTGGACGCATAGCAGTCCATACATCGCTCCCCTTGAGGTAGCCACCATTTGAGATAACTGTGGCGCATACCTGCTTAAAGGTAGCTGGATCTTCCTGAGCTGTGATGTTTTCAATCTCGTAGCGAAGTGGGAGAGATGCAGTAGTCATGTAAACGCTATCAATATTGTTTGCGTGGTTAAACTGATGAACTGGGATAAAGTAGCCATTGATAGCAAAACCGCATCGTACTGAGCCAACGCCTAGCCACTCGTACTCGCTCCAAAAGATCTGACCCTTACTTAGATCAAGGACATAATCTGAAGGTCCATCGCCATTGAGCTGGTCTGTGTTCCAATCCTGTTGAGCAACTCTAGTTTCAACTACTGAGCCACTTACATAGCTACGAAGTACCAAGGAAACGGTAGCTCCATCTACCTCTAGGTAGACTCCATTTTCTCTAGAGAAATATCCAGCTCTCTGTCGTAGACCTGCTTTAGCTGGTGACATAACGAAAGTCTGCATAACTTGTAAAGACTTGCCAGGCTGGTAAGGAAAAATCTTGTAAGACTCTAGGGTTGCTTTATCGCCTTGAGCTGTTCCAACATTGAGAAGCACTGAGCTTTGTGTTGAGGAGAAAGTTACTGTTGCGTCACCAAAGAGCTGCTCGTCAAAGTCTTGAGATGCTTGGTAACGGTGGGATGAGTCAAAGATTGTAAAAGCATCAGAGACCTTGATACGACCAAAAAGATCCGTGCGAAAGCTGCCAAAGCCGTGTTGGGCTACATTGGGGATCTTGCCCTGTCCGTTCGTATTGGCCATATTAAATTAAGCCAAATTCATCCATGAGGATTCCTCTTGGCTTTGCTCCTGTAACTCTCTTAGTTTCTTTTCCATCTTCGAAAACGACTATGGTTGGGATACTGCTAATCTTAAGCTCTGCAGTCAAACCTGAGTTTTCATCTGCATTAACCTTATAAATGGTGATCTGCTCTGGAAAGTCCTCTGCTAGAGCTTCGAGGATAGGGGCAACCATTCTGCATGGTCCGCACCACTCGGCCCAAAAGTCAACTGCGACCTTACCCTTAGAGGTGAGGACATCTTTTGCAAAATCTTTAGATGAGGTTTCTTTTAGCACTTACTTATTTTACAGGAAAGTTTTGTGCATCATCCTTGAGAAGTTCGTCATAAATTGTCGGTGGAACCCTATGACCTGCCTCTTCGTGCTCCTTGAGGTGGTCAATCATCCCTTGAGTAGTTGTCGAGCCAAAACCAGACTGCTCCAATCGAGGGTCTAGCCAGCAAGCGCAACAGTATAGGTAGTCCGATGCCATAAATACATAGACATCTGCTTCAATGAATCGTGAGTAAGCCATGATCCAAATATACCCTTTTTCTAGTCAAAGTTGTATTTTCCGGGCGTCCACTCCGTTAGCTGCAGAATCGGGAGAAATCCGGGGAAGGGGGTTGTGTGTTTGGTTTGTTTGGTGTGTGGGTTTAGGGACAGCCTTGCTTGAGCATCAGATAGCGAATAAACGACTCCATATTGTTATCTATAAGAGAATTAGCTGTATCTTGCATTCCCTTACAGTCTTTTTTATTATACATATTCCAAAGTGTTTTTTCAAAGTCTAAAGAGTAGTTTCCCCAATCAACTCTCCATACACTCCATTGAGTCCATGGATCTACTGTTTCTTTAACTTTAGTGGGAGTTGAAGTTGGAGTTGGAGTTGAAGTAGAGATTGGCTTATTAGTAACGGAAGTAGAAGTTGATTCTGGGATTACTCCAGCAGAAATTAATAGCTGTCCCAGTATTCCTAAGGATATAAAAACTACTAGAGATACTATAAATGCTTTCTTCATATATCTCCTTTAAGATGCTTTATTCTTCTTGCTCTCTGCCATACGCCTGTAGGTTCTCTCTCGGTGGCAGTTTGAGCAAACAACCTCACACTTAGAGACTTCCTTCTTTATCATCTCTAAGGTGTGAGTTTTGTTTTGGTATTGAGATATGTTAAAGAGTTTCCTACCTGTGGTGTGATCAAAATCCATTACCCAGTATGGGTAGCTCTCCTTGCAGTCTGTGCAGGGAGTGTTGCCTTTGATGCTTTGGATATATTCAGCGATTTCAAAACTTTCTTTGTTTCGCTTCATAGATCGTTATCTGCGATCATGGCTGTGGTTTTGATTTATTTACCGCAGGTTGGACACTTCTTATCTGCTGCTGGTTCAGCCTTTGCCTTTGCTGCACCTGCAGCGCCAGCACCTTTAAACTTTGGACGACCGAAGCCAACGATTGAAATCTGCTCGCCAGCCTTGTTCTTCTTGAAAGCACGAAGCTTCTTTGAAACTTGTCCGCCATTTCGTTGGCTTCCCTTTTTATCTGGGCTAGTGTTTCCTTCGATACACCAAACAGTTCCATCTTCGTTGTCCTTGATAACAATTCCAACGTGAGAAATTCTATCGACGCCATCTGATGGGAAATCAAAATAGGCGATATCTCCTGGTTCTGGATCTGCAAGATCTCCATCAATCCAAGCTCCAGCTTTTTTAAAAGCCTGTGCTCCACCTGGAGTGAAAACAGTATTAGGGATCTTTACCCCGGCTTCATTCCCACACCAGTTAACGAAACTTCCGCACCATGGTTGGAAGTTAGCTTTTGTATAAGCACCATACTTTGTTTCGTTATCTTTAGGACCTTCGATAGTTCCTAGCTCTGCTGTTGCAACCTCAATTAGACGGGCTGCTGTACCTTGATCTGCCATTAGTCTTTGTCCCAATCTGTATCAACTGGCTGTGGTTCTGGCATTGCGCCATCTGGCTTTGCTGCCAAACGAGCAGCAGTTGCATCAATCTCTGCTTCAAGCTTCTTATCTGCTTGAGTATTCTTTGCATCCATTTCCTTGTTAGCAAGCTGAGCTGACATGATGTCCTTAGCTCCAGAGTTACCAATAAGAATACCTGCAAGAGTTCCTGTAATAAATGTTGCAATGCTTCCTAAGACATTGAAGAACATCTTGTCATTCTCTGACTGAGCATTTACTGGCTGTGTTACAAAAAGCAATCCGTAAAGAATGCCAATTGCTGTAAACAGCAAAATTAATCCAAGGATAATTCCTAGGGCAAACTTCAAGCGAGAGTCAAGCTCTGCTTGAGAATATCTATATCTAGCCATTTGGTGTCGCTCCACTCTCAGTTGTTGTCGTACCATTAAAGACATCTTCTCCGACTAAGTCTACAGGACATGTGCCAGCAACACTACAGACGGGAGGCTTACATTCTTCTAACTCCCAATTAGCAGGTTCTTGACATGGATATCGATAATGACCTTGATACCCACATGAACTTAGCCCTAAAGCTAAGACTGTAGAACCTAAGAAGACTGCAAGCTTCTTCATATATGTACTCTTTTCTTTTAAGGAAGAGAGCGCAAACCGGGGGTAACTATAACTCCTAAGGTATATGCGCCCTCTTCTACTACTTAAGTTTAAGATATGATATAAACTTCTTTATCTTTATCCTCTCGTACAAAAAGTAGAACTCTTAATTTGAGTGTAGAGTTTTGGTATGAGCGAGGATGATATGCCAGAAGATAATCTGGACGATCTTGAGTTTGAGGGTATGACCCCTCTAGACCAAGACGCTGCCAATATGCATGAAATGTTTGAGTCCTTGCAAAGAGCTGGGTTTACTGAGCGTCAAGCTCTTCAGCTTGTTGCTTTCCTTGTCGAGGAAAGTGGAAATGGTGGGGCTCAGATTCAGTTTATGGCTGACCCAAATATGTTCCCAGATGATGAGGACAATGAGGAGTGATCGAACCAACTCCTGAAGAAGAAGCTCTAGTTGAAATGCTTTTAGAAGCTGGGGCGCTTTATATTGGAGGAGTAGATGAAGACGGTAAAGATCTCTACTTTATGGATCCGCCCGTAATGAAGGAAGTATGTCCACCATTTTATGATTTGTGGATGCGTGATTTAGATGATGGTCTTATGGAACTCTTTAAGCTGGGACTTCTAGAGGTTAATTATGATGAGAGTTTGAAGCCACGATTTTCTGTACGAACTATGCCCTTAGAAGATTAATTCTTTTTTCCATACTTCATTTGGATATACATAACAACCATTCCACTAATGAAGCACCATATAGGAAAAATTAATGTGAGAAAGAGATCGTCCATTAGGAGTCTCTTACCAGCTTAGCAACATAGCGGAGAACTTCGTCAGGTCTCCATGATGGATCAATCTTTGATTGTTCAATCTTATCTGCAAGGTCATTCTTAAATTGAGCATGGCCCCAACCATATTTAGGTTCTAAAGCTCTTGTAGCTGCACCACGAAAACTGCTATCTGCTATTCCCACGGGATGATCCTTTCTATATTGTTCTAACATTACTTTAGCAAATCTAGGACTCAACATGTCCTTCTCCAGTCTTGAGAGTCTCGTGTTCTACATCATTGTTCTCTGAGTAAAGTTTATAGGTAGTTCCACCATTGTTAGAAAAAGCGTCACGATTGCGAATGCTTTGCCACAAATTGTCACCAATCTGAATCCACTCTTTAGGTTCGTCTGTTAGCGGAGCTAGGTTGCCATAACGAAGAAGCTGAGTCAGAGTAGCAACGCAATGGTCTGCTGCCTCTTGAGGTAACTGCATAATGTTGAATGCTTCAATCACAGAGACATACCAAAGAATAATCTTTGGATCTTCCTTGATTAGACTGAGCTCACCTATTGCATGTTTAGATAGATCCGATAAATTCGTGGGAATAACTCCACCTCTCGTTGTTGAGCTCCCAGCGACTCTTCGTTGCTTTCCCATCTGTTCTCCTCATATGGTTCTTCGATGTCGGTTTCCACACTGGTGATTGATCTCGATACTCACCTAGTCGTGGATGCGATGTCTTTGAAAAGAATCGCTTTCCATTCTCTGTGTAGTGTCGAGCTACTGCTTCGGAGATGCGTGGTCCAAAACCGAAACCCTGATAATCAGGATGCACCACTAGTCTATGCTCTCTGAAAGCATTCTGCACGGTTCCAGAGGGATAAGCCATAACGGATGCAAAACCTACTAACTGTCCTTCCCAGAGAGCCATGTAGTTGTGTGAGGCTTTGTTGAGCGACTCGGAGAGATAGTGATGCTTAGCGAAGTAGCTCCAAAGTAAGTTTGAGCAAGGGAATATCTCGAGTACCAGTTCAGGTCGTTGAAGATACCTCCCCGAGGTCCACTCGCCACGATCAGTATCAATTACCCAATCTGGTTCTAGGAACTCAAGGATGTCACGATGCACTGTTGCAACAACTATCCCCTTAATCTTATTTTTGCGAACATAGCGAGCCATAGAGGTTGAGGCTGCCTTTGCTACATTACGATCAATAACAGATGTGTATTCATCAATGACTGCGTTATCTTTTAATAAACGAGCAAGTCCTGCTCTAAATTGCTGGCCATTAGATAAAGCTGGGAAAGGTTTAATCCACTCTGGAACACTCATCAGACCTGCAGCAGATAGTTTTTCGTTTGCTTCTTCTGGTGTTTCAAAGTGAGAGGCAATTGATTTCTTTGACTCCCAAATAAGAGGTGAGGGGGTTCCAAAAGACTTAAGCAGTGTTGACTTACCTGTACCAGATGCTCCAACGATTACTCCAATACCAAAGTCCTTAGGTAAATCCTTCGGGATTAGATATGGATAGAAGACCTCTGTACCAGTTGAGCTATAGTCAAAAGGACGAATGAGATCTTCAGTGAGCTCGTCCATCTCAACGGTAGAGGTCAGAGGAGTCTCTGAGCGCTCTAGTTTTTTCCAATCAGTCATAGGTCTAGAATAGTGGCTATCTGATTAAAAGTCCAGGCCAAATTGCCTAGTAGTTTTGTCTGTATTATTCTTACTCCTATCGTATAAACCGAAACAAACAAAGGAGAGATATGGCGCTACATAACCATCTGCTTCTCAATGGGGCTGCCACTAAGCCTCCTAGGGACGAAGCAGAGACAATCGAGTGGATGCGTAAGCTTGTTGAAAGCATCGATATGAAAATCATTCAAGGACCTTACGCCTCTTATGTAACCAAAGAAGGAAACCGTGGATTGACGGCAGTTGTAATGATTGAGACCTCGCATATTGCTATGCATGTATGGGATGAGACAGACCCAGGGTTTATTCAGTTTGATCTCTATACCTGCTCAACTTTGCCAATTAGGAAAGTTATAGACAACATTGTTGAAACCTTTGGATTAGTTAGTTATCGCTACAAAGTATTGGAGCGTAGCGAAGGCTTTAAAATAGTAGTTGAGGAGGAAGTTTAATGAGATGTAGTTTTTGCACATATGACCACAAACCTGAGAACCCTTTTATCCTAAAGGCTCATGCTGAGCAGGATATTCTTGATGGAAAGACTCGTGGGATTATTCCTGTAGTTGTTTGGGACAATGGTGGATTCTTATTAGTTGAAGCAGCAGAAGATGGTCAACAAACATTTGACATTGGTATTGTTGATTCTAGACCAGTAGAAGAAGTTGATCTTGGTTTTGAGCCTCTTCCTGATGAAGAAGAAGAAAAGTAACTACTCTCCTATAAAATCTGAGTCATCGAAGATGTCAGTTGCTTTTGCAACCAAAGCTTCTTCATGTTTGACAAAGTGATGGTTGCAAAAGAATAGATCCCCATAAGGGAACTGAACTAAGTAATATGCTTTAGCTTGACAGCTATCGCAACGGTCCTGTGGACCAATTGCTTTGATAGGTTCAAGCGTCGGAGTCGGAGTTAAAGGTTCCATACAACTCCTTACATGTTGGGCAAATAGGAAACTTTTCTGGATCCCTTGATGGAACCCATTTCTTTCCACATAAAGCTACCACAGGTGTTCCCTCAACCATGGATCTTATCGACTCTGCTTTATCAACATAGTGAGCAAATCTCTCGTGGTCACCATCTCCGTGAGATAGTTTTGTGTCGAGATCGGTGCTATAGAGAGATTCGCTCATGGTCTTATTTTACTCCTGTATCGGCAGTAACGATTTAAATACTAACTCTTGTGGCAGTATCGCTATATGAGACGAAACATCTTTACTTCCATAACTAATAAGAAAGTTATCGCCTTGAGTTGTAAGTCCAGCTGCAAACTCTGTGCCACGATTTTCAAAGATAAAGCCTCGTGATAAGCCAATAATCTTTCCTTTTTTATCATACTTTGCAAAGTAGTGAACATAGAATCTATGTGTGTTATTGACAATAGTTCGTGTATAAAGTCTATGTACAACTGCTAGATAAGTTCCATCTCCAAGTGGGTGAAGATTACTATTACCTCTAAGACTTGCAATCTGTTGATTATCAGTTAGATGGGTAATCATCTGATTATCTTTAATGGTAGATGTTGGACCATATATCCAATCAAAATATTCATTTGGTTCAGGAGAAACCATCCAGTTTTTTTCTGGTCTATGTGCATCAATTCCATTAAACTTTTCAAAAGAAACAATAGACTTTAAGTTATCACTAAGACGACAGATAGCCATACGAGCTTTCTCCGTATGACCCTTCTCCATAGTTACACAAGTAAAGTGCCATGCACCATCACGATAAAAAAGCTTTGGATCTTCTAGTCCTCTACGCAACGGTCCTTGCTTTGAAAGGTTTTCAACATCAAGCATTCGCAAGTCAGTAAGTTTATAAGTTTCTGGATCAAGCTCTGAGATATAAATCTTGCTACGAATGATGTCGCCAGTTACAACTTCATACTTACCTAAAGGACTAATGACATAGTTTCCCGAACGAAGCATTCCAATGTAACCAGTTGATTCGTGATAGCCAATAGATAAGTTAGTAGCAGACCATTCTTTAATATTAGGGTCAGCTAAGCGACGAACATTTTTAATCTCTCCACCTAGTTGATGGATAGTGGGAGCACTCTTCTCATCTTCAATCAGCATAAATTACCTTTGGATATCTATCAACAACTCCACTTACTTTCTTTGTGATAGCAAATATGTTATCGCCAGTGTGTTGGAGTTTGATACCTATCTGTTCAAGACGAGGGACAATAGCAATGTGTGGTTCTTCAAATGAATCTTCAGTCCACGTTGATCCATCAAACCCTGCAGCTTTAAGAACGGCTGTAAGAGAGTGAATGCTGTATTCGTAGTTATGTCTATAGAGTGATCGATCATGTCTATACTGCATATAGAAGTATGGCTCAATGCCATTAATGATTTTATGTATTGCCCAAGTGCTAGCGCAGTTAGGAGTTGTAACTAAAAGTGTTCCTCCGACTTTAAGAACTCTATTAATCTCTGAAAGCATGTACATGGGGTCGACCTCCATGTGCTCAATAACTTCCGAGAGGAGTATGAAGTCGAAGGAATTATCGTCGAAGGGAAGAGGTTCATCTTCAATATTGACACGACCAACTTTGAGGTTGATAGATTCTTCTTGAAGTGTAAATGTGTCTTCACCTAACTTAGGCTTATCTAAATTAAAATCTGTAACGGTTACGTCTAGCTCTGGTGCAAGCTTACTGAGAACTAAAGGGATTAATGCTGTTGTTCCTACTTCTAGAAACTTTCCTTGAGGTCTCTGGTCAAGGATTACTTGAAGAGTTCTTGCCATGCGACGAGCATGACCATGATGATAGTGGTCCTCTTTTCTAATAAGAGGTTTCATGGCGCTTACAATCTCTGGTGAGATGTCTTTGTAAGTTTCAACAATCACGCATCAACCTCTTCTTCTTGAGATAAATAAACAAGTCGTTCTATACCTGCTGACGAAATTAGTTTGCTACATCCGGGACAAGGAAGTCCAGTGATGTAGATAGTTGATCCTTTTAGTTCTTCCCAAGATGCACGAATGATTGCGTTTGCCTCTGCGTGAGTAGCCCAACAAAGATCGTATTGACCTTCGGAATGTTTAGAGTTTGGGTCAAGAGCTCTAGGGCACTGACCTGTAGCTCCACAGGAGTTTTCACTTCTGGGCGG
>Ga0247723_1001728_pt1 | contig 12403 bp, 16 predicted proteins | sample MSEWelMarce5H_FC_FD_189079 | JGI IMG/M metagenome (GOLD analysis project Ga0247723, IMG submission 189079) | Subsurface sediment microbial communities from gas well in West Virginia, United States - MSEEL Well Study Marcellus 5H_FC | ecosystem: Environmental > Terrestrial > Deep subsurface >...
AAAGATGGATTAATGTTTAATAATTGGAAATGGAGTACAAAAGTATCAAACAAGTTATTTAATATTTATCCTATTTATGATTGGAGAACTGAAGATATTTGGGTATTTCATAGTAAATTTAAAGAACTTCCACACAATAAGGTCTATGATAAAATGATGATGGCAGGTGTAAAGATTAGTCAACAAAGATTATGTCAACCTTATGGTGATGACCAAAGAAGAGGATTATGGCTTTATCATATCATTGAACCAGAAACTTGGTATAAACTAATTGCAAGGGTTAATGGAGTTAATAGTGGAGCATTATACGTGCAAGAAAATGGTAATGTAAGTGGTTATAATAAAATATACAAACCTGAAAATCATTCTTGGGAAACATTCTGCAACTTACTTTTATCAACTATGCCACAAAAAACAAGTGAGCATTATCGTGAAAGATTTGTAAAATTTATTAAAGGATGGCAAGATAGAGGATATTTAAAAATACCTGATGAAGCACCAGAAGATTTAGAATCTAAATGTTGGGTTCCATCTTGGAGAAGAATGTGTAAAGTAATGCTTAGAAATGATTACTGGTGCAAAGGATTAGGACAAACACAACCTTTATCTGATGCTTACCAAAAATTTAAAGAAATAAAAAAGAAGAGAGAAATAAATAAACAATATGAGAAGTTCCATAGTCCAAGCGATTCAGCACCTCAAACAATCTGAGGAGTTCATGAATGACTTTATCAGACAAGCACCCAGCACACGAGGTGCAGTCATCTTTGATGGTTATTCACGTAAAGTCAGGTGGATTCTTCGTGATATTCTTACCTTCCCATACTTCACCGATGAAGTTAGGCTCGGCATCAAGACTGAGATTGAATCCGATGCCTTTGCAGTTGAGGCCATCCATGATAAGATTCCATTGTTGAATCCCGAACAAAGGGCAATGCTTGAAGAACTCGTGGAAGATATGGTGGCAGGAAAAACTATTGAAATAAAAATTAAAACACAATAACTATGGCACAACAAACATCGGTAGATTGGATTTATGTTGAATTAGCAATGTTTATGACTGGTAATTCAGATTTTAAAACTGCAGAAGAAGTATTAAGTCATGCTTTGAAAATGCACAAAGTAGAATGTTTATCATTTGCAGAAGAATGGGAAATAAGATGCAATGAAAAAGATATGGATAGTAAGGAACAATTATACAACGAAACATTTAACAAATGAAACTATTTAACTCAGAAGAAGAAACAATCGCATGGGTTTATAGAAACATTGCATTAGCAATTCAGCCAAAGGACAAAAGTAAGACAATGTATTTATTCCCGTACATTTCGCACTATGCTCATAAGATAGTGGTTGAAGGACTGGGGAAGGAACTTTACAAACATCAACAAGAAACATTAAACAATGACTGACACAATCCTCGAATCAGTATTAGACAAGTTCAGACAACGTTCTGAAGTTGGACAACGAAAGTATAACACTACCTTGGATAGAAAGGACTTGAGCCTGATTGAATGGTTAAATCATGCGCAGGAAGAAGCAATGGACTTATGTCTTTATTTGGAAAAGATTAAACAAGAATTAAAATAAAATAAAAAATGAAAATTCAACAAAAAAAGCCGACAGCAGTAAAATGGTTAAAAGAAGCGTTAATGTCATATTTAGAACTTGAAACCTATAATGATAAACATCATTTAGTTTTAGCATTGTTTGAATGGGCTGAATATTTAGAAAGAGAAGATATTAATAATACCTTTTTAGCTGGAAGTCATCAAGATGATGATAGTGATGATTTCGTAGCATATTATAACAAAACATTCAACAATGACACCCAAACAAAGATATAACGCAGCCCATCTGCACTGGCAAGAACAAAAATATCCTGAAGCATTCAAATCAGGATTTACACATGATCCTCAGATGCCAGTGGTAACTAAGGCAAACGGGTTGACTAACTTTATTTGTAACTATCTTAACTGGTCAGGACACCGAGCAACACGAATAAACGTATCAGGTAGGAAGGTTAAAGATAAGTGGATAAGGTCCACAACAAGGAAAGGAACTGCTGATATTTCTGCCACAATCAATGGCAAATCAGTAATGATTGAAATCAAGATAGGCAAGGACAAACCATCTGAGCATCAACTTGCCGAGCAAATTAAAGAGCGCAACGCTGGTGGTATTTATGAATTTGTTAGTACGGTTGATGAGTTTTTTATGTTATACGATATTTTGTTGTAAATTTGCAATGATGTGTAGCAGCATCAATTATAACTTTTTACCCCCGAGATTTGTATGGTGTCTGCTACCACCTACGAATCGAAGGGGTTCTTTTATTTTATGCGTAAAGATATACATTACGAATTAGGATTCGAAGCAATCGAAATTCAAAAATTGACTAAGCAATCTATTACTGAATGCTTTAAATTAGCCATTGAAATTAAAAAAGTGGAAATTTTGAATAGTATTAGTAAATCACTTAGTAAAGAAGGTGAATTGATTGAAAAATTAGATAATATTATTAACGCATTATATTATAAAAAATGATTAAAACAATTTACCAAGAATATCAATTACTTGGATTAAAGGTTATCCCTATCGAATGGGACACAGTTAATAAATGCCCAGTATCGCACCGAGAATGGCAATCTGATAACTTACCAATTTATGATTATCATAATGCTTTAATGGTGGCAACTGGTAACGATTGGGCAGCATTGGACTTTGATATTAAGAATACTGATGATAAAGAAATTTTTAACAAGTGGCTAGCCATTGTCAAGAATCAACAACCTGAAATCTTAGACAAAGTATTTATTGAGGAAACTAGAAATAAAGGATATCATGTTTGGATTAAGTATAAACACTTAACCAAGAAACTATCATTAGCAGATTCTGTTCAAGGTGCTGAGGTCATTGCATTATACGCTGAAGGTCCTTTGGTTTATACTTATCCAACTGCGCAATATGTTGATTATCACAATAGTATGCAAGATGTTGAATACTTAACTTTAGAAGAATATAATTACCTTCTTGAAACATCACAGTTTTTTAATGAGTACAAACCTTCTTACGATCCAAATAAAAAAGCAGTTAGTTACCCAGTAGGATTTGAAAAGAAACTGATTTCATTTGATACATTAATTACTGATGAAACATGGGATGAGATACTTAATCAAATAGGACTAGAAGTTATTAAAGATTTTAGGTATAATAAGAAAGACTTCTTTACTGCATATCGAAGAACGGATTCAGCATCTCAGCAAATATCTGCAAAGGTATATTTCAAGACAAAGAGGTTGATGCTATTCTCGGCATCACTACCACAATATCCAAACTGGCACAATAAACATAACTACGATGTTTGGGCATTGCCACCATCGTTTGTATTATTTTACAAAAACGATAGGGATTGGGAAGCAACGATTCAAGAAATTGATATGATAATTGATTCATTAGGAATTGACATCGAAGAAGAAACGAAACTTATTTCTAATCAGGAGTTCCCTTATGAGATATTCCCTGAATCCATTATAGCATCATTGTTTGAAGTTGCCAAAGGTCGCAGCCTTGCGCCTCACTTCTTAGCTACTTGCGGATTGTGGACAATTTCAAGTCTTGCTGGTACAATGTACAAATCTGATTTTAATGGTGATGCGCGCAATATCTTATTTTGTTTAATGATTGCACCTATCTCAGTAGGAAAAACACCAGCTTACAAAGCAATGTGTGAAAAACCATTGGAGCATATTATGAAAGATTATGACATTCAATTTGCAGCTGATTTGAAAAAATGGGAATTAGAGTTAATGGAATCTAAAAACAAGAAAGAACCATTTGTTAAAAAGAAGCCGAGAAGATACATACCATTTGCAGTCGATGGAACTACTGAAGGCTACATCGCACTATCAATGGACCAACCTAACGGCTTAGGAGTTTATCACGATGAAGCAGAAACAATCCTTAATGCTGGGGGTTACAAGTCAAATAATGATTCGGTAAGTTTTTTTACTCAAGCATTCTCAGGTGGAAGGCTCACACAAATTAGAGCGGATCGCGACAAAGAAAGAGTTGTTCCTAATTTAAACATTAACCTACTTATGGGAACACAACCAAGCAGGCTCTTGAATGTTTTTACTAAGGATGCACTTGCAAGTGGATTTACTTCCAGGTTCTTGATGGTAGAATCTGATTACATATTGCTAAATACTGAAGTTGATCCATTTGCTAAAAATAAAGAAATGTCAAACGATTGGACAAAAATTGTCCAATATCTTTATCAGTTAGGTTATGCCTACAACACTGGGCAAGCGCAACAAATAGATATCCAAATGAATGAATCAGCAAAAAAACTATATTCTTATTATTTTAAATTGAATCGCGAACAAGCAAACGTAAGAATACTTAATAAAACAGAATTTCTACTTATAGGTACTGAAGCCAAAATGAGCGCATATTTTTCAAGGTTATGTCAGTTAATAGCAATACTTAACAATCCTATTCAACCCGAAATTACCGAGCAGTATGTTCATTTGGCGTGGCAACTGTATAAGTATTACGCAAATTCAACCATAAGAATAATTATGAAGATGCAAGGCGAGAGCGAAACGGGGTTAAAGGAAGACCTTGAACTACTTTATCAGGCATTGCCATTAACATTTAGTTTCAAAGATGCTGAGGAAACTTGCATTAGGTTAAATTTAAAACCAAATAAGTTTAAGAATTCTTTAAGAAATAAAAATTTTGTTAGCCTATTTTTAAGAAAAGAACATGGTATTTATGCAAAAGTGTAATTCAAAAGTTCACAAAAGTTCACTAAAAGTTCACTTTTTATCCTCTGAAAGGTGCGCTAATGCTAGAAAGGTTCAAAAGTGTGAACTTTTGTATAGATATAATAATTAATATATATATACTATATTTATATACTATATATATTTACTAAGTGAACTTTTGAACTTTTGAACTTATTCAAGCTAGTAAAGGGTTTCAGCGTTTTAGCCTTGAACTTATTTGAACTTATTTGAACTTTTGCATCATTCTTTGAATTAATACTAACTTTGCACCATGACTGCAAGGCAAATAATTGAACAACTTTACCGAAGTGATGAACTTCGAGAATGCTTGTCGAAAATAAAGCCTCAGGATTTGCAAGATGATTTACTACAACATTGCTTTTTAGAACTATTGAACAAGGATGAATCAATTATTGTTAATTTGCATTTAGAAGGTCGTTTTATCGCGTATGTTGCGAAGATGATGTACAACATGGTTAATTGGAAGAACTCCGAATTTAACCGCATTAAAATGCGTGAGGTGTTAACTAATGACTTTAATCACCCAAGCGAAACAATAGAAGAAGAAAATTTGTTACCTTTGGGTAAGTTGCACTGGGTAAGTGAGAAGGTATTAACACTATACGCAGAGCATGGAAGTTATCGAGCAGTTGGTGAAGTAACTGGTATTCCATACCCAACAGTATTTAGAATGGTAAAGCAAGCTAAGATTAAAATTAAAAAACTGATATGAAAAAATTTGATTACCTATTTGAACGAGTTAGGCTCGGCATTGATGTACACCCATCCGAGATAGAGATGGAAGAACTTGTTTCGATAGCGCAGAAGATTTCACCTAATGGTGATTTCGTTTGGAAAGGATGCCAGTCTTGCGTTAATTACATTGTTAAGTTCGTTGATGAAAATAAAAATAGATTAGATGCCACAAAAGAAAAAAACACCATTAACAAAAAGCAATAAGTACATAGAATCACCTGATAAACTTTGGGAATTATTCCTGAATTACGTATCATTTGAGGCTATTAACCCAATGTACAAGGTTGAATATGTTGGCAAGGATGGCAGAATTGAACGTACACCATTAGAAACTCCTATAACCTTTGAAGGATTTGAATGCTACTTAGCAGATAACAATGTGATTAATGATTTAGGGGATTATGCGAGTAACAAAGGGGGTGGTTATGATGAATATTCCACTATCATAACGCGTATAACTAAAAACTGCTTTGTTCATAACTTTAAAGGTGCATCGGTTGGATTGTTCAATCCAAACATAATTGCTAAGAAGTTGGGCTTAGTCGAGAAAACACAAACGGATTTGAAGGTGGAGCAACCACTTTTTAATGATGCTAAATTAATTTGATGTTTCAATATACAACTGCGATAAAAAAGATTCGCAATTTAAACAAGTTTTGCAGAGGAGTCCAGGGTGGCTCTTCTGCGTATTAATCCCCTGAATAGCAATATTTAGGGGATACAATAAGCAGGCAAAACATACGCAATCCTTCCAATCCTTATCGACATTGCAACAAAGACTGCACTAAGTGAGATTAGTGTTGTAGCTGAGTCAATCCCACATCTTAAGCGTGGTGCAATGAAGGACTTTAAGAAAATCATGGTTGAAACGGGTAGATTCTTTGATGATAGATGGAATGCAACGGACTTCAAATATACTTTTGCAAATGGTTCGCAGATAGAGTTCTTTAGTGCTGATAACGATGCGAAGTTACGTGGTGCGCGAAGGGATTGGCTTTACATGAACGAGGCCAATAACATGAACTTCCATAGTTACACTGAGTTAGCATCAAGGACCAAGAAAGGTGTTTACTTAGACTGGAATCCTACTGATGCATTTTGGTTTCACGATGAGTTGATTAATGATGCTGATGTTGATTTCTTGATAATCAACTACATGGACAATGAGGCTTGTCCTGAATCGGCTTTGAACTTTATCAATAAGGCAAAGCAGAAAGCGGATGCAGGCAGTTCGTTTTGGTCCAACTGGTATCGTGTTTATGGCTTGGGTGAGATTGGCTCGTTAGAAGGAACAGTATTTAACAACTGGGTGCAATGCGACAAGATTCCAAAGGATGCGGAGTTTATTAGTTATGGACTTGATTGGGGTTTCACGAATGATCCTACTTCATTGATTGAAGTGTATCGGTACGAATCAAAGATTTACGTTAACGAACTATTGTATCAAACGCAGTTAACCAACTCAGACATCGTGGCAAAGTTGAAAGCGTTTAACGTTAATACTTCGCAGTGTATTGTTGCTGACTCAGCAGAACCTAAAAGCATTCAAGACCTTACCAACGCTGGATATTATGTTGAACCTGCAAGGAAAGGACCTGATTCAATTAAAGCCAGTATTGATAGATTGCAACAGTATGAGATAGTGGTAACTAAAAATAGTCTAAATTTGATTAAGGAATTGCGCCAGTACAAGTGGGCAAAGGATAGGGAAGGCAAAGCATTGAATGCACCTGAGGATGTGATGAACCATGCGATTGATTGCTTAAGGTATGTTGGATTGAATAAATTGTCGCAGTTTGAAAATAGTGGGGATTATTCGTTCGCTGATTCTGATGAGTGGTAGTTGTTGTTTATTGATTATATGGTTATCCTCGTATTTCTATACGGGGATTTTTTTTACTTGAGTAGAAACAAAACACGATTTCATGCTATAATATAGTGATGACTCTTAAGCAATACCAACGAATAGCAGGTTTTTACAACCAAAGTGATGATGAAATTACTCAGGTTGCGCTAATCGTTTGCGATATGTTCAACCTTAGCCATGAGCAAGTTGACAACATGGCACCAGCCAAGTTCATCAAGTATTCCAATAAGGTTACTAAGCAATTCAAGAAGTTAGGTAAAAAGCCATTACTCGGCAGGCTCAAACTTGAAACGGATGCTACCAAAATTACTCTAGGGCAATTTATCGAGGTTCAGCACTTTTTAAAACAAGGTGAGATTGATGCTATGCACTTAGTAACTGCATCAATTTGGGGCGATTCTAGGGCGCATCAAGTTAAAGCAGACTTACTACTGAAAAAACATATAAGATTGATTCTTGCAGACTATACGACCTTTCTACAATCATTTGCAGAGTTGTTGCAAGGCTACAAAGGTTTATTCGAATCTGATGAAGTTGTTGAGGATGATGGCAAGATGGAGAAGCCTCATTCATTCATTGAACAATACGGATGGATTTACTCGGCTAAGGAAGTTGCGCAGCATGAAGGCATTACACTAGACAAAGCATTTGATTTACCTATCTTGCAAGCGTTTAACGCACTAGCATATTTAAAGTCTGAGCAATCCTATCAAAAATACATCAACAAATGAGGGCAGCGCAACATGAAGCAGTAGATTCTGGGTTCATAGATTTGAACAAACTTGATGCAAGCGACTATCAAGATATTGACTTATCAGACATTAAAAACACTTTGGTTGCCATTGCTGGTGCTTATGTTGGCTTGATACATGAGAATGCAACGGGTAAGGATGTGAACTCATCAGGTGATATGATTGAAAATATCAAGCCTACTGAAGTTACAACAACTGAGAATGGTTATTCAATCGGAATTACTGCGCCTGACTACGCAACATACCAGGATGAAGGGGTAAATGGTTGGAAAGTTAATCGTGGTTCAAGGTTTCAGTTCAAGACAAAGGGAACAAGGGAAGGCTCACCTATGTACAACTCACTTAAAGCATGGGTTAATCGGGAAGGTCAATCAGCAAGGAATGTGAAGGTTGGAGTTACACGAAGGGAACGAAGGGGAATGAAGATGCAAGATTCAGAAACTAAAACCATTCTAGCAGCAGCCGCAGGAATTAAACGAAGCGGATTGAAGGCTACTCATTTTTGGTCAGACGCAACAAAAGAAATAAACGCATACATTGAAACTGAATTAGGTATTGCGACAAAGGTTGACATAATTAATAATTTATATCCTCAAAAATGACATTCGAATCAACTCCGCCAGTATATTCATCAGTTAATGACGCGTTAGTGTACGTGGCTTACGATGCTCACGCTGCTGATCCTGCGACCTATCCAAACTACAAATATGTCGGGGAAGTATGGATAAATGGCGTGCAAAAGTTTACGGGTAAATACTTTCCTAATCCTACAACTAATCGCGGGATAATGGATTTCTCATCCGTAGTAAGGGAATACGTTGTTACTACCTTGCAACCAACGGGATCAGGTATTTTGGCGCAAGAACTTGGCGAAGGTTCATGGTCTTTATCGGTAGTCATCAAGATTCGCGAGGAATACTCAGGAACAGTTGGCGCGGTTGTGCTTACTGATTCAACAAGGACATACTTTAATCATTACAACGGCAGGATAAACGACTTTACCATCTTAGGCAATTACGATGATGTTCCAACAACTGACAGACCTATTGAAATCAATTTAACCTTTGCATCTGCGCAATACTACTTGCCTTACTTTAGTGAAACTACTGCATCATTTAATGTGGTCATCACTGGTGGTACTTCAACAAGGACCAAGACAATCACACCAACGGCAGCCAATACTTTGCAGATTCTTAATATCTCGCCATTAGCAATAAATGTTGATTATGCTGGAAACTTTACTGCATCAACTACATCTTACACGGTTGCGGTGGGTGGTGTTACTTACACAATCAATGTCTTATGTCAAGGTATGTATCGTAATTACTACGCACACTTCCTTAATAAGTTTGGTGGTTATGAAACGATGTTATTCAATAAGGTTTCAAAGCGTTTCTATGATATTGAGAAGAAATCATTCAATCAGTTAGCATATCGTGTTAATGGTTCTGGTGTTGTTTCGGTGAAGAGTGGTAACACAATGTATCAACAAAAAACTGATTTCGCTGGTAGGTTTAAAGAAAGACTACGTATGAATACTGACTGGCTGAGTGATAATGAGTATCAATGGTTAGCCCAATTGGTAACATCACCACAAGTATGGATTGAAGATTCAGGCACTCTTTACCCAGTATCAATATCAGGAACAAACTATGAATTTAAAGAACATATCGTTGACGGGTTAATAAACTTGATGATTGATGTAGAATTTGGCGCAACCTATAAAACACAATTTCAATGATAAAATTGTTTGTTGAAAATCAAGAAGTTGATGTTAATGTATCGTTTAGTACGCTGATAACATACGCTATTGATGACATTAAAGACTTCGGGGCGAAGAATACTAATTTTAGCAAAACGATTGTAATCCCAGGTACCAAGCGAAACAATGTATTGTTTGGTAATATCTTTAACATCAATGCTGCCAACGATTACACATCGGTATCGGATAACATCGGCATGAACTTTAATGCTGCCCAATCAGCGAGTGCCATAATATTTGCAGATAACTTGCAAGTGTTTAAAGGTATATTTCGGATTCTTGAAATAGTCATTGAAGATGGGTTCATAGAATTTGAATGTTGCGTGATTGGTGAACTCGGTGGCTTTGTTTCGGCTCTTGGGAATAAGAAGTTAGAACAACTAGACATGGGGATAGCTAATCAAACTTACAATAATACAACCATTGCAAACAGTTGGGACACGATAGCAGGCTCAGGTGTGTTGTATCCTTTGATTGACTATGGGCAGTCAAGTACAAATAAGATTGATTTCGATTATACTTCATTCAGACCTGCACTTTATGTCAAGCAATACTTGACTAAGTTGGTTGAGGCATCGGGTTACACATGGGACTTTCCACTATTGGCAACTGCCTTATTTGATCGGTTGATAATTCCTCACAATGCAAAAACATTGACCAAGTTATCGGACATTTTATTCGATGCTGATGCAACGGCTGCAACTTACACGAGTATTCAGTATGCAAGGTACACGGTCAGCACATTAGGCTCATTTACTGCATCGGTCAACAATGATGTGTTTACTTACACACCAGCTACATCAATCGTTACAAATATCTATTGTGCTTATGCAGGATTGATTAAGTCAACTACTTCAACACCTACAACAGTAACATTCTATCTGAAGCAGAACTCAACCATCCTTGCACAAACTACGATTTCAGTTTCAACAACAAACATACCTTTCGGAATCAATCTAAGCGTAAATAACATCACGTTTGCAACATCTGACAATTTAAAACTTGAGATTAGTTCTAACGTAGTTCAGATTCAACAGTTTGGCGGTGCGTTAACTGTTACTGCATTAACACCTACACAAGTTGAAGTAAATTATGGGGATACGGTTGTCATAAACGATACCATCCCAAAGGGCATCTTACAAAAAGACTTCTTCAGTAGCATTTGTAAAATGTTCAACTTGTATGTGTTTGAAGATTACAACGAAGAAAAGAAGCTCAAAGTTGTTCCGTTCATAGATTACTACGCTGATGCAACTGCAGTTGATTGGTCGCTAAAGGTTGATCGTGCCAAGCCTATGAAGATAAAGCCAATGTCTGAGTTAAATAGTAGATACTACCAGTACAAGTACAAGAGTGATAATGATTTCTACAATGACAACTATAGAAAAAAGTTCAATGAAGAATATGGCAGTTACATCTATGATTCTGAGTATGAATTTGCAAAAGAAACAACATCGGTTGAAATAATATTCGCTAGTTCTCCGCAATACAACTTAGACACTACCGATAAATATTACCCAGCCATTTATAAACTTTCGGACAACAATACCAAAGAAGATAAGATGGATTCTGTTATTCGGATTCTGCAGGCTAAGAAGATATCAGGTATAACAAGTTGGGCATTGAAAAACGGAGGAACAACCTTAGCGAGTTATACGGCTTACGGATATTGTGGGCATCTTAACGATCCAACCTCACCAACATCGGATATTAATTTCGGAATCCCAAAGGAATTGTATTATGATGCAAGTGTTTACACTCAAGTAAATTTGTTCAATGCTTATTGGTCAAGCTACTTAGCTGAGATTACCGATAAGGATTCAAGGTTATTGACTTGCACCATGAAGCTCGCGTATAAAGATATTTATCAACTTGATTTTAGTAAGTTGATTTGGATTGATGGAGTACTTTATAGGCTAAATAGAATAGTTGATTACAACGCAACAAATGAAGATACTTGTACTGGGGAGTTTCTTAAAATCATAAATAGAATCTATTAATATGGCAGATGTAAACATAAAAGCCAGTATAACCGTTGACACGGGAAATACTGAGAGCAAAGTTCAAGGTGTTCAGACGGGGATGGAGAAAGCAGGAAAGACCATTCAAGATACTGGCAACAAAACTAAGGATACAACCAACAACTTCACAAAACTTAAAGAAGGATTGGGCAATCTTCCAGGTCCAGTCGGTTCGGTAGTTAGCGCATTCGATGGCTTGAAAAAAGCATTTGTTGCAATCATTATGAATCCAGTCGGGTTGGTACTTGCTGCCATTGTTGCTACGTTAGGACTACTATACGCAGCATTCACGAATACCTTTGCTGGTGGGCAGAAAGTAGAGCAGATATTTGCAGGCATCAAAGCAACTGCGCAATCCTTACTTGATAACTTAGACAAAGTTGGTAGCGCAATTAAGAATGTATTCACGTTTAATTTTACTGCAGCTAAAAAGGACTTGCAAGATATTGGGG
>Ga0247723_1001729_pt1 | contig 12402 bp, 7 predicted proteins | sample MSEWelMarce5H_FC_FD_189079 | JGI IMG/M metagenome (GOLD analysis project Ga0247723, IMG submission 189079) | Subsurface sediment microbial communities from gas well in West Virginia, United States - MSEEL Well Study Marcellus 5H_FC | ecosystem: Environmental > Terrestrial > Deep subsurface > Rock...
CAATTAGATCCTTGCTATCATTCTTGTGATAGTTTAAAAACTCTGCTGATCGACCTTCTGTATACTTGCTATAACACGCTTGATCATCTGTATCACCAAGGTAGTCAACAACGTCAGGCTTAAACCACTTCATTACCTTAAACCAAAGGGCAATCATCTTGTCATCTTGATACGGGAACTGCTGGTCGGATGATATCATCCACTTTAAATCGTTACTCATTGTCTACCTTAATATGTAAAAAAGTCACGGGTACGTGACTTTGATGTTACAGTAATTGTAACATATTGGTTCAGCTTGTCAATAGGGGGATTAGAGTTCTGCAGCAAAGCAAACAAAATCATGCGTAGCTGTTGTAAATCCTTTTCCTCTTACCTGGAAAGTCATTGAAGTTATGCTAACTGAAGTTATTACTATTGTAAAATTAAACGCAGTATATGGAGTAGATGTACTATTATTTTTTAATTGAATCCAGCAATTAGGTGGGACTTTAAAGGTATCTTTGGGGAAAGTCCATGTAAAAGTTTTGGGTGTGCCATCGCTTACCTGTTTAGTTATTACTTTACTATATACCTTTTGAGATACGTTATTTTTGTTTTGATCTCCTCCAGTAGATGCAAGATTTAAAGAAAATGATCCTGCTGTAGATTTATTTAATTCATTTAAATCTAATACTAGATTATTGATAATATCTGCTGTTACTGGATCTCCAGCATTAATATTAGTTGATTTTAATGTTGCCATTTATTACTCCTTTGGCTGTTCCGCTGGAACTTCCTGTGATTGAATTTGATCTGACATTTGTGTAATTTCAGCACGAAGAATGGCAATCTGAGTCTCATATTGTGAGACGATTTCACCTATGCGCTGTTGAAGCGCTGTTACAACTAATTCTACTTTGTCCATTATATCTCCTTGATAGATTTACAGTATACCATTATGCTTCCAGGGCGTCAAGCCTTGACTGTATGCCGTCTATTTTTTCAGAAATTTCTTGAATTGCTAAAATTAAATGTGCAGTTAGCCTATCATAAGCTATGCCGTCTGGTTGATTTTCTTCGTTATAATTCACAACGGTTCTTAACTGTGGAATATCATGAAGGTCTTCTGCTATCAAACCTGATAATGTTCTGGGTCCTCCGTTGTACCCTGTGTCTCCAATGTAGGAATAAGTAACTGGTCTTAACGTTTTAACTATATCTAAAGCTCCAGACTTTTCTATTGCGATTATATTTTCTTTATATCTTTCGCTAGAAACCTGAACCTTTAAGAAACCAGCATCTTGTACGATTGGATTTCCTGATCCAGTTCCAAGCGTATTTGCAAATATTGTGCCGCCAGCATTCAATTTAATTCTTGGTCCTGCTGATGCTCCAGTTCCCGAGGTTCCAGTAGCGTCTTGTGATCTATAGCCAACCATGACATTGCCAGCAATTCTTGCATCATTCCAGGGATAAGCTATGATTCCTAAATCAAAGTTAGCTGTTGTTCCAGAATAATATGGGTACCAGTGTGTGCAGACTCCGCCAGTGGCTGAGCTTTCAATTCCAATAGCATTTACTATAAGTCCATCGATTCCGTTTTTATTTCCTTTTGTATTTAAATAATAGCTTGTATTAAGGGCGCCAGCCTTTAGAACAGATCCAGTAATATCTCCAGCATTAATTTTGTCTGCGTTTATATATCCTGCATATACATATGTTGAGACTACGTTATCCGCAAGAACTGTTCCCGCTTCTAAAACACTACCATTTAATTTAGATCCCTCTGCTGAAGCATTAATTGCTTGAAGGATTGCTGACTTGCTAAAGTTTGATGCTGGGTATGCAGCATTTGCAGTTGCTACTGCAGCATTTGCTGATGCCTGTGCGGCATCCGCTTTAGTTACTGCTGAAGCGATGGCTGTATCTCTGGATAGAACCCAGTTTCCCGTTCCAGCCGCTTCTGCTACATAAAGTTTATTTTCATCATTAAAGTTAATCCATATGTCACCAGCTTTTAATGCGCTTGGAGTAGATCCTTGTCTGAAGATTGAGTTTTTGCCATTAGCTGTTGTTAGTGCAGCTGAAGCATTTGTGCTTGCGGTTCCTGCAGCTGCGCTTGCAGCTGTGGCAGCTTGTTGAGCAGCAACAATTGAATCATATGTGCTTCCTGATGTTATTTGAACATTTCCAGTAATGACTGCGCCTCTTGCATAAAGAACACCTTCCTTGCTTACGGCAAAGTAATTGTCTCTTGCAACTCCCGAATCTTGTGATCCTACCCAGATTCTAAAATTGTCTGTTGCGCTTAATCTAATAATAGAACTTAAGGTTCCTGTAATATCCCCCAGGGTTATAGTTCCGTTGCTTTCAATTTTAGTATTTGTAGATGAAAGTCCTGTCGTTGCTAGTGTCCAGCCACCGACTACTCCCTCTCTTGCGTCTATCTGTCCCGTTGCTTGCTGCAAAGAAAATGTCAATCCTGTTGTGTTGTTTATGCTTGAAGAATTATATGCAAATATACCAGAGCTACTTAGTCTTACTCTTGCACCTGAGTTTGGGTTTGCTCCAGCATATAGGGTTCCAGTTGCAAGCTGAATGTCTCCAGTAAAAGATCCGCCAGTTGCATTTATTTTTCCAGTAGTATATATGTTTGAGCCATCCCAATACAAGAAAGAACTTTCACTTCCTACTCTAAATTGGCCAGTACTAAGCCAGTAGTTGTGTCCAAAATTTGTTGTTGATCTATCTAAAATAATTCCATTATATGTCCCAGCCGTTTGAGATGGTGTAATTGTTGTAGATGTATTAATTGACTGTGTTATTCCAGTTCCTATTTTAAATAGGTCTGCTGTTTTCCCGCCGATAGAAATAATAGATCTTAGCTGTAGGTTGCCCTCTGGTGCGTTTGGATCTGATATAGGGCCAAATGTTCCAGAAGCTACCTGACCAGTAACCGATGTGTCCCACGATATTGCATTGAATGGGCTCTTTGCTGTAACTTGCCAGTAGTACACTGTGTTTGGCGTTAACCCCGTTATAGTAAAAGTATTTGTTGCTTTGCCATCTACTTGGCCATATTCCCATAAAGGATTTGTTGTAGTTGCTGGATTATTGGCAGACCATCTAATTACGTATCCATTTGTATCTGCATCTGTTCTTGCTGTCCAAGATACGTCCATCTTAATGCTGAATCCGCTTTTATCTTGTGGATCTATTGATCCATTTACAGAAACTCCTGTAGGAGCTTTTGGAGCAGTTGATGTATCAACATCTACGCTGAATGGTGTTACTGGACCAGCAGTTGTTTCTGATATATTTGCGTCATCCCACTTATCTCTAGATCTAACCTTTACCCAGCGAGGTGTAAACGCTGTAGCGCCAGTAGTAAGGATAGAGACATTGGTAGATGTTCCAGCATAAACAATTGTCTGTGTAGCAAAATCACTTGTAAAGCTTTCAAATATAACAATATCTTCTTGTACGCTAGCTGGATCAAGATTAAACTTAACTCCGTAAGACTGTGAGCCTGCCGTTAGGGTTAAATTTTGTACGGCTTTAGTTAAATTAGGGATAGCAAAAGATTCTGTCCAGATTGGGGATCTATCGCTTTCTTTAACTTCCTTTGTATCTGGATCTTGATGTTGGTATGTAAACCAAAATTTATACTGTTTTGCCTTAACAAGAGGTAGCGTTACTTTTTTTGTATAAGATGACTTAGATGTTGATGCAGCAGATGCGGCTGCTGCTACATCTGTTTTTTCTAAATCTGCTGGTATTGCAGTACCATAGTCATCTGGTCTCATTAAAAGTTAATTCCTAGTCTATATTCAATAACCATTTGCTTTCCTAAAGACTTAGTTATTGGTGTTGTTAGAACTGATCTGCTTATCATTCCATAGTCAGTTCTAAATGAATCTTCATCGTTTATTCTTAGCCCGTCAAATAATGCAGTAGTTGCTCCTGAAGACTTAGCTTTTACTCCGACTGATATTTTAACAATAGCTGTTTGATCAGGTGTTCCAGATCCAAAACCGCTGCTATATAAATTGTTAAGGGTTAATGAATTAATCTTGTACCCCACCGTTCCGCTACCTGGGAATCTAATCTCATAGTAATTATTATTAGAGTCATAGGTTCTTACAAATACATAATCTAAGTTTGTATCACTTTGATAGTAAGCAAGAGTAAGGCTATCTACTGCGCTATACCCAGATATATCTAGTGTGAAGTTATAAAAGTACTCTTTTGACTGTGAAGCACTTGCTGCTATTGGAAGGTAAGAAGTTCCAATTTTAGGAAATGGTGTTGTAACTGATGTAGGAGATACTCCTAACGAATCTTGCCAACTTTGATTATCTTCGAATGTAGATATGGAGTTACTTGCGTAGTCTGTGCTTCCTAGAGATACGCTTGGGAAAAGGCCTACCTCATTAATTATTCCTGCCACATCTACTGGAAGCGTTGTTTTATAAACGACTCCGTAGGTACTTAGTCCTGTTAAAGGGCTTGTTTGGATATCAATGCTATTCATTGACACTGGAGACTTGTAAAATTCAAATCCCAACTGAGTATCGTTAACTGTTGCGGGAGTTGATCCTACACCTAACGCAATATCTTTTAGATTGGTGTTAGATTGACCAGCTAAGTACTGAGTTAGATATCTTTTACCAAATTTAGTTATTAAGTTTTTGCTACGATAAATTTCTTTATCGTTATCATAGAATACATACTCTCCGAAAACATCTACATTATTGTCCATAAGCCTCTACCCCTATCACTGTGTCTCCGCCGCTATTTTTAACATTAAATACAAATTCAACAAACTGATTCTTGTTCTTATCGGTTACCATTGTCTTGCTGACTAGTGTTACATCAGATAAAGATGGAGCTTTTAAGTTATTTACATATATATCTTCTGGCTCATCACTAGTACCATCTCCTGGATCCTCATCTGGCTCTTCATCTGAGCTTCCTGATGGATCAAATATAACATTAAGAGTACCTGGATCAACAATAACATAGTAGTCTGGCTTTAATGTTTTGATTAAAGGGTCTCCTGGAAATAGCAGAAGCTTTTTTTCTTTTGCTACTGCTGAGGCTGGCTTTGGCATATTACTCATATTTACATTCTACCATTTCCTTATGTATGAATCGACCTACACGCCAGGGAGGTTGTAGGCGGCGAATCTTTGTCATATGTGCTATCTATTGATAGAACAATAAATTTACTAGCAGACTGACCAGATGGGATGCTGGAGTCTTCAGAGGAATATATGTCATTGTTTGGATAAGATATCTCAACAACATCACCGATTTGAACAATTGGGTTCAAGAAAGTTTCTAGGGAAACTACCTTTTGCTGCCTAGACCATTGCAAAGTCATCCAAGATGCCAGATCTTTTGCTTCCGTCTCTCTTTGAATCCAAGTCGAGTCAAAACCAATAATCTCTTGCTTCTGAGAATCAGTGAGTGTGGGATCAATATATTCAAATGAGTCTGCGGGAACAATAGAGTTTCCAATAACAACAAACTGCTTTTCTTGATCATTTGCCAATGCCGTAAAGGCTCCTGTATTATTTAATACATATACATCCATTGAGAATGAATCAATTGATGCTCCAGCGATAGTTACATCGCTATTATTTACAAGAGCTGGATATAAAGGAAATCCTGGTGTTGTATATCTAGACTGAATTCTTCTAAGCTCTCTTGCTACTGGCCCAAACTCTCTTAGCCATGTGCTATTTGCTTGTTGATCTTTTTGATTGAATATGAAGTCTCCAAAAGTTTTTGTTATTGAAGATTCTCCGCCCAGGAATCCTTTGTAAGGATCAAAGGACTTGTCTGCAGTAAACTCTTCAATTGTTATTGGGGCGGCATAAACATAGTCAAATGCTGATACACCTTGAAGAGACATAAGGCCTACTTTTTGAGTCAAAGCAATAGGTGTTTGATCTACGACTACAAAAGATTTATTGTTAATAGATACCCTAAGAGTCAAAACTTTATTTGGAGTAGGCTGCCCAGCCTGGACTGTTGGTGTTGAATAGTTTGCACGAATATCAACCCTATACATTCTTCCACCATTAATATTTGTGATAATAGATCCGTCATCTTCTTTTTGCTGGTCCGTAAGCTTAACTGGTTTTCCATCTACAATTTTATAAAAATTAATATCTCGATATGATTTATCTGCATTGCTATTCTGTGACGTTGCGATGGATAGAAAGTATCCGCTTGTGTTATCTGAATTTAATGAAAATGCTAGGCCAGAGATAGTTCTTTGCTCTCCAGTAGCACGGCTATCAGTAGACTTTTTTAGCAATGGAAAATACATGTTTGTTCCAATAACAAAATTATCTGCAACTGTGCCGTCTGCCTTAGCGTATTTTGCAGAAGTAGTTTTTTCTGTTACAAGACTATACTTGGTATTTTGAACATAATCAGTTAGTGTTGAGTCAGTAGCATTTGGTTTTGAAGTAACAACTGGTGCAAATACTGTCATCATTGATCTTGGAATAGAGTAGAATAGATTATTAGGATTAGATATGTCTTTGCCGTCTGCGTCTTTAATTGCAACCTCTTTTAGGGTAAATACAGATGGATCAAGAGCAGATGTTCCTGCTACGGAGTCCCATTTGCGTCCTTCCCACTCTGCTTGTAAAGATGTAGTATCAGCACTATGAGTTAAAGATGTAATATCATCGCTCTTGACAACATCAAAAGCATTTCTTTTCTTAATTCTATATTCGCCTGTAGGCCTAAAAGTATTTGGTTTTGCCAACGCCTGGCTGGACTGCACATCTGCATCTGCTGTTATCCACTTATAGGCCACCTTCTCTGTTCCAGATATGGGCTCATAGCTATACTTAATTGCATCATACTCGATTATCTCTTTACCTAAAACTAGATATCCTGTATACGAATACAGCGTTGCCGCTGCTGATGTTATTTGAACTGGAGACAATGTAATTACACCTAAGTCGGCACCTGCCGTTGTTGGTGGTGCTGCTAAATCTTTAACTAGGGCTGCTGCACCAAGCTGAACTACTGGTGATGTATAAATCTTATCCCCATCTCCATCGTAGTTAGAAGTTGTTTGTGGGCTATACATTACCTTAATAGCTTTTACAGTTGGAATATTCTCAATTGCAATTGATGATATGTTTGCAAGTTTTCCATCTGAAGTGTTGCCGTATCGGAAAGATAATACTGGACTTTTTGTTTTATCAAATATATACCCTCTAGGGTAAAATTGCAGGATATCATTGTTATCAAATACTGCAATCATTTGTGTATCTTTGCATATGTCCTGAATATGTTGCCAAACAGTCTTCTTAGGATCTGTGTACCAATAAAATGGGGTTACAATTGAAGTGTCATTTGTAGCTAAATTAAAATTATAGTTTGTGAATCCGACTGAATCCAGCAGCCTTCTAATAATTGCAACTGATGACATGTCCTTTGTTACAATATCGGGAGGCTTGATATACTGAAGGTCTCTGGCACCATCTAGTGCATTTATTGAAATCTCTCCGAACTCATCTACCTCATAGGAATCCATATAGAAAACTCCAAGGTTTATCTTTTCTGATTCGACCAGCGTAAATGGTCTAATCATAACGCTCTTGTACATATTAATTTTTGTTTTATCAAAAGGAATATCTCTATCATAATATGCGTATGACCTATCATATGAATTTAAATTCATTCTTAATGAATTTGCAGTAACGTCACCGACTGGAACTAGTCCAGCTATCTGGTCTGATGAATTTTGAGATATATTAAATGACTCAAGAGAACTTGTAACATCTCTTACTAGCCTTGCTGATATTTCAATTATTCCTAGATACCCGCCTGATGTATCAATTGAGTTGATCTGCAGCTTTAATCCGCTTAAGTTTATTCCCTCAGATACTGTAGCAGGCTCTGTCTCGGACCAAGATGTACCGTTGTAATATAAATTAACTACTCCAGAGTCTGGGCAAGTTGTTCCAGTATAAATTAAAGACTCTGCTCCTGCTAGATTTACAAGCTTAACTGTCCAAGAAGTAGGCTTAGAATGAGATGTTTCAAACTTAACCACAATTTTGTTTGTAGCAGCAGTTTTAGCTGCTGGATAAGAGACAGATAGAATACAGTTAGATAAAAGCATTCCTGCTGCTTTAGGTGTTACCCAATACTTATAAGCTGTTTTTAAACTAGAAAAATAAAGCCTTTTGCCAAACTGTTTTGTGGATGCATACGTATTTGCGCTTCCAACTCCCGTGGCAGAAAGTGTTGAGGCTACGCTTGGGTCTCCAAGGATCATATATTGAATACCTGATGCCTTTGGACGCCTTGGATCAATAATACTTGTTATTGGGAATAGCTTCTCAAATGGTCTATATGTATACCCACCTTGACTTGCGGGTGCGGTTAGAGTTGCCGTTATAACGCCTTCAGGGGCTGTTACAGAGGTTCCTAGGATAAGGTCGTTCATATTATACTCAAGGTAGCATCCGTTGACCACAGAGACGCTAACGGATTTATTTAATGCATTTTTGACGGTATCTGATACAGATATCATTTTATACCTCTTCTAGAGAAAGAGATACATCCCAGAACTCTTGTGGGACAGAAGCTGAAGAAGATCTAACATTTCTTTTAGATATAGAAAATGTACATGAGGTAAATGAGGCTAAGAGAATCTCATCTCTTGCTGAAACTGCGTTATAGGATATTTTAACCTTAAATGTTCCCTTGCCCTTATTTAAATAAAATGCTCTTATATCTTCTGCACCCATTCCGCCATCTACTGTCATGGTGCTATATGTAGGAAAAGAACTCCAAGATGAAGATATGTTTTTCTTATCGGCAATCCATATTTTTCTCAAGGATCCGTTTGACATTCTTTGAGTCTTTTCAATTCTATCAACATCAATATTAATTGCTGATCTATTATGCTCAGACACCTTAGTCCATGTTGGAGTAACGGCATCTGTTCCTGTATCAAAATATAATATAGAGCCAACGGGTAATGTTAGTGGATATGCCATTAGTTCATACCAACACTCATATTAGGTCCAAGAGTAGACGTTGCTCTCTTATCCATGCTCTTTATAGCAGTTACTGTTTGCTGAGTTACCATTCTTGACAATTGATTTATATCCCCATCGAATCCATTAATGTTATTTGTAATATTAATTGTTGCTCCACCCATTGTAGCATTATTGGCGTTTGTATTAAAGGCCCCTATATCAGCAGTAACAACCGCTCCGCCTGTTTCGTATCTAGGCATGCTTACTCTTCCGCCAAATGCGAACTTCTGTGCATTTACTGCATCAAAGAATGGTACTCCGTATTGGCTTACGGCTGATGACCTAACTACATATTCTCCATTTGAAAGCATTGCTGGAATTGAATCAGATGTAGAAGTTCCTGCTCCTCTAACCTTTCCGCCAGATCCTTCAGAATATCCAGGGATGTAGCCTCCCATTGCTCTGTTATATGGATTAGCAGTTCTTGTTATGTTACCATCGTCATTAACTTTAAAAGTAGAAATTTTTCCATCTTTATCCGTTACAGAGAAATACTCTCCTGGGCCTACTCCCTTTTCCTTTGCAAGACCCTTAAGTTTTTGGCTTATTCCAAACGGACCAAAGTCCATTGCTTTACCATAGCTGCTTAAAGAAGCTCCTGATATTGTTTCTGTGCCTGTTCCAGCTTTTCCAAGGTTATATGGATCTGATCTTGTTCCGCTTCCAGCATCTGGACCAATGTTTAACTTTTTACCGTCAATATTGATTGTTACATTTCCATTAACGTCTATGCTGCTTATGGCACCCAACTTATCGTCAAGACCCTTTACAAGCTCCTTGCCAAGCTCTAGGTCTTTTAATCCCTTTAGCTTAACTCCTGCTTTTTCTGCAGCATCCGCAACAGCAGCAAGCATTGTCTCTGACTCTTTACTTGCCTTCCATGCAGCTCTTTCTCTTTCTGGCTTCTTAAGAAGTTCAATCTCCCAGTTCATCATTGCTGTATTTACTTCATCAATAGCACTTTCTTGAGTTGCAATTACTTTAGTCAGATCTCCAAGTTTTTCTCCAGCAAGTGCTGCATTGTCTGACATCTTTTGCTGCTTTTTTTGCATTGCCTCTAATTGCTTTAATAGAGGAGCATTCTTTGCAGCAGTTGCATTTTCTTCTGCTTTTACTTGTGAATTATACTGTAAGGTAGACTGAAGCCCTTCCATATCAAGACTTGCCTGTTGTGCTCCAGCTGTGTTTCCAGTAGCAATTGCAGCATCATACTCTGCTTGCTTCTTAGCAATTTCTCTTCCAAGGTCTCCCTCTTCTTTTGCAGCAGCTAATGCTTTTAATCTTGCAGCGGAAAGCTTATTATTAAGATCAATTTGTTTTTGAAGCGCTGACATCTTTTCTCTATCAGAGATTTGGTCTGCAACTTTTTGCCCCTTAACAGCTTTCTCGTATGCTGCCTGTAGCTTCTTATTTTTTTCTAGGTTTGCGTATTGCTTTTCTAGAGCTCCACCCTTGGCCCTATTGGCTGTTTCAATTGCCTTGCCTAATGATATCTGAAGGTTGTAAAGATCATTTGTTTGAGCCGCAGTTAAAGACTGAAGATCTCCAGTGTATCCCTTGACCTGAATTCTTGTCTTCTGCCATAGAGACAAAGCGGTATCTTGTGAATTAACTATCTGCTTGATAGAAGGATCTATCTTAGCCATTTCATTTATTAATTCTTTAGTTAATACCTTTTGCTCTTTTACCTTGCCGTTAACTGCATCAAGAGCAGCCTGTTCTTGCTGGTACTTGATATTGCTTTCGTCTCCACCTGAAAAGTATTTACCCTCTTTGGTTGCTAAGGCACGAGCTTTTTTAATTGCATCAGCTTGTCGCTTTTCTACATCTGTAGATAAAGCCATCATAGCTGTATTTAATTGATTTGCTTGCTCTGTAGGATCTCTGCCAGTATCCATTGCAGTATTTAAGCTCTCTATCGCAGAGACTGCAGCAGATGCTGAATCTTTAATCTTGTTAAATCCATCTGAGCGAACTGTGTATGCTGCAGCGCTTCCCTTAAAATCAGAAGTTGCATACATTGTATAGATCTTTTCTGTAGCTTCTTCTGCTGAAAGACCCATTGCAATTAACTGCTCTTTTAATCTAATGGCTAGTGCTTCTTGGTCGCCTGCATCTGTCTTGTTGATCAAAGCAACTTGATCAGAATAGTTAGCCTTAATTTCTTTCTTAAGCTTCTTATACTGCTCAATTGTTACATTGATTGGTGTTCCAGAACCCTTCATGCTCTCATAAAGAAGTACATTTCTTTCTCTTAGATTCTTTGCATTATCAATTGCTTCTTTAATTTTGTCGTTAAAGCTTGTAAATTTAAGTCCAGCCTTTTGTGCGGCATCCGCAGTCATTCCGTAACCTAAAGCATTAAGACGCATGCTTTCGTTATAGGCCTTATATCTGTTTATACCTATTGCTATTGCTGTAGATCCCAGAGCTAGGCCTATGTTTAATCTGGTTATAGACTTAAGTGCAAATGCACCCATCTTTGCAAACTTTCCTCCTTGCAAAGAAGCAGCCTCAAGCTTTTCTCCATAAGATGTTAAGTATCTAAGATCTTTTCCATTAACAGAAACTCCATCTACTGCTTTTGTTGCTCCTATTGGTGCAGTAAACTTACCCTTAGATGCCATAGGAACCTTTGCTCCGCCGCCGCCCATGCCGCCCATACCAAGCATTGATCCAAGCATTCCGCCAATCATATCTCCGCCAGGAATTCCGCTCATTTTACCAAGAGCAGACCCACCCTGATACCCAAGCAGCTGCATGATCATCATCTTAACTATTTGACCACCTGCATTATACCCTTGAGCCATTGAGGATTTATTTGGAATAATACCGCCAGAGTTTCTAGGAACAAATAGCTCTGGTCCCTTCTCGCCAACAAGGTAAGGCTTTCCAGAATTAACTGGTCCTCCCATTTCTCTTGGCTGAACATCAAATATTAATTTCTTTAATGCTTCTGTCATTGGAGTTTCTTTTTTAGAATCCCAGTTTGCATACTTCTTTCTTAATATATCTTTATCAATAGGTGATAGCTGCTTAGCAAAATTTCTATCTGATATTAAATTGCTAGCAGCCATTCTAATTACTGAATCAAGCGAGCCTGGCTCTAGACCATTCTTTAATGTTCCATCTGGCATCTTAACATAACCGTATGGCTTTTCTTTTGCTAGTTCAGCAGCAAATTTATCATACAGTAGTCTTTGTGTATTTTTTCTTAATCCGCTACTTGCAAATAGTTTATCTGCCATTTCAATTGATAATGAATTTACTCCCCATGGAGCTGACTCATACATGCTTGGCTTAGGTGCTCCTGTTGGCCCAAATCCTGCACCAATTCTAT
>Ga0247723_1001730_pt1 | contig 12401 bp, 9 predicted proteins | sample MSEWelMarce5H_FC_FD_189079 | JGI IMG/M metagenome (GOLD analysis project Ga0247723, IMG submission 189079) | Subsurface sediment microbial communities from gas well in West Virginia, United States - MSEEL Well Study Marcellus 5H_FC | ecosystem: Environmental > Terrestrial > Deep subsurface > Rock...
GTTTTTTTTTACCTTCATTTAACATTTCAATATTTTGATCAACCATCGTCGCCTGACCAGTCAAGTTGGTACGTTCAATAAAAAGCTTTGTCATGTCTCCAGTTCCAGCCGCCATATCAATTAATTTTGAATTTAGTTTAGGCTGCATCCAGTCGATTAAATTACTTTTCCATAGGCGGTGAATACCAAATGACATGATGTCATTCATCAAGTCATATTTTTTAAAGACAGAATTGAAAACGGTATTTACAAAGTCTTTTTTTGAATTTTGTTTTGTATTAGTATCTTGCATTCTTTAAATATAGAACATTTGCAATCAATAGTCATATAGTTAATGCCAGAATTACCAGAAGTAGAAGTAACCCGAAGAACTTTATTAAAATTTATTGAGAAAAAAGTTATTAAAAATATAAAAATAAATAATCCTAATTTAAGATTTAAAATTCCTCCAAATTTTAAAAAAAATGTAACTAACCAAAAAGTTATTAAGGTTTTAAGAAGATCTAAATATATTTTAATTTATCTAAAGAATGATTACGTGATGATCGCACATTTAGGAATGTCGGGTAAATTTTTAATTAAAAATAACTACTCTAAAGATTTTTTAAAAACTAGTTATTACTCTAATGAATTTTCAACAAAGCATAATCATTTAGAATTTTTATTTTCTAATGATTTAAAGGTGATTTATAATGATCCTAGAAGATTTGGTTTTTTTTTATTAGATAAAATTTCTAAATTACACGTTAATAAATTTTTAAGTAAACTGGGACCCGAGCCGCTTAGTAAAGATTTAAAGAAAGATTATTTAATATTTAAAACTAAAGTCACACAAAGAACGATAAAAACTTTATTAATGGACCAGCGTTTTATTTCTGGGATCGGAAATATTTATGCAAATGAAATTCTTTTTTTAGCAAAGATAAAACCTAATAAAATTTCTGCTAAATTAAGCTTAATAGATGTTGGCAGACTTCACTCTTCTATTGGCAAAGTTCTTAAAAGGGCCCTAAAATTGGGCGGTTCAAGCATAAAAGACTTTAAGTCTTCAGTTGGTGAAAAAGGTCGCTTCCAAAATGAATTTAAAGTTTATGATAGGGAAGATTTAAAATGTCTCAGAGCAGGATGTTCAGGCCTAATATTAAGGGTTGTATCCCAAGGCAGAGCAAGTTTTTTTTGTAATGAATGCCAAAATTAAGTAATTGACCCTAATATCTCCAACTTATATATAATTCCCTAAAAATATGGCAAACACAGTCTCTGCTATTCGCGCAGTAAAAAAAATTAAAAAAAGAACTCAAGTTAATAAAATTAGAGTTGGAAAATACAAAGCTGCCGTAAAGATCATCGAAGAAGCAATTAAATCTAAAGACAAAGCAAAAGCTTTGAAATTATTTTCTAATTTTCAATCTCAGGTTATGAAAGCTTCTAAAAAAGGCTCTTTAAAAAGAACTACAGTCTCAAGAAAAGTTTCTCGCATCTCAAAACAAATCTCTAAGTTGTAAAAAAAATATTTTATCAATCTTAAGTTGATAATTATTTTTTTCTCGACAACTAAAAAGTTTAAACTCTCAAGTTGAAAATTAAAAATATTAAATTCTTTTCTTGTATTTACAGATTTAAAAAAATAAAACACACTTCTTTTTTTAAAGTAAGTTCAAATGACAAACCAAACAAGTCTTAAAGATAATTTTAGTAACGATAAAGCGAGATGGGATTCACTACAACAATCTCTACTAGGACTTTACGGTAAAGATGTCTACACAAGTTGGTTACAAAATATTAGTTTCACTAAGATAAATTTTAATACTTTAGTTCTAAACGTAAAAACGCGATTTATTCGTGATTGGATCGTTGCTCATTATGCTGACAAAATTTTAGATTTATATAAGAAACAAGACGCAAATATTACTCGTATAGAATTTCAGATATCAGAAAGAGTTGAAACAAAGAGCAACAGCAAATCAAACGTAATTGATTTTGAAAAGAAAGATTTCATTCAAGATAGTGGCAGTTATGGACTTTCAAAAATTGATGAAAGATTAGTTTTTGATAATTTTATAGTTGGAAAAAGCAATGAACTTGCTTTTACAGCAGCTAATAGAATTATTGATAATTTAAATAAATATAATCCGCTTTATATTTATGGTGGAGTTGGTTTAGGAAAGACTCACCTTTTAAATGCTATTGGAAATAAGTTATTAAAAAAAATAGACAAAGTTATTTATGTGTCTGCAGAAAGGTTCATGTACCAATTTGTTAGATCTATAAAAAATAACGATGTTGTAAAATTTAAAGATATTTTTAGAAGTGCAAAAGTTTTAATTATAGATGATATACAATTTGTAAGCGGAAAAGATGTAACTCAAGAAGAATTCTTCCACACTTTTAATGCATTAATAGAATCGGGTTCACAAATAGTTATTTCTTGTGACAGGCCACCAAATGAACTTGATAGAATACAAGATAGAATTAAATCTAGACTGTCAGGCGGTCTAGTTGTTGATATTCAAAGTCCTGATTTTGAACAAAGAGTTAAAATTTTAAAACAAAGATGTTTAAAAGAATTTCATGCTTCAGAAAGAAATATTGCTATTGATGATGAGGTTATTAATTTTATAGCCAATGAATTAAAACTTAGCGTTAGAGAAATGATAGGTGCATTTAATAGAATAGCGGCTTATCTAAATATAAATAATAGAAAGATCTCTGTGGCAGAAGCAAAGAGTATTTTACGAGATTCTTTGAATAAAATTGAGACCAATATCACTATAGAAGATATACAAAAAACTGTAGTTTCTTATTATAATATTTCGATGCATGATTTTATGTCATCAAGAAGATCAAGATCTGTTGCAAGACCCAGACAAATTGCAATGTATTTATCTAAGAAAATGACTACAAAATCTTTACCTGATATTGGCAGAAGATTTTCTGGCAGAGATCATACAACTGTCATTCATGCGATTAAAAAAGTAGAAGAGTTAATGATTCAAGATAAAAACTTTGAAAATGAAGTTAAAGATCTTAATCAAAAATTAACAAAAACTGTTTAATGGAACTAAAGTTAAATAGAGATCTTTTTCTTAAAAGCCTCTCACATATCCAAGGAATAGTTGAGAAAAAAAATACTATTCCAATATTAGCTAACGTTTTATTAGATGCTTCTAATGGCAAAATTACAATCTCTGCTACAGATTTAGATATTATTATTATTGAAGTTATTAAAGGCGAAATTATTACTGAGGGTTCAACAACTACAACAGCACAAGTTATCTATGATTTAGTTAGAAAATTACCATCAGGCTCAGAAATACTAATTTCCCAAAAAACTGAAGGTCAGCTTTCTTTAATTTCAGCAAAATCAAATTTTAATTTAAAATGTTTACCGCCGAAAGATTTTCCAATTACTCAAGACGATGTTGAAGGAGAAGCTCTTGCAATTAGTTCATCAGTATTTTTAAAATTACTTAATAAGACTAAGTTTGCAATTTCAAACGATGAAACTAGGCATTATTTAAATGGAATTTACCTGCATAAAACAAATGAGAATAATCAATTATATCTTTCAGCAGTTGCAACTGATGGGCACAGATTATCAAAAAGCAGATTAGTATTAGATAAAGATGTGGCTTTTGAAGCTGTTATTTTACCTAAAAAAACATTATTTGAGCTAGTTACTATACTTCAGGAAGAGAATTCAGAAATTAAGATCACTGCAAGCAAAACTAAAATAAGATTTACAATAAATGATATAACTTTAATTTCTAAAGTTATTGATGGTAGATTCCCAGATTATTCAAAAGTAATACCAACGGATAATAGCAACAAGATAACAGTCAACTTATCATCATTTATTTCTACTATTGATAGGATTAACTCATTGTCATCTGATCGTAAGGGGACTTTAAAACTTGTGGTGAATAAAGATATTTTAAAATTGTTAGTTAATGATCCTAGCGCAGGTGACGGTGTTGAAGAAATTATTTTAAGTTACAGCGGCCCAGATTTAGAAATTGGTTTTAATTCTAAATATTTAATTGATGTAGGCGGTGTTATTGAAGATAAAAATATGATGATTTATGCTAAAGATCCGTCATCTCCGGTATTAATTCACGATCCTGCAGATATTAATAGTTTACATGTTATCATGCCAATGAGAGTGGCATGATTAAATGTTCCTAATTAAAGATATAAAATTACAGAATTTTAGATCTCATTCTTTTACCGAGCTCAAAACTAATCATCCGATCATTTGCATTATTGGTCCAAATGGTAGTGGCAAAACTAATGTATTAGAGGCTATATCACTCATTGCCGATAAAAAAGGAATTAGGGGAACATTAATAGAGGACTGTATAAAAAAAGATTCTAAAGATAAAACAATTATTTCCACAACAATTAGTTATGAAAAAAAAGATTACAAAGTTGACGTAATTTTTGAATCAAAAGAAAATAAAGTAAAAAAATATTTAAATATTGATAATAACAAATCTTCCTTAGCTGAAGTCTTTAAGGATATAAATTTTATTTGGTTAACACCTCAAATGGATAAAATTATGTACGAAGGAGATAGTATTAAAAGAAAATTTCTAGACAAAATTATTTCTAATTACAATTTAGATTATAAAAAAAATTTAAGTAACTTTAAAAAACTTTCAGAAGAGAGAATTCAATTATTAAAAGAAAATCAAGATTTACAATGGTTGAATATTTTAGAAAAGAAAATGATAAATGAATTGTGGAATATTTTTACTTATAGAAGAGCGTTTATTAAAGATGTTAATAATATTATTTCAAAAAAATTAAATAATTTTTTAAAAATTAAATTAAATATTAAGAACTCTTATAATTTAGATCAAAATATTAGCGAAAAAGACTTCCATACATTTTTTGAAAATAAATATTTTGAAAAACGTGAGATTGATCAAATCATAAAAAGAAATAGTGTAGGTCCACAGTTTGATATTTTTGAATTTTTTAATGAGGAAACTAAATTAAATTCTGACCTTTGCTCAACGGGTGAGCAAAAAAAAATATTAATATCATTAATATTGGCATTTATTTTGTTAATGAAATCAAAAAATATAAATTCGATACTTTTATTTGATGAAATTGCATCCCACATTGACGGTAAAAACCTTGAACTTTTTTTCGATGAAATTGCAAAAATCGGGATGCAAACTTGGTATACAGGAACTAACGTACAACCGTTCCAAACTATTGAAAATAAAGCATTTTTTGTAAAATTATAGCAATTACCTTGTCCTAATTAGGGATAAAAAATGTTATAAAAGGCTTCAAAAAAAATTCATAAATGCCCGAAAATTTACAAAAAAAACCTCAAAATAATTCATACGAAGCGGACTCAATTAAAGTTTTAAAAGGCTTAGATGCGGTTAGAAAAAGACCGGGAATGTATATCGGTGATACAGATGATGGCACTGGTCTGCACCATATGGTTTTTGAAGTTATTGATAACTCCATAGATGAAGCTTTAGCGGGTCACTGTAATGAAATTTATGTTTCATTAAATAAAGATCAGAGCGTCACTGTTGAGGATAACGGAAGAGGTATACCTGTTGATATGCATAAAGAAGAGGGAATATCTGCAGCAGAAGTAATTATGACCCAGTTACATTCTGGTGGAAAATTTGATCATGATTCATATAAAATTTCAGGTGGATTGCACGGAGTAGGGGTTTCAGTGGTGAATGCTTTGTCAGAAAATTTAAAATTAAATATTTTTAGAAAAAATAAAGAATATCTCGCAGAATTTAAAGATGGAGTTACTACAAAACCTTTAAAACAAATTGGTGATGCGAAAAAAGCAAATGGTACCTCAGTAACTTTTTTACCTTCAAAAAAAATATTTACTACCACAGTATTTGATATCAATATTTTAAAAAAAAGAATTAAAGAATTAGCTTACCTTAATAAGAGCATTCAAATTATTCTAGAAGATAAGCGAGAAGAAAAAATAAAAAGATCTGAATATAAGTTCGAGGGTGGTATTGCAGAATTCGTAATTGATTTTGATAAAAATAAAGAAAAACTTAAATCAGAAACAGGCGAAAATCTTTTTACAAAACCAATATATATTTCAGGAAGCAAAAATGACATTCAATTAGAAGTGGCTCTGGTTTGGAATGCCGGTTATCAAGAACAAATTGTTACTTTTACAAATAACATACCACAAAAAGATGGCGGTACACATTTAGTTGGTTTTAGAAATGCATTAACAAGAACTATAAATAAATATGTTGTCGATAATAGCATTTTAAAGAAAGAAAAAATTTCTGTAACCGGAGATGATGTCAGAGAAGGATTGACAGCAATAATTTCAGTAAAAGTTAAGGATCCTAAATTTTCATCTCAAACTAAAGAAAAATTAGTTTCATCGGAAGTCCGTCCAGTAGTAGAGGGAATAGTTAATGAAAAACTTGAAGTTTGGTTTGATCAAAATAACAAGATTACAAAAGCTCTTGTAAATAAAATCTCACAAGCAGCCCTAGCCAGAGAACTTGCTAGAAAAGCGAGAGAGAGTGTTAGAAGAAAAAGCGCATTAGATATTTCTAGTTTGCCAGGTAAATTGGCCGATTGTCAGACAAAGGATAAAGATAAAGCCGAATTATTTATAGTAGAGGGGGATTCAGCGGGCGGATCTGCTAAACAGGCAAGAAATAGGGAATTTCAGGCGGTTTTACCTTTAAGAGGAAAGATTTTAAATACCTATGTTGATTCAAAAAATAACGGGTCAAGCAAGTTAGATCCAGCGGAAGCAAAAAAAGTTTATGCCAAAATGCTTTCTTCAAACGAAATTATAACTTTAATTAACGCTATCGGTACCGGATTTGATGATTTTAGTCTGGAGAAATTAAGATACGGAAAAATTATTATTATGACCGATGCCGATGTTGACGGATCTCATATAAGAACTTTATTATTAACTTTTTTTAACAATGAACCTTTTAATGAACTTATTAAAAATGGAAAAATTTATATAGCGCAACCACCATTATATAAAATTAAAGTCGGAAAAAAAATATCTTACATTAAAAACGATGAAGAGCTTTTTGATGTTACCATTGATACAGCTAAAGATAATATAAAATTTTTCTCAGAAGAAAATGGAAAAGCAAAAGAAGAAAATTTTAGTGAGATTGTAAAATACTGCAGAAGATTTGATTCAAGAATAAAAAATTTAGGAAAAGATTTTGATAAAGAATTAGTCGAAGCTCTAACTGTGGTTGGCAGTTTTTATAAAGATAAAAAAGATTTTTTAATAAGAGATGATTCTAATGGTAAGAAAAAAGAAGGAGCCATAAAAGCAGCAGCAGAATATTTAAATAGATTTGGGAATAATGCGGAAAACAATTTATGGACAGGATCATTCAAGGAAAATTCATTTATTTTAGAGAAAAAATATTATGAGGAATCTATTATTAAAAAATTAAGTTTAGATTTTTTAGATACTAAGCATGTAGAAGAGTTAAGCCAGTTAGGCGATATGTTGCAAATTTTTAGAAAAAATTGTCACATGATTAATTCAGCTAATGAAAAAATTGAAATTTATTCTCCAATAGATTTTTTGAAAAGAATAATAGAAGAGGGTAAAAAATCTATATCTATCCAAAGATTTAAAGGATTAGGAGAAATGAACCCAGAAGAGTTATGGGAAACAACTTTAAATCCAGAAAACAATACATTGTTAAAAGTAAATTATTCTGGAAATGATGTTGACAATGAAACTACTAACCCAGGTGATCGTGATAGAGAAATTTTTAAGATTTTAATGGGCGAAGATGTTGTTCCAAGAAAAGATTTTATTAATAAAAACGCTATTAATGTAAATAATCTAGATATCTAGTTTAATGAATTTAGCAAAACTACCAGAGCTAAATAATAATCAGATAAAACTTTTAACACTAATCAACATTCGTTGGGTTGCGATTTTTGGACAGTTTACAACAATATCGATTGTATATTTTTATTTTAATTTTAGTTTTAATATTGGGTATTGTTATTTATTAGTTTTGTTTTCATCTTTTCTTAATATCTTTCTTAAACTGAGATCAAAAAAAACGGACTTATTATCCAATAAACAAGCCACTTTTAGCATTCTCTATGATTTATTTCAGCTATTCGGATTGTTATTTTTAACTGGTGGGTTAACCAATCCCTTTTCAATATTAATTGTTGCACCAATTACAATTGCTGCAGGATTTTTAAATCTAAGAAGTAGTGTTCTTATAGGTTTTCTATCAATTGTATTAATTATTATATTATCATTTTTTTATTTTGAATTACCTGGACTTGAAAATAATTACCTATTTCCAAAGTTTTATATTTTAGGATCAGCATTAGCATTATGTACGGCAATAATATTTTTAGCTATTTATTCACAAAGATTAGCGATGGAAAGCGCACAAAGAAATGAAGCTTTTAACGTTTTGCAACAGATCTTTTTAAGGGAGCAAGAATTAAAATCTTTAGGAGGCCTTGCAGCAGCAGCGGCTCATGAGTTAGGAACTCCTTTGAATACGATATCGTTAGTTGCTAAAGAGTTAAAAAAAGAAATAGGAGTAAATAAGAAGTTTAATCAAGATTTAGATTTGCTTATTTCCCAATCTAAAAGATGCAGCGATATATTAAAGCAGATATCAAAAAATCCTTATACGGAAAAAGAGGATAAATTTTTTGATAAAGCGTCATTTAAAATTATCGTTCATGAAATTGTTGATTCATTTAAAGATCTAAGTAAGAAAAAAATTATTATTAATTCAGAAGCTTATAGAAAAGATTATTTAATTACCAAAAAAATTGAGATTATTTATAGTCTTAAGAATATTATTGATAATGCTTTAAAATTTTCTTCAAATAAAATTGAGATTTTTTTATTATCAAACGAAGATGAGTTGAGAATAAAAATTGAAGATGATGGTGTAGGTTTTTCAAAACAAATATTAGGATTTTTAGGAGAGCCTTATATTAATAAAAGAGATCTCGATAACAATAAAGAAGGAATGGGCCTTGGCATTTTTATAGCAAAAGTTTTTTTAGAAAGATTATCTGCTAATATTAATTTCTATAATTTAGAAAATAAAGGTGCTGCAGTTGACATATTCTGGCAAAAAAAAGATTTAGTTAATTTAAAACTTATATAGCTGGCTCTTGTTGGGTCATGCAATGAATTGCTCCAAATCCCCAAATAAGATCACGACAGTTAATTGGTATAATTTTTCTGTCTTTAAAATGTCTTTCTAAAATTTGAAAAGCTTTATCATCATTTTTATCTTCAAAGATTGGTAATAGTACAATTTTATTAGCTATATAAAAATTTAAGTAGCTAGCAGGCACTCTTGTATCATCTATAATTAAAGGTGATGGCATTGGTATTTCTACAATTGTATTTTGTTTGCCTAAATGATTTCTAGATTTTTTTAAGATTTTTAAATTTTCATTTAAAGCTGAATAATTTTCATCATTTTTTTTATATTCCATTGCTGTAAATATTTTATCATCTTCAAAAAATCTTGTGATGTCATCGATATGACCGTGTGTATCATCACCAACAATACCTTTATTAAGCCATATAAAATTTTTGATATTTAGACTTTCGCTTAAGATTATTTCTAATTTTTCTCTACTTAGCCCAGGATTTCTTTCTTGAATTTTACTTAATAAGCATTCTTTTGTTGCAATTAAAGTTCCTTTTCCATTTACGTCAATCGCACCACCTTCCAATATAATATCTTTAACTTTATTTTTAATTTTTGCTTTTATATCTACCAATTCTATATTTTTAATTTTTGCTATTTGTGGCTTTATATTATTGTCAAAATTATAATCTTTATATTTTGCCCACGCATTGAAATGAAAATTAGTCATAATCTTTTTTTTCAAAAGATCATTTACAAGAAAAATAGGTCCCGTATCTCTAGTCCAAACTCTATTTGTCTTAATGACATGAAAATTAACCTTATTTAGATTTGTTTTTTCTTTAATTAAGATTTTCTTAATATTTTTTTTAACTGCTTTTGATTGAATTAAAATATCAACTTTTTGAACCTTAGATAACGCTGAAGCTATTTTAGCGAAAGTTGATGGAATATTTTCAAATTTATCAGGCCAGTCATTTTTATTATGTGGCCATGCTAACCATGTGGAGCTTTGCTTTTCCCACTCTGCCGGCATTCTATAACCCAAGGATGCCAGATTTTCATTCATCGGAAGGATTTTTTAATAGACCGTGGTATTGATCAATTCTTCTATCTCTTAAGAATGGCCAATGTTGTCTTACTTTTTCAACTTTGCTTAGATCAATATTACAGATAATTATCTCTTCCTTGTCATTGCTAGCTTCTGCAATAATATTTCCATTAGGGTCAAATACAATTGAATTACCCCAAAATTCGATAGATTTATCTTTTTTTCCTTCAATACCTACTCTGTTAACAGAAACTACAAATACCCCATTTGCTATCGCGTGCGATCTTTGAATTGTAAGCCATGCATTTAATTGTGATTTACCAAATTCTTTCTTTTCACGTAAATGCCAGCCTATTGCTGTTGGATAAAATATGATTTCTGCACCTTTTAGAGCCGTTAAACGTGCTGCTTCTGGAAACCATTGATCCCAGCATATTAAAGTTCCAATCGTACCGTGCTTAGTGTTGAAACTTTTAAAACCTAAATCACCTGGTGTGAAATAAAATTTTTCATAATATTGAGGATCATCAGGAATGTGCATTTTTCTATAGTGACCAAAAATCTTTCCTTTTTCATCAATCACAACGCATGAGTTATGATAAAGGCCTGAAACTTTCTTTTCAAAAAGTGGAACAATTATTATTACGCTTATTTTTTTTGCTAACTCGCATAATGCATTTGTAGTTTTTCCAGGTATCTTCTCTGCTATTGCAAAGTTATCGTGATTTTCTTCTTGGCAAAAATAATGCGTTAGAAATAGTTCAGGCAAACAAACAATTTGTGCACCTTTCTTTTTCGCTAATTTTATTTTTTCAATGGCTTTAGAGAGATTTTTTTTTGGATCAGCGTCCATCTTCATCTGCACCAAAGCTACTTTAGTTAGTGAAGACATTGTTTATTTGAATAATTTAGAAAAACTCCTTTTAGGTCTATTTTTCCAGTAGCCTCTATGAAATGCATCGCTTGCTATAAGAGGTATAACGCTAGTTGCTTCAGCGAAAACCATTTGCTCTCTTGCTGTATCTACTTTTCCCCATGAGCTTGCTTCTTTTAATGTAGAAGAACTACACGCTCCATCTCTAACGTCAGCAACAGTAATTTGTATAGCGTATTTATGCATATCAACTTCTTTTCCTAAAAGCTCAGCACATATAACCGTGTCTTGAATATAGTTTTTAGGAACGCCACCACCGATCATTAATAAACCTGAAGTTTTTGATTTAATTTTAATTTCAGTAAGTTCTCTAAAATCTCTTATAGAGTCAATTGTTAAATGTTTTTTAGGATTTCTTTCTTGATGCATTACTAAACCAAATCCAGCACTAGAATCTGTAAAAGCAGGACAGAATATTGGCACATCGTTTTCGTAAGCAAGTTGAATTAAAGATTCTTTCTTCTTTGAATGTTTTGTTAAATATTTTCCCATTTCTCTTATGAATTCACGAGAAGTATAAGGTCTAGGTTCTAATTGATCTGCTATTTCGCCAACTGTCTTATCGCACGCTTGTAGTTGGTCTTCATCAATGTAGGTGTCATATATTCTATCGATATAATGTTCTCTTAATACATTGTCGTTTTGGAATTGAGATCCTTGGTAATGTTTAAAGCCTAGCGCTTCAAAGAAATCCATATCAACAATAGATGCTCCTGTTGAAACTATAGCATCAACCATGTTGTTTTTAACTAGATCGGCATAAACTTTCATACATCCCGCAGCAGAAGTTGATCCTGCTAAAGTTAAGAAAACAGTGCAGTTTTTATCGTTTAACATTTCGTTATAGATTTGAGCTGCATTGGCTGTTTCTCTAGATGTAAAAGACATCTTAGCCATAGCATCTATGATGGGCCTTGCATCAAAAGAGGTAATATCTATGTGCTCGATTGCTTTATCTAAAAAGCTAGATTTGTTGTGACCTATAGTTGAATTTGAGGATTTGTTCATTAAGCAACAAGATAATTGCTTTTGTATTCCTCATCTTGTTCATTTTGATAAACAGACATTATTGGTTTATCTTCGATTTCGAAAATGTCATCTGAGTAAAAGCCGTTAAATTTAGTTCTGAAAGTTAAACCGTAACTTCCTAATTGTCCAATCTCTATATAATCGCCTTCTTTTAAATTATTTGGCAACATGTAAGGACCTTTCATAAAATCCATACTATCGCACGTTGGGCCGTAGAAATTAAAAG
>Ga0247723_1001731_pt1 | contig 12398 bp, 12 predicted proteins | sample MSEWelMarce5H_FC_FD_189079 | JGI IMG/M metagenome (GOLD analysis project Ga0247723, IMG submission 189079) | Subsurface sediment microbial communities from gas well in West Virginia, United States - MSEEL Well Study Marcellus 5H_FC | ecosystem: Environmental > Terrestrial > Deep subsurface >...
CTTTGAAAATGGTAATAAAATAATGAATGAAAAATATAATGGAGAATACCCGTGGCGCAAAAAAGTCTAATAATCGGTGCAATTACAAACTATGATTTCGATAAGGTAGCACCTTGGGTTAAATCAATCAATGAATCTGGATTTGTTGGTGATAAAGTAATGGTTGTTTTTAGTGCATCGATGGAAACAGTTCAACACCTAGTCGACCACGATTTCAAAGTGGTTGTCGTTGGCCAAGAAAACGCAGAAAAAAATGCATTTGTACACAAGTCACATCTACCAATTCATGTAGAACGATTCTTTCATATCTACAACATCTTAAAATCAAATTATAAACAATATGATTATGTTGTTACCACCGATGTTAAAGATATCATTTTCCAAAGTAATCCAATCGACTGGCTGAAAGAGAATTTGGACGGCAAGAAACTAGTTGCTGGTTCAGAATCAATTCAATACAAGAATGAACCTTGGGGTGATGAGAACTTATTACAAACCTATGGTGAATATTTTTACCAACAGTTCAGAGATTGTGAAATTTATAATGTGGGAACATTAGGCGGTGATGCGGAATACATGAAAGACTTGTGTTTGAATATTTTCCTATCTGCCGTCAATCGTCCAATACCCATCGTTGATCAAGCGGTGTTTAATGTACTGATTCAGACGCAACCATTTAAAGATGTTGTTAAATTCGCCAAACAGCGTGATGGCTGGGCGTGCCAAGCAGGTACTACTGTTGACCCATCGAAGATTGATTCTTTCATTCCACACCTATTGGAAGAAAAACCAGACTTCATTGATGGTGTTGTTTATACTTCTACTGGAGATAAGTTCTGTATTGTTCACCAATACGATAGAGTTCCTGAGTGGAGAAAAATTATTGAATCGAGATACAAATGAAAATATTTATTACTGGTGTAGCAGGTTTCTTAGGCAGTCATCTTGCTGATAGAATGTTGGAGTTAGGACACGAAGTTGTTGGTAACGATACCTTGATTGGTGGTTATCTTGACAATGTACCTAAAGGTGTTGAATTCTATGAGGCAGACTGTTGTGATGTTCCAAGAATGACTTATATTATGGAAGGTTGTGATGTCGTAATTCATGCAGCTGCAACTGCACACGAAGGCCTTTCTGTATTCAGTCCTAGTTTCATTACAAGAAATATTTTTGAAGCTTCTGTTGCAACTATCTCTGCCGCAATTCAAAACAAGGTTAAACGATTTGTATTTTGTACCTCTATGGCTAGATATGGAGAACAACAAACTCCATTTACAGAAGATATGAAACCTCTACCTGTAGATCCTTATGGTATTGCCAAAGTTGCTAGCGAAGAAGTCTTGAAGGTATTATGTGAAACTCACGGCATGGAATGGAATATTGCAGTACCACATAACATCATTGGACCACGCCAGCGATTTGACGATCCGTTCCGAAATGTTATGAGTATTATGATTAATCGTAATCTCAGAGGTAAACCTGCCATCATCTATGGTGATGGTTTACAAACTAGATGTTTTTCTTATGTTGGTGACTGCATCAACTGTTTAGAGAAAATGGCTTTAGATCCAAACATCGTTTCTGAGATTATCAATATTGGTCCTGATGAAGGTACAATTACAGTTAAAGAATTATCTAATTTGGTTGCCAAAGCAACAGAATTTGAAGGTGAAGCAATTCATATTGCGGATAGACCAAGAGAAGTTAAACACGCATCTTGTTCTGCCGACAAAGCAAGAAAATTATTGGACTATGAAACAAAAACTGTTCTAGAAAAAGGTATTCAAGAAACTGTTGATTACATTAGAACAAAAGGTGCAAGAGAGTTTGATTATTCTTATCCGTTGGAAATTATTTCAGACAAAACACCAAAAACATGGAAAGACAGGATAATGTAATGGCAACTATTGGTTTTTTTAACTGTGTATCAACTCAACCAAAAGCAACCGAAGAATCCGTAAAGTCTATTCGTCAGTTTCATCCTGATAGTTTCTTTATGATTGCTTGTGATGGTGGACCTGATTACTATGATTTATGTAAGAAATATAATATTGAATATTATCACTCACAAAAGAATCTCAGTTATCCCGTTCAGCCATTCGGTTATAGAAAAGAAAAGATCTTGGAGTGGTTGAGTAGATTTTATATTGCTTGTATCAAAACAGATACAACACACCTGATGATGGTAGAAGATGATGTGGTTTTAATTAAACCTGTAACTGTTGAAGATGAATGGGAAGTTGCTGGTCATCCGACTACTCATGCAAACCTGTTTCATCCTAAGTTTACAGATATGATTAGAAACTATTCTAATAAAGAACCTGATGTGTATGGTTATGGTGCAGGTGGTGGATCAATATTCAAAGTACAAACTTTTATCGATCACTACTTTGATATAACGAAATTCATCAAAGAAAATGCTGACTACATACAGGATAACATTTATCCTACGATGGGTTGGATGGACTGTTATATGACTTATTATTATTTGTTATGTGGTAAGAAATACACGAACAATCCATATTTGTTCAATATCTGGCCAACAGATAAAAATTATGATATTAAAAATGTACCTTTTGAAATGGAAATAGTTCACAACTATAAAAATTATTATGTATAAAAATTACACCTCGATTGCACCTGGACACTTATTTCAAATTGTAAGTACAGGTGATGGTCCTGATTACAGCGAAGTATATTCCAAAACAAGATATGACCAGTATCCAACAACAGATGAAATGTCTAAGTTGCGATACAACCTAATCAAAACACATATTGGTCCAGTTAAATCTGTATGTGATTTTGGTTATGGTAATGGTAGTTTCTTAAAATATGCCAACAAAAAAGGTTTGAAAACTTATGGCTATGATATATCAAACTATGAGTTGCCATTTTATGTAACCAAGGTAGATAATCCAGATAATGTCGAAGTTGATGTGATGACATTCTTTGATTCATTAGAACACTTGAATGTTGAAGATTTGGTTCCTGTATTACAATCCAAGAAAGCAAAGTATTTTATAATCTCTGTGCCTTGGTACCACGAATCTTGTGGTGAGGAGTGGTTTATGAATTGGAAACATAGACGAGAGAATGAACACTTTCATCATTTTGATTGTAGTGGACTAACCAATTTATTGCTTGAAGCAAATTGCAAAATTATACATGTGGGTAATGATGAAGATAGAATCAGAACTCCTTTTAGTGATTTACCTAATATCTTAACTATAGTGGCGAAAAAGAATGATTGATAATTATTATATGATTGAACCAGGTCATTGGTTCCAAAAAAAGCAAACTGGTGAAATAATGACCTATGATACTCGATACATGGAGTATTATACCAAGATGAATCTGGCCATGTCTAAGTTGAGATATGATTTATTGGACAAATACACTTCATTTGATTCAATTTGCGACTTTGGTTATGGTGATGGTAAATTTTTAGAATATTGTAAACTGCAAGGCGTTTCTAAATGTTATGGCCACGACATCTCTAATTTTCCACTACCTAAAGGTGTGAATTTTGTACCTGATGTTACCGAAAAACAATTTGATGTTGTTACTTTCTTTGATTCATTGGAACATATACCACATCCAAATGTCCATGGTTTGTTGGCCTCTTTACAAACGAAGTATATTATGATATCATTACCATGGATGCACGAAACAATGGGTGCAGAATGGTTCAGAACATGGAAACACAGAAAAGAAAATGAACACTTTCATCATTTCGATTCTCATGGTTTAATTAAGTTGGTACAGAAAGCTGGATTTACACCAATACATATTTGCAACCATGAGGATGAAATTCGTAAACCTGTTTCGAATCTTCCAAACATTTTAACTATTATTGCTAAAAAAGATGAATGACATTACAATTGTAACCGCCTTCTTTGATATTGGTCGTGGTGATTGGACTCCAGACAAAGGGTTACCACATTACTTGCAGAGAACAACCAAAACATATCTAGAACGATTTGGTCATATGGCTAAACTAGAAAATAAGATGGTTGTTTACACATCTAAAGATATGGCCAATGAAGTTAGATTTTTACGACAAGATAGACCAACAGAAATTCTCACTCTAGATTTTCCAAATAGTTTTAAAAAGTTAAGAGAAGAAATCACCAAGGTTCAAACTAGTGAAGAATATCAAAGTAAAATTAATCCAGCACAAGTAAAGAATCCGGAATATTGGAATGCCGACTATGTTCTTGTTAACGCATTAAAATCTTCTTTTGTTAATAGAGCTATGCCTATGATTAAAGATGAATTGGTTGCATGGCTTGATTTTGGATATTGTCGTACCGAAGAAACTTTAAATGGTGTAACCAATTGGCAGTATCCGTTTGACAAGGATAAAATCCACCTGTTTAACATTAAAGAATGGCAAGAAGGAACATTCATTCAAGATGTTATTGCTAACAATGATGTTCACATGACTGGTCCTTGTATTGTTGCAGGCCGAGGTATGTGGCCTCAAATGGAAGCATTAGTTCACCACAGTATTGATGAATTGTTTAAGAACAATTTAATTGACGATGACCAAACACTTTTGTTGATGGCTTATCTTTCCAAACCAGAATTATTTGAATTGCATCCTGTATCTAATCAGGATTGGTTTATTGCTTTTAAGGATTATAATGAAAATTTATCTTAATGGAACTGCCAACCTTGGCGACTTTCTAAATGGCTTGCCTGTAATGTCAGGCATCAGTAAGTCTTATGGAAAGTTTGATTTAATCATTCGACACGAAATGAAGAAGTTTAAAGGACTAAAAGAGTTCTTAATGTATCAAGACATTTTTAATAGTGTTGAATTTGATGCAGACCTATTCTTTGTTGGTGCAATACCGATGAGTAGTTGGCCAATCAGAGAAAATAAAAGTGATCCGGATCGTCCAATTGAAACTTGTCGTTATGAAAACTTCATGAAAGATAATCATAAAATGATGTTTCAAGTAGATGATGATTTCATAGTAAAAACACCAGAATATGATATTACTGTGAAAGACAACTATTATGTTGGTGACCGTTGGGCTGTAGGCAATATTGATGACCGTAGAGCAACACATACTTTGAGTCACTTAAAAGATTGTGAGTTTATTGATTACAATAACGACTTGCTTATGAACTCTTATATAATTAAGAATAGCACCAAGCCTCTTATTGCCAGTCTTAGTGGAGTTTCTGTATTGGCCGACTTACTAAACAAAGATGGTTATGTTGTTTGGAAAGCAGAAGATTGGAATCCAGAATTCCGTAAAGGTGATAATATCTCTTGGGATAATGGCAAAGATATTAATACAATCTTTGAAAAGCATTTCTATAAAAATAGAAAAATGAAATTGGTTCATGAAAAGGATTTGAAAGACTTACTATGATTATTAATATTGTACCTGGAACTTTTGGTGGTCCTCTCCGCAATGGAGATATGATTGGTCTATTGAATGTTGTTGAACATCTTAGAAAACAAGATCCAAACATTAAATTGCATATGTCAGAAAATACAATATCTAATGCAGATTATTGTAAAAAGATGTTCCAATTTTTGGTTGATAAAACCGATTATTTTTCACTGGAACCAGGTGAAAAGGAACTATCTTGGAGAAAAGTCAATCTTTGGGATTTCAGAGATATCTCTGGTGACATTGGAGTAATTAAAAATACTGAAATCACGACAAAGAAAATTGTTGTATTTCCTTTGTTTGATGCACCTTACAATACCTATCGTAACTGGCCACCACAAATATTCAAATCGATTGTTAGTATCATTGATAATAATGAAAAGTATAATGATTATGAAAAGGTTATGTGCCACGTTACACCATTGAATGTTGCTGGCTGGAAAGACAGTACCGATTTCATTGAGAATTTATACCACATCATGTCTGCCGAAGTGTTTATTGGTGCTGAAACAGGTTCATCCGTCTTTGCTTCGGCACTTGACAAACCACCTAAAGATATGATATACTATTATTCCAGTAGGGGATTGGTTCATACCTTACCATTTAATGTTTTAAAAGGTAAAGGAGAACTTAGAACTTACTGGGGCAATTTTGAAGGTACTACCTGGCAGTAAAATCCAACATTTTGATGACTATGTATCGAACCCAATCTTTCTAAAGTTTGGGCTTGATAGGTCAAATGTTGTATAAATAATCAAACCGAGGTCGTAATTGCAACCATAGTGTGTTGCGTTCTAGAAGGAAATTAATGAGGTCGTTTTTAAACTACTTAAAGGAAGAGGCTGAAGCAGCCCAACAACTCAAGCATATTCATCATGCTGAGGACCGTCCTTTACTCCATGGTGCGAAAGGCTTTGAACATACCGCAAATGCGCTTCAACAGGCTCATGAACACATGAAATCTGGTGGCCACAGTTCCTCTTTGACCATGAAATACGACGGTTCTCCAGCAGTAGTATTTGGTCACAATCCAGAAAATGGTAAGTTTTTTGTGGCAAGTAAATCGGCCTTCAATAAGAACCCAAAACTCAACTATACACATAAAGACATCGAGAAGAACCATGGACACGCCCCTGGTCTCATGGACAAATTACACTCATCTCTCAATCATCTGAAGAAAATCGCACCCCAAACTGGCGTATATCAAGGGGATTTGATGTATTCGGAAGGTGATAAAAAAGAATCCAAAAAAGGTGTATCATTTACACCTAATACCATTACCTATAGTGCCAAAGGTGAAACTGGTGATAAAATCAAGAAATCTAAACTTGGTATCATTATTCACCAACAATACCATGGTAAAGACATTAAAACGATGGGTGCAGACCCACATCCAGATCTACACAACTTCAAACACCATGATGATGTTTGGCACCAATCTGCTAACCATGATACCAAACAGATTCATTATTCCGAAGATGACCAGGAAGAATTTCACAAACACATGGCGGCCGCAAAACAACTACATGATACACACAAGAATACCATGTACAAATCTGCGGAACCACATCGTGGTGAAGCTGGTCATTTAGCGACATACATCAACCATACAGTTAGAACGGATGAGGTTCCATCGGCTGAAGGATTGAAAAAACACATTACAAATCAATATGCTAAGGCTTCAGGTAAACTAAAGACTCCTGTGGCTCAGTCTAGAAAAGAACAAGAAGGTAGTAAACATACTGCCTACATTGATACTCATAAGAAAGATTATGATAACCTTCTACAAATGCATCATCACTTACAACAAGCCAAGAATGTATTGGTTAAAAATCTAGAACAACACGAAGGCGGTTTAGAGCACCACATAGATAGTAAAAAGACAGGTCCGGAAGGATTTGTTGTTAATCATGCTGGTGAACCAACTAAATTAGTTAATCGTAAAGAGTTTGCCAAAGCAAATTTGTTGAAAGTGAGAAAATGAAACAGTTTAAGACGTTTACTGAAGGATTTATTTCGGCTACTGGTGTCGAAACTCAACGTCATGAGAAACAATACGTTACACCATTCTTGGGCAGTCAAGAGTTTACGCATACATTGGGTAAAGCTCACGAAAATGTTCCTGCCGGATCAAAGTTAAGAATTACAAAAGCTGAAAGACTTGATGGTAAATTACACGTTCATGCCATCGATGACAACACCAGAGAATCTCATGTAATACCAGCAAACTATATTAACAAACCAATACCACCAAAACCAAACAAAGGTTTTGAATACGAACAGAAATTTGTTCAGAGATTGAAACACCACGGATTGATGGCTGGTGAAGCTGCAGGATTTACTTCAGGCAATGATTTCGACTTAATCAATAAGAAAACAAAAGAAGTACATAAGGGAGAAGTTCATGCTGAAGATACTGTTGGAGAAAATCACAAGGTATTGCAAGGCGAAACTAAGATGGACAAAACAGCGGCTTTTGGCCAGCTTACCATCCAGTATGACAAGAAAAAGGGTGGCTGGCACATTCCGGAAGGAAATAAAAGCAATCGGCCAAAGTATTCAGCGCATGTTATCAAACATGGTATACTAGATCACATGAACAAGAACCACAAACCGACAGGTTTACAAGTCGGTGGCCCAAAAGCAAAGAATGCTACAATCGATCATGATGACCTTGAACCGGCAAACGCCTACCTATCCGACCATCATGTGGATGTTGTTCAGTTAGGCAAACACGGAACATACAAGGTTGGCAAAACAGATAAGACTGGTCACGGTTTACCTGGTCTAAAAGGTAAAGGCCAGTGGGTTGTTAGACAAAAGACTGGTGATCCAATGAAACGAACCGTGCAGTTCAAGGTAAAGAAGGCAGAGAAGAGCCATGTTGATTTAGATGATGATGAACACTTGGCAGCCATGGCAAAAACATTAGGTCATCAACCTATACAATTTAAGAAGTCGGAAGAATGAAATCATTTTTAGAGTTAGTAGAAGAAAAAGACCGCACACAGAAGCCTGTTGTAATGGCTTTTGGTCGCATGAACCCTCCAACTACTGGACACTTAAAGTTAATCGATAAAGTAAAAGAGATTGCAGATAAACATAATGCAAAACATACTGTTATCGTTTCTCATACACAAGACACCAAGAAGAATCCATTATCAGCAGAACAGAAACTCAAACACTTAAAGAAATATTCTCCTGGTACTCATTTTACCGCTTCTTCAAAAGAACATCCTACATTTTTACAACACGCAGCCAAATTACATGCGGCGGGCCATGACCATCTAATTATGGTTGCTGGTTCTGATCGTGTTAAAGAAATGCACGATAAACTACACCAATACAACGGCACACATGAAGGTGCATTGTATAATTTCAAAAAGATTGAAGTTAAGTCTGCTGGTCATCGTGATCCTGATGCAGAAGGTGCTGAAGGTATGTCTGGCACCAAAATGAGAGAACACGCCAAGAATGGAGATTTTAGTTCTTTTCGTCAAGGTGTTCCTTCTCATGTTCCAGATCAACACGCAAAAGAGTTGATGAAAGATGTCCGCAAAGGCATGGGAATGAATGAGAGTGTTGATCGTGGTATGTTCAAGGCCATCTTTGTAAGTGGTGGTCCAGGTTCAGGCAAAGACATTGTGATTCGTGAAGCTATTGCAGAACACAAGATTGTAGAACTTAACTTTATTCAAGCTCAAGATTACTTGGCCGACAAACAAAAATTATCTGAAAAAACTAATGACTTCCGTAGAGAAGCTATTAGAAGCCGTGGTCCATTGATTGTTAATGGTCCAGCAGATGACACAGATAGAATTTCTTATATCAAAGAAGAACTTGAAGAATTGGGTTACGAAACTATGATGGTATTCGTCAAGACCACAAACGAAGCCAGTAAGGAAAGAAACTCCTTATTGTCTAGAATGATGGTGGAGTCAGTAAGACAAGACAAGTGGTTGAAATCACAGAAGAATACTAAATATTTCAATGAGACCTTTAACAAATTTATATCATTTGACAATACAGGTGATATAGATAGTAAGGAAGAGGACATTCATGACATCTATGAGAAAACTAATCTTTTCTTAGATTCTAGAAGTCTTAACGAAACCGCCGTGGATTGGTTGAATCGAAATGGCAAATTAGGTATTAATTCATTATATAAGGAACAAACAAATGTTAAAAGCACTACTAAATTTATTCAAAACAAAGCCAGAGGTTGTAGAAACCACAGATTCCTCGCAGACAACAATTGTCCAGGATGTCAGCTCCAAAGAAAACAAGGTAGAATCGACTCCGTTACAGACGGAGACGTCCAAAGTAACTCAAGCTACACCTTCCGCACCTACGAAGAAGCCGGTCTCCAAGTCAAGATCCAACCAGCGGCCAAAGAGCCAGCCTTCCAAAAAGACAAAGACCAAATAAATAAAAAGAAACGGTGGGTTGATAGTACCACAGGTTCACTTAGATCCACCGGTTTGAGTCCAGAATTTGATACTCGCCAACAGGGAACAGTATACCCTATGTCAGGAATGGGCGATGCGACTTACAAAGAACAAAAAGATTTCAAGAATTTTAAAAAGTTTATAGAAGCTATTGATGATCCAGGTGCCAACGACATGGGAGTTGGTGGTGTACTTGGTGGTGCAACCAATAAAGAGCCGATGGAAACAATAAATGATAGGTACGGTTCGTCAACAACACTTATCAAGAAGAAATTAAAATTTAAAAACACGGAGAAATAAGATGTTTGCTAAAAATAAAGTATCTCAATCATTGATTGATGCTGTTAACGAAGTAACCAAATTGGATGAAGCAGCACCAATCAAAGAGCCTACACCAACTGGCATGAGAGTTTATGGCCGCAACTATGGTAACTCCGCTAAAGCCAAACAAGACCAAACAAAATCTTCCGTTGATGACATCAAAGGTCCTAAAGCAAAAGAGTTGTTGCAGAAAGACAAAGAAGATCACATGAAAACAAAAGGTAGGTATGACGAAGAATTAAAAGGTGACCAACACAAGATCGATGCCAATAAAAATAATAAAGTTGATGCTCATGATTTCGCTATTCTCCGTGGTAAAAAGAAAGTTGCAGAAGAACTCAAAGGTGACCAACACAAGATCGATGCCAATAAAAATAATAAAGTTGACGCACACGATTTTGCTATTCTGCGTGGTAAAAAGAAAGTTAAAGAATCTTTTAGTGTTCGTTTAGCTGAAAAATACAAAGAAATGAAAGAGAAGAAGGATGTTGTTATGCCTGAAGCTCTTGAAAAATCTCCTGCAAAGAATACTGATGTTGCAGATAAAAGTTATCTTAAAGATAAACCAGGCTCGGTTAAATCTGACTTGAAGAACCTTGGTCGTTTCTTAACAGGCAAGAAAGAAACCAATGAAGAAGTTGAATTGACCGAAGAACAACTCGATGAAATGATTAACGAAGTTCTAGGCAAAGATGCAACTGCTGGTGACTGGATTAAAGACTTTGTTCATTCAGATAATCCTAAGTTTGCCGGCAAATCCAAAGCTGAACGCAAGAAGATGGCTCTTGGTGCTTACTATGGCAAACAAAATGAAGCAACAATTGCTGGTCTTAGTGGCTGGCAAAAAATCAAAGGCACAGACAAACAAGGTAATGTTAAAGACAAATCTGGTGCAGTACACACACCAATGAGTCGTGCAAAAGACTTGGCTCAAGCGGCATTTAAAAAAGTACAAGATAAAACTAAGATTGACAAATAATAGGAAGTAAAATGTCTAAAAGATTAAAAGATATTATTAAAAGAAATCCAGCACCGGCTAGAGGTGTTTTGGGTGTGAATCCTATGGATCCATGGTCACCTAAAGCTGGACTTGCTGAAGATAATATGTTGAATAAGTTTCTTTCTTCTAGAGGAATCAATCCGGGTTTTGTTTCTAAGGATACAAAAATTTCTCATGCCAAATCTAGTGCTTTTCTAAAATGGAAACAAGAACACACATTTGAAGAAGTTGAGATTAATGAAAATAAATGGTTAGATCGTTTCTTATCATCGAGAGGTGTTGACCCTAAGTTTGTAACTACAGATAGAAAAGTTAGTTATGCAAAGTCTGGTGAATTTGCCAAGTGGTTGAGAGACCACCAATCCGAAGAAGTTGAAACGGAAGAATCTGAAAACATTCAAGAAGTTTCTGGTATGGGTATGCGTCCTGTCGGATCACACACCGCAACTCAATCAGATCACGATACAGTTAAAAAACATTTAAAGAATTTAATGGCTATTGATTCGGATGAACCTACAGCCACTTCAGCAGTTCATAGAGCCATCAAGAAAGTTTCAACAGCAGGTCAAACATCTACAAAAAGTAGAAGTAGAGAAATGTTGAGTGCTTTGGTTCAGAAACATCATATTCCAATCGATAAAGAACATCGTGCTTTATTGAATAGAGAACAAGTTGAAAATTTTGATGAGTCCAAAAAACCAACAGCACTAGAGAAGTTTCGTCAGGCAGCCGCAGAACGTGAAAAGAAACATGCTGATATTGAAGCTCAGATGAAAGCTCGTCATGCTGCTGGTAAAGAAGATATGAAAGGTTCTATTGACCGCTTAGAAAAACAACTGAACAAAGAATCTATTAATACAAAAGATTTGGTTAATAAACTTCAAAAAGATTTGCCAAAAGTCAATGATCCTAAAAACAAAGATTCTAAACAAGATAGACCAGTTAATTGGACAGGTCCTAAAAAAGATGACTATGGTTATACTGGTTATCAGGGGCACGGTATGCCAACAGATAAACAAGAACGTCAGGATTCTAAAAAAATAAAAGAAGAATCTGGCATCAGCAAAACAAAAGAAACTCAATTTCATAAAAAATTAGATACTCTCGTTCATAACACTTTTGGTAAAAGAAAAGATGAAATGAAGATGAAAGAAGAAGTTGAACAGATCGATGAGCTCAAAAAGTCCACAGTTAAGTCTTGGTTAAAACAACAAC
>Ga0247723_1001732_pt1 | contig 12392 bp, 3 predicted proteins | sample MSEWelMarce5H_FC_FD_189079 | JGI IMG/M metagenome (GOLD analysis project Ga0247723, IMG submission 189079) | Subsurface sediment microbial communities from gas well in West Virginia, United States - MSEEL Well Study Marcellus 5H_FC | ecosystem: Environmental > Terrestrial > Deep subsurface > Rock...
GTACAATATAAACAATAAATTACTTTTAATAAACCATTAAGATTATATACCAGCTACCCAATAATAGTTCACATCTCTTGATAATCCTGTTGGTGTGTATGTTACTCTATAAATAGATGTGTTGGTACTTGAATCTATTGAATAACTGTTTCTTGTGTATCCAACTAATAATCCAATTGTGTCAAGTGTAGGATGTGGAAGAACCTCTAAGGTTGGTGGTACGAAAGGTCCTCCAGTTGCACTAAGTCCATCGGCTCCAGTTGTTGATACGTGTGTAAGCGTAAAGTCCGCAACACTCATAAACGAATAAATTGTGATTTCTCCAATTATATATTCAACGTCTCCAATGTTTGTTGCTAAAGAATCTGGTGAAAATTCAGAGGTAGAGGCATCTACTGGATTTGGTCTATAGGATTGTAATGCTTGTGTTGATACATCGATGTCCGCGGAACTACCACAAACACCGGTACTTGTTGCTCTAATTGTAACATCTCCCGGGTTAATCGTGACATTATACCCATTTATTAATGTATTTCTTGAAATGTTGGTCGCATACTGAGTAGTTCCACCTGTATAATTAATAATTGATATCGTAAAATTATTCGGAGCTGATGCTAAATTTAAACCTGTTGCTGTTAATGTTACTACTGCCATATTTTTATAAATATTATGTTATTATATTTGATTACCCGGACCGCCACTTGTACAATCATTACATGTGTTATATATTGACGAATATTGACCATCTGTCAAGTGCACTGCCTCTTCTGTACATACAACTCCAGCATAGTAATCTACTTGTAAACATACGTTATTAATTTTAACCGCTTTAGTTCCACCTAAGAATTGTGATGGTAATAAATCTGGCGATGTCATAAATCCATATTGAGCTGTTGTACAATTTATAATTTGATATCTATAAAGTTGTGGCGCTAAAGGTAATATGGTAATTCCACTGTTTGTCACACAACCATTTGCGTCTGTCACTTCTAAACAATATCCACCAGCAGCCAATCCTGTTGGTGTTCTAACCGCAGCTCCACTTTGAACATTGGCGTATGTTGCAACTAAAGTACCTCCACAAGTTGTGTATGGAACCGAATCATCATTATATAATCGATATGTCTTAGGCCAAACACCACCAGTTGATGAGACATTAAATGAACCACCGGTTGGTTCTGAACATGTTGGGTTTGTCACATCACTTATCAATGCAGTTGATAAAGTTGGTTGTGTTATAGCTTCCGCATAACTTTGAATACATCCGGCATAGTCTTTAACATAAATTGTATAATTTCCTGCGGTTAAACTATCGAATGTTTTAGGGAAACTATGATAAGTAGTTCCATCTATTGACACAGTATATACTCCACTATTTCCACCTAATGGTGATGATGTTGCAATTGAACCATTTGACCCTCCGTTACATGTCACATTTGTAACCACTCTAGTACAATTTGGTGCAGATTTTGTAAAGTCTACGGTTAATGTACTTGATGTACAATCATTACTGTCTTTTGATTGGAATGTATATGATGTTGCACCTAAATTATTAAAAGTTGCGTCATTTCCCCAACTACCTGAATTAATTCTATATTGATATGATCCGCTACCACCAGATGCGGTTAATGTTACTGAACCATTTGAACCGTTATGGCATGTTGTATATGTCACTGAAGATGTTCCAACAGTAACCTGTGTAGGTACTGTGATGCCATTTGTATTAGTAGTTTCACAACCAGTACTATCTTTAACATAAACCGTATATGTGCCCCCACCTAAATTTGAATATGTTTTCGTAGAACTAAAGTTTTCATATGTTCCACCACTACCCAATTTAACTTGGTAACCTGTACCGCTACCTCCACTAATTGAAGATACTGTAATTGACCCTAATCCACCATAACAAGCTGGATTAGAAGCTGACACAGTTGAAAGTACTTGTGTTGGTTCATTAACCGTTGTTGTGAACGTAAATTCACAATTTTGAGCATCTCTTATATAAACAGTTTTTACTCCTCCTCTTAAATTACCCCATACAACCGTTGTACCTGATGGCCAATTCGTATACGTTCCTCCACTACCTAATTTATATTGATAAGATGAACTATTACCACCACTTGGGTATGCAATTGAAACTGAACCAGCATAAATTCCATCACTATTTTGTCCATAGCATGTTAAATGTGATGGAGTTAATGTTGTTGTTACTGCAGATTTAGCTAAAGTTATTGGTCCGTATGTTTTTACACAACCCGTAACTTCTTCTTCAACTCTAACAATATATGAACTTCCTGCAGCTAAATTGCTAAACACATTACTTACTTGGTTTGACGAATAAGTTGTTCCTAAATTAGAACTTATTGCATAATATTTTTGTAATAAAGGGAAACCACCACCTGCAGTTACGGTTATAGATCCATTACTATCCCCAAAACATGTTGGGTGTGTTGTAGATGCTGAAACCGTTATTGCACTTGGTTCTGTTATGGTAACTGAGAATGTTTTAACACAATCCGTACTGTCTTTTACAAAAACAGTGTATGAACCTGCAACTAAATTTGAATAAACTCTACTAGTTGTTGTTACTTGATAAGTTCCGCCGGCATTTAATTTAACACTGTATGGTCCTCCCCCTCCACCACTAAATGTTGATACTGTGATTGAACCTTCAGCGGCACCATTACAAAATACATCTGATTTAGTAACACTCGCACTAATTTCTGTTGGTTGTGTTAATGTTGTATCTGCCGTTCCGACTTCTCCATTTGTATCTTTAACGTATATTGTATAATCTCCAGCCGCTAAAGATGAGAATGTGTTACTTACTTGATAATTTGTGCCGTCCTTAGAATATGTATAATTTGCACTACCACCAGAAACTCCAGATACTACAATTTGTCCACTACCATTATTGTAGCAGGTTAAATTTGTTTTTGTTAATGTTGGTGTTACCACAACATCTGTGATTGATATTGTTATTGTTTTGTCAAATGTTAAACTTGTACTATCAGTCACTCGTACTCTAATTGAATATGATGACTTTGCTTCGTAGTTAAACACAACAGCACTTTTTAATACTCCAGATGTAATTGTGAAACTACTATTATCAGGATAATTTGTAGTATCATGTAATGCAAATGTCATTGCACCACCTTCTTGGTCTGTTGCTGAGAATGTGCCGATTGTTGTACCTGTTGCAACATTCTCAGATATTGAAGCTGAACTTAATGAAATGTCTGTAGGTGCTTCATTTACGTTTGTAACTGTAATTGTAAATGTGTTTTCATAAAATAACCCACCAGCATCTGTTGTTCTAACTCTAATTGAATATGAATTTTTAACTTCATAATTGAATATGGAAGCATTTCTTAAATTTGCACCACTAATATTAAATGAGGCGTTATCTGTATCTCCTGTTCCTGAAACTAAACTATATGTAAAGGTATCTCCACTATCAACGTCAGATGTTGAGAACGTACCAATTGTTGTACCTGTTGCGGTATTTTCCGCTTGTGATGAATTACTTAATGTCAATGCAGTTGGTGTCTCATTAACATTATTAATGTTAATTGTAAATTGTTTTTCAGTAAATTGTCCAATACTGTCTGTACTTCTAACTCTAATTGTGTATGAAGTTTTTACTTCATAATTTGGTACAATTGCATTTTTTAATGATGAACCTGATATTGTAAAACTACCATTGTTATCATCACCTGTACCTGTAACCAACGTATATGTATGTGTATCACCCGGATCAAGACTTGTTGTACTAAATGTACCTATAGTTGTACCTGTTGCGGTATTTTCATTTATTGAACTATTGCTTAATGAAATATCCGTTGGTGGATAATTTGGTGTTGCGGAAGGTGTTGGTGTTGGGGTTGGTGTCAGTACTTGAACAGATAAACCAAATTCGCAAACAGTTGTAGGTGTAGGTGTTTGTGTTTGAGTAACCGTTGGTGTAATAGTATTCGTTGGTGTAAGTGTAGGTGTAATTGTTGGTGTAGGTGTGTTTGTTGATGTTGGCGTAGGTGTAGGTGTTAATACGACCACAGATAAACCAAATTCGCAGACAGTTGTTGGTGTCGGTGTTTGAGTTGGTGTTAATGTTGGTGTAACAGTATTTGTTGGGGTAACCGTAGGTGTAACCGTATTGGTTGGTGTTGGAGTAATGGTTGATGTTACAGTTGGGGTTGGTGTAGGTGTTGGTGGTGTATAACAATCTCCGTAATCTAATATTCTGATATTGGCAACATTAAATTCATCTTGAACTCTTGTTGAGCCCTTTAACGATCCGTAAACAATTCCAGTATTGATTGTGTATATACCTTCAAAAACCTCTTCATAAACCGGTGTAAAATTATAACTTAAGTATTCAATAAAACCATATGAATCAACAATGTAGGTTGTACCACTGTAATAATCACAAATGGTTGGTGCGGTACATTCTGTATATGTACCACCACTAAATGTTGTTTTCAAATAAGGATTGTCACCTATAAATGAATCAATACTTACATTTGTAATTTGATTAAATCCAACATTTGGTAACGCAACAAATTTTTCACTTTCATTATATGCTAAATTAATAGTCACGGCAGAATACAGTACACTACTTCCTGTATAAATGTTCGCAACAAATTGTGTTCCTACAAATGTTGTGGAATCATTACCAGCGGTATCTTTTACTTTAAATGTTACACCATTATCGCTAATATCACTACAAACCTCCTCAAAATCAATTATTAATGTATTTGGTAAATCATAGTTAAATATCTCACTATCAAATGGATATATTTGTTTATAAAGACTTTCCTGTGCTTCGGTGTAAGTATATTGTGTTGTATTATTATCATACAAATAAAACGAATCTTTGGTGTTGAAGTTATTAATAAAACCTCTTACAACTAATGGATTACTATAAAAAGAACTTGTGTTCCAATTCGTAATTAATTCGTTAGTTAATGTGTAAACATCAAAAATCAAGTCGTCATCATCTTGTGACGTCACAAACCATCCACTCGTATAATTTAAATTATTGGTTGATATGTTATATGTTGTAGACGTGCCGTTAGCGGTAGTGTCACCGCTATTTACCCACGTTATAATATCAACAATAGTTCCATTTGTTGTTTTATAAAATTTTCTGTAGTTTGTACCATCACTTACTGAATAATAACCATTTAGAACGCTTGAGTCTCCGTCAATGTCGTAATATAATTTTTTACCTATAGTTATACCACTTCCATCACTATCGTCATAAAATAATACAAACGTATTTTGTATATTCTCAATTTTAATTTCATGTGTAAAATATGTTTCAATATTTTTTACTCCAGGCTTATCGTCATATGTGTACTGAGTTTGAATTGTTGATCCAGTTAAATCGTTTAAATAATCTTGTAATTTATCTTCAGCATCTTGAGCAGATATTTCCGACTCAAAGAACCCTTCAGGTAATGTAATATTAATTGGTAGTGGATTGTTTAATTCTCCGACTTCGGATGTTGATTGTGTAAATGTATATGTTACCGCTGCACTCTTAAAACTATCAATGGGTGAGGTATATTTTTCAGGTTTACCCATTATATAAGAAAGTATAAAAGTATTAACAAACAAATTCACAAACACCGGATTAGAATCACTTACATTAGTAATATCAAAAATGTTTGCCGATCCTCTTCGAATATTTTGGTTTGGAGAAAGTCCTCTAGCACTTGAGGTTACTCTATTGGTTATTACTCCCGATGAGTTAATGGTATAAAAATAATCTCCGTCACATATGTATGTATAATAACTTTCGTGTGGTGTAGATGAATGTTCATTACCCGTTATAAAATCATCATGTTTATATATTGTAATCCCTGGTTTTAAAAATGGAGTATTGGTGTATCGTTTTCTTAACAATTTAGAAGATTCTCTTCTAGTTACATTAGTACCAAAAAAAAGAGAACCGATAAGTATTATCGTACCAACTATGGCTCCGAATGGCCCTCCAAAAAGCCATGCAGTCCATAATGCAAATACTGGTGATAATACAGTTAAAATATCTCTTGTCGTATCTGTGCCTTTTTTTGACAAAAACTCTAAATTTTGATTTGAGAGCACATATTGTCCATACATTTTTAAAAAAGCATGTTCAAGACCAGTTAATGGTATGTGTTCTTCGTAATTAAAATCATATGCGGTAAATGAATTATCATTAGAAAATTCTCGGGTTGTATTTGAAACACCAACATAGTATGAGTAAACTGTTGGTTGATTTAAATCTTCACTTAAAAATACACGTTCAATATTGCCAAAATTTGGCATAGTAGGATTTATTGCACTTAATGTTGCTCTATCATAGGTAGGTGTTAATGAACTATTTGTACTAAATGTATTAGTGTGTGGTATAAAAGTAAAATCTCTTGGTCCGTCAATTAGTTCCGTTGTTTTTAAACCAGCAAAAAGTCTATACTTAAATTTAAAGTCACTTTTTGTGCCAAACTCTCTTTTAATAATGTCTTTACCTACCTTATAAACTTTATTGTTATTATAAAGTGTACCGTAATAATATGGTAACACACCATATGTTAACAAATCATCCGTAAATAATCCATTACTTACACTCCAATTTGTTGCCTCTTGTAAACTGTAAACAAATGATTCTACTTTTGGATTAATTAGAGCATCGTATGGAGAATAGGGATGAACACCAACTCTAGTTTTATATATTGGTTGACCACAACCTACAGTTACATTTATTGTTGTTGGGGTATTATCGTTATTTGTTGCATTTTTTTTATACGCAACCGCCACTCTAATATGTAAAACACCTGTCGTTGTTATAAACTTACGATTAAGTGTTTTGACACCCGATATAGTTTGTAACTGAAATAATGTGTTTTGTTGGACAGCTTCATAACTTTGCCAACTATTTGTAATATTAGTTTGTGATGGATTTAAAAAACTAACTTTACCCACTTTACTAATGTCTAGACCATCTCCTATAGTACAAAAGACACCTTCATTAGGACCAGTGGCCGTTATAGTAACGGGAACAAGTCTATGATTACTTGGAAATGTATAAAAGAAATCAACAATACCGTATTTTAATCCAGTAAGTTTAATGTTTGGGGTATCTTTATAATATGGATGTGGTTCTTTTGCAGATCCCGCGGTTATTTGTGTTGATGCGGGTACATCACATTCACTTACTTGGTCACCGCCACCACAACTTTGTGGTGATAATTTACTTGCGGTTGCGTTATATATAAAATATGTTCTATAATTAACTGTACCATTGTAGTATATTTTTGGCATTAATATCGTACCGTCAGTTACTTCATTGGATAATCCAGCATTTGTATACCACGGTGAATTAACGTATGGAGCAACACTCCACCCCGGTGTTTGTTCGGAATATAGTGTTATAGTTTGTGGACATTCCGAACAACTAACTCCAGTTTGAAAACTGTATCCTGAGCAAAATTCCTCCGCATGTACTATAGGGTTACATTCTAATTTAATTTTAAAACTACCACTTGACCCTCCATTTGTACTAAAATCAATTGTAAAAAATATATCACTTTTATTTTCTTCCGCGATTAAAAATGAAAAGTATTTGTTTGTTGTTGTTGATAATGACCCTAAATTAGCTTCGTATACGATTGTATCTACACCATTTATTTTTTGTTTAAAATAAACAGTAGTAGTTGCCCCATTCATATTAACAGGTGTAAAAATTACCTTTATGAATTTAGCCAACGTAGGTTTTTGTGTTACATAAACCGGTTTTAAATTTGTTAATTCCGAGTATTTTAAGAAAAATGTTGTTCCTGATAAATGTATACCTGATGTACTCCAAGACACAGTCTTTTCAACCCCACATTCCGTTGATGGTGGTGTCTCATTTGTGATTGGTACAGGACAATTAAAGTTAAAATTACTCATTTAATATTTTTATTTATGACACTTTCATACCGTATATCGTTGTCATTTTATTTGGTATGTGTGTTAATTTTACTGTTTCAGTTATGGTTTCACTATTGGCGGATTTTCTATATATTTTTTTAAACAATGTTAAATTACTACCATAATTAAATATTTCAATATTAATATCCCTTAATTGATTTGGGGTAATATAAAAATTAATATCGAACGTAGATGATATATCTTGTACGTCAAGCCACACAATTTTATTTACCTTACCAAAAGGTACACTAAAAGATACGTCAGGAATATTACTATATGTACTCATTTTTTATATTTTTTTATGTTATTGCTAATCCGTATGTAACCGGTAATCCACTTCCACTACCATATTGTCCTGTGGTTATAAATGTCTCTCCAACGCTTACAAATCTATTTCTTGTTACCCCATCACAATCTATCCAATAAGCAGTTGCACTAAATCCGTATTTAGCCTCAAATGTTATAGATACACAATCTCCTATCGTTAATTCTGGCGTTATCGTACATGTACTTCCTGAATATGTTATTGTAAATGTTGCTGGGTCACTTAAAACAAGTGGTGATTTTATCGATTCTACAATTAAACAGTCTGTTAATGTTTTTGAACCAACAGGTACATATAACGATTGTTGACCCGTTTCGGTATTATAAATAATATGACCAGCGTCAGTTACGTTTATAACAACATCTTGTCTATATGTTTCAGTACCCGATACAACCTCATCACACGAAATAGTATCCGAACATGTTGCACTTACATTCAAATCAAATGGTATGAAAGTTCCGTTATTTTTTGAATAAACTACAATATCCAATATTTTTGAGTTGTTTGTACCTAAGTAACCCACATTTTTAGTAATGTTATTGGTACCATACGCTAATTCAAATACCTCACCAATTCTTTCTCCATAGTTACCCACAAAAATTTCTGTTGTTGTATTTAAAGTCGTTGCACTAACTGTTACATTATAGTTACCATATGAGTTATTTAACTCAAATGTTTTTAACATTATATTTAAACCTTCTGTAGATACTGTATTAGTTACCGTACCACTAGCACATTGTACAGTTTTTAACATACTTGGACCACAATCTCCCACAATTTCAACTAAATATGAATTTTCAGGATTTGTACCACCATCAAAACTTGAATATAAATAAGGTTCAGTAGTTGAGCAGTTGTCTGAACATATTTCATTAGAGTATGTTCCCGCAGATGAATAAGTTACAAATTCTTGAGTTGCACCACCACATGGATAGTAATATAAATAAATTTTATTATCTGTATTACCACTTATTGCATCCAAATCAGCTTGTAATATCACAACATCGTATGATGTACATCCTGCACAATCTCTTGGTGTAGAAGATGGTGTTGGTGTGACAGTTGGTGTAACAGTTTTTGTTGGTGTTATACTTGGTGTAACGGTATTTGTTGGCGTTTGCGTCGGTGTAAGTGTAGGTGTAACTGTTGGTGTTACTGTTGGTGTCACAGTATTTGTTGGCGTAACTGTTTGAGTCACGGTTGGTGTGACAGTATTCGTTGGTGTCGAAGTAATTGTTGGTGTAACTGTGTTAGTTGGTGTTTGTGTAACCGTTGGTGTAGGTGTGGACGTAACTGTAGAAGTAACAGTTTGAGTCGGTGTAGGTGTTGCGGTTAACGTTGGAGTTACAGTATTTGTTGGTGTAACTGTTGGTGTTACTGTTGGTGTGACTGTATTAGTTGGTGTTGGTGTAGGTGTAAGTAGTGGACAATAAATTATCTTTCTACAGTTGTTATCACATTGAGCATATTCATATCCTGATGGACAAGTATATCCAGATGTTAAGTAATTACCATATACGTCTTTAACTACAGGTATTACCTCACCGACAAAATCCGCAGAAGTGAATACTATGTTTAAATCATTAATTGAGGTAGCACTTGTTAATTCAGATAATGTATTGTCATAAATTTCACATCCAAAACCAGCTGGATTAGTACCGGAACCAATTAAATTATAACCGTATAATCCAATAATGTGGTCACCAGGTGTTAATGTTATTGGATAAACGTGCCAAGTTCTAAATTTATCCAATCCGTCAAGACCTGAATTTGCAAATGTATCTAATACTATAACACCATCAATTTCTAATCTAAATTCATTATCCGCAGCTATACCTATATAATATTGTCCTCCCGTAAATCCTGATATACAAGCATTAAATCCTAACCAAGTGTTTAATGGATAATCAATTGGGTCTGCAGTATCTAAGTTAGCCCATATACCAGTTCTATTTAACGGACCGTTTGTACTTGTTGTTCTTCTCCAAACAGTTGCAGTGTTTAATCGTACTTGTTCCGTACCTGTACCATTAATATTCCATCCTGTTTGATAAACAGAAGTACCACTCATACTGTATTCAGTATAAGTTCTTGTGAAGGCGGTGTACGGTGAAACAGGTGCAGTAGCACTAACAACATCAATGGCACTACATTGACCATCTCCAACGTATGTCCAAGTATATTCTGGCGGACAATCAAGACAAGGAACATTTGTTGGTGTGACTGTATTAGTTGGTGTTGGTGTTATTGTATATGTCGGTGTCTGAGTTACAGTTGGTGTTACTGTGGCAGTAGGTGTTTGTGTAGGTGTCTCTGTTGGTGTTACTGTGGCAGTAGGTGTAGGAGTCTCTGTCGGTGTTGATGTAGGAGTCTCTGTCGGTGTAATAGTTGGTGTAACAGTATTCGTTGGTGTCTGAGTTGGCGTCTCCGTTACTGTAACCGTTGGTGTTACGGTATTTGTTGGTGTTTGAGTTTGAGTTGCTGTAACCGTAGGTGTAGGAGTTTCCGTTGGCGTTTGCGTAGGAGTCTCTGTCGGTGTTTGAGTAACCGTTGGTGTAGGGGTTTCTGTTGGTGTCTGAGTTGGCGTCTCAGTTGGCGTTGGTGTTGGAGTTTCTGTTGGTGTAACAGTATTTGTAGGTGTAACCGTTGGAGTTGCGGTTGGTGTTTCGGTCGGTGTTTGCGTAGGAGTCTCTGTTGGTGTTGGTGTAACAGTATTTGTTGGTGTTGGTGTAACAGTATTTGTTGGTGTTTGCGTAGGGGTCTCCGTTGGTGTTGGTGTCACAGTATTTGTTGGTGTAACTGTTGGTGTGACAGTTGCCGTTGGCGTAACTGTTGGAGTTGGGGTTGATGTCGGAGTAGGTGTTGGGACATATTCAATGAATGCTTCCACTAAATAATTGTCACCAAAATACATAGTTTGAGTAATTTCTAACGAATTGCTACCAATAACAAATTGATCATCAACAACAGTGTTTGTTACAAGATCAGTTATTTTAATTCTGTGTCTCCAATAATATTCAGGTAATGTTTCCCACTTTGCTAAAAATATTGTATCTCCCGCAAGTACATAAGACGCTAAGTTATAATCTGACTCAAATTGAAGGTACGGTGTTGTTGTTGAATTTGACGTTGAACCAGATGTCCAAGTTGTAAATACAACATCAGAAGTAATTAATCTTAATGTAAATGTACTATTATCATCAGGATTTTCAACTTGGTCATAAATTTTAAGTGTAATGTTTGAACTTATTGGTGATGACGTTGGTGATAATGTAGGTGTTACACTTGGGGTTACTGTTGGTGTTGATGTATTGGTAGGTGTAACTGTTGGTGTAACAGTATTCGTTGGCGTAACTGTTGGAGTTGCGGTTGGTGTTTTGGTTTGCGTTACACTTGGTGTTATACTTGGTGTAATTGATGCTGTTGGTGTTGGTGACGGAGATATTGAAACCGTAGGTGTTACGGTTGGTGTCACTGTCATCGTTGGGGTTGGTGTTAGATTTTGTGCACACTCTACCGAGATTACCTTAATTACTTCTTGACTAAACCAAGGTTCATTAAGACTTATTTTTATATCTTTATCCCCGTTTGTTGAATATGCCTTTACAGCAGTACCATTAACACTAATTGGTGTTGTACTATTATCTCCCCAATGAATAGTAAATTGTAATTCATCAAATAATCTTGTAGAAGTTGCGTTTGTGGTTCCCGTTATAGAAACAACATTACAATCAACTGAATAGTTAAAATTAATAGATACAGATTGACTTTCATTTCCAATGTTTTTATCAAATCCAACCATTGGTCCATATTCATCAACTTTAGAATCTAAGAATAATGGTATTTGGTAGTTGTCATAAATTTGTGTTTTAATATATGACTCCGTACCTGTAATTGCATTCCAAGTGTTTGGTGTTGGTGTTCCCCATCTATAATATCCAGTTGGTACCGTTCCTCCGCTTACATTATAAATTGTGTCTCCAGTTAACGGTCCCACATAAGCATTACCCGTATTTCCAGTCCAAGACATAAGTTCTTCGTTAGAGTCATACCAAAAACGACCGGTTAATGAAACCAGTTTTGTTTGTGGTATGTTTTTTCTCTTAAT
>Ga0247723_1001734_pt1 | contig 12377 bp, 30 predicted proteins | sample MSEWelMarce5H_FC_FD_189079 | JGI IMG/M metagenome (GOLD analysis project Ga0247723, IMG submission 189079) | Subsurface sediment microbial communities from gas well in West Virginia, United States - MSEEL Well Study Marcellus 5H_FC | ecosystem: Environmental > Terrestrial > Deep subsurface >...
TTATCACCTGTGCGCCCCGTCCTGTGTCCTGTTGGTGGCCTCACGGCTGCGCCAGATTTCTATGTCAAGCCTTGCTGCCTCAATCTCCCATTTGAGGGTTTCTTCCTTTTCTACCGCCAGCGCCAAACCTTTGATGAGCTGCACATATTCAGGGTCAGCATAAGCCTCACGCTCCTGTGCGTTTGCAGCCTCTACACCAAACTTTAAAGAGTCCTTCATCAGCATGGCTTTCTTAGACTTGCGAAACTCCTCAAGGTAGACTCGCTGGGCTTTAGCCTCGCCGTACAGTGGTGCTCTATCCCTGATCGACTGCGCTGCGTCTTCGGGAATCAAGTCTTTTCCTCAATCGTGTAGAACCAATCATCACCGGCAGACCACTTGCGTGTGCCGTCTACAGTCCAAAACTCTTTGGCAGCTTGAAAGTCAGGAAATTTTGTCTCAGCAGGGATCAGGCTCTGGTCGTACCACAGGCATCTGTTGTTAGGCTGGCAGGCAAATTGGCCGTTGTCCAGCTTAATCCAGTTAAACGACTTGTGTTCTTCAGCTTGCTCTGTGAAGCCAGTGTCAACTTCCATGCCGTCAGCGCAGAAGTCCACTGTAAACATGTACTGCCCGAAGTGCCACTTCTTATCTTTGCCAAGGAACTTAACACCCAGATTGCGTAGCCCGATCTTTTCAACAATGGTGAACTTGTAGCCCATGCAGTCCCAGAGCTGGAGCGTGTCTACAGGCAAATCTCCAGCCTTTGTGTGCCATACATACGCATGGATGGGCAGCTTGTCGTACAGCGCCCCGTAAGCAGGCAGCAGCGACTCAATGCGAAACACCTGGCCGCGCAGGGCTTTTAGGCTGACCCAAATGGCAGGCTCAAGCTCGCCATGCCCCTTGGTAAAGTTGTACAAAAACTCACGCTTAACAAAACACTTGATAGGCGGCAACGATGCCACGATGTAGCTCATTCAATTTCCTTTACTCCAACATCAACACCCGCATTAGCTGCAAAAACCTTAGTCACATGGGCATCCACGATTTGCGTGTCATCCATGTAAACAATCCCGTTCATGGCATCACAGATAGATTTCGCCACATTGTCCCAATCAGGCTTCTTTGTTGGGCGCTCCAGACCGCTTAAACAGGCTTCTGTGCGCTTTTTGGAGTACGACTTAGGCACTGCCAGCTTAATGTAGATATAAACCGCCACAGCGCCTTGTAACGGGGCTAAATCAACCATTGCAATGTTGGCGTGAAACCTGACCAAATCTTCGTAACTGGTGGTCTTTTTGTCCGTGTAGGTTTGCACAAAGTTGCCTCGCCGTGCAAATTTAGGCCGTCCCTTGCCGTGGGGATCGCCTGGCACTTCAAATGTGACCACGCTGCCTGTTCATTTCATCACGCAGCGCATCAAACGCCGACTGACCACGAATCCGCGCTATGTCGTATGACACCTTGCGCCACCACAAATGGGCTGCATTTGCCCCCAACTCTCTGGCCTTCTGCCTGTGGCGTTTCACCCATTCTCGAGCCTCTGTCTCCAGCATGTGGTTCATCAATGTCACCTGTTAACTCCAGTGCCTGATTAATGATGTGCAAAGGGTAGCGTTTACCCTCCCGAGCCTTGTCCAAAATCTGAGTGGCCGTGAAATGGTTCATTTAAACCACTCCGGTTGCATGACCTGTAGCTGGTAAAGCCGCCCGTTAGGTAGCTTTTTCCAGTGCGTCACAGCAGCCCTAGACACCCCCAGCAGCCGCGCCAGCTTTGCCTTGCTGCCAGCTCTAGCTATTGCCTCTTTTAAAACAGATCGCTGTTCTTCTGTAAATGTTTGCAGTGTTTTCATCACTGGCAGTTTAGCGTTTTCTAAGCAATTGTGCAATAGCCATACCCTATTAAAACTGCAATTGCAATAAAAAAATTTGCACAAATACCTTTGACACTTGTTAAGAAAAGAGTAAACTCCATAGCAATCCCACTGCATCGGTGCGTCTTTTTGGAGCAAGTATGAACATTCACTTTGACGAAATCCTTGACGGGTTTCGATACACCGGCCTAGCCGACCTAGAGCCTGCCGAGACAGCAACCGACCTTAGCCCAGGCTGGCCGGTCATTGTCACAGTCTACGCCCTGCATGTAGACGGGTCACACAAAGACTTCATGGACATCATCAACCCTTCGATCATCCAGCAGATCGAAAAGTCTATTGCGGAGGACAGATGAAAAACCTTGCCCTTGACCTGTTGCTTGCCACAGCCATTGGCTTTGGCCTTGCCCTCTCCCTTGTTGTCTGGTGGTCAGCATGAACGCCGAGCAGATTATCCAAGCCGCTGAAACCGGCAGCAAATGCAGCGCTGACCCGCTTGTCCGGTGCGCTTACCAAGTGGGCTTTCTACGGCATAGCGTACATGAGCTGTGCCAAGTCATAGAAAACCAGCGCCACCATCTCCAGATTGCCACTGAAGAATTGCAGCACCTACAACGTGAATTAACTTGAAAGAAACCATGAAAAACATTGCAACCGCCTTAGTACAGGCACAAAAGGCTTTTGGCCCAGCCCTCAAAAGCGCCACAAACCCGCACTTCCGTAGCAAGTACGCAGACCTTGCCGCATGTGTTGATGCTGTTATGAGCAGCCTTAACGCCGCTGGCATAGCCCTGATCCAGAAATGCTACGACTGCAACAACGGGGTGATGGTGGAAACAGTCTTTGTTCACGAATCTGGTGAAACGCTGGAGTGCGGCATTCTCCATGTGCCAGCAAGCAAGCAAGACCCACAGGGCTACGGCAGCGCACTTACATACGCAAGGCGCTACAGCCTCATGGCAGCTTGCGGCATCGCACCCGAGGATGATGATGGCAATGCCGGTAGCCGCCGCACCGAGATCAGGACAGTGGACGAACTGACAGACCATCTCAGCGCCATTAATGCAGCCGCTGATGAGCCAGCGTTAATCAAGGCTTTTAAAGAAGGCTACGCCGCCTGTAAGGGTGATGAAGCCTGGCAGAACACAATCATTAAGGCCAAGGATGCCATGAAAAAGAAATTAGGGGCAGCGTGATAAAACAGATGCCGCTTGTGTGATACGATGTTGCCATGAACACAATCACTAAACAACAGTTAAGCGAAACTTTTGCAATTGACTTGGATCAAGGCAAGTTTTTTTGGAAAAACGCATCAAAGTACCACAACACTTTAAATGGCCTTGAAGCTGGTAATGCTCAAAAAACCCATTCGAAAGTTTATTGGGTAATTTCTTTAAACGGGAAAAAACACAAGCGTTCAAGACTAATGTTTTTGTATGTTAATGATCGTTTTCCAACACCTTGCGTAGACCACATAAATGGAAATTCTCTTGATGACAGGATTCAAAATCTTCGAGAGGCATCTTTACTTGAAAACGCATGGAATCACAAAATGCGTAAAAGACAAATTGATTTGCCTATGGGAGTGAGGTCAATGGCAAACGGAAAATTTCAAGCAAGAATTGGTTATCAGGGAAAACAATTGCACTTGGGTGTATTTGAAACACCAGATGAAGCAAAAACAATTTACGAAACAAAACGGAAGGAACTTTATGGAAAATTTGCCTAAACTTACCCAACGAAGCGAGGCTTGGTTTGCCGCCCGATTGGGCAAGGTAACCGCCAGCCGCATTAGCGACATCATTGGCAAAACTCAGTCAGGCTACTCAGCCAGCCGCGTCAACTACATGGCGCTGTTGATCTGCGAAAGGCTGACAGGCGCTGCTGCCGAGTCGTACAGCAATGCTGCAATGCAGCACGGCACAGACACTGAGCCAATGGCGCTGTCTGCGTATGAGGCCGCACAAGGCGTTTTAGTGCAGGCTGAAGGCTTTGTCACCCACCCAAGCATCGCGCAGTCTGGTGCGTCTCCTGATGGCTTGGTGGGCGACTCTGGCTTGATTGAGATCAAGTGTCCTAACACTGCCACCCACTTGGATACCCTGCTGGGCAAAAAGATGCCTACAAAGCACCGGCCACAAGTCCAGTGGCAGATGGCTTGCACTGGACGGCACTGGTGCGATTTTGTCAGCTATGACCCGCGACTGCCAGAGCGACTGCAAATGTTTGTTGTGCGCGAGGTCTACGATCCTGTCTATGTGGCAGGGCTGGAAACTGAAGTGGTTAAATTTCTTGGAGAGATGGAAAGCAAAATTAAGGAACTTGAAAAATTATGAAATACGACATTAAATATGCCGCCCGTGAATACGAAGTGCAAGGGCAAAAAAAGACTTACTGGACTACGCACAGCACTGTTTGGGCTGAAAATGGCAAGATGAAAATTAAGCTGGACAGCGTTCCCACCCCGTTTGACGGATGGTTTCAGTGCTTTGAGCAAAAGACAGATGCGCCAGCTTCATTCTCTGCCCCGCCCCGTCCTGTTCGCACTGACAGCGGGTTTGATGACATGGAAGACTCTATACCCTTTTGATTTTTTTGGGGCAGCGCTGTGCTTCCCGCAGTTGCCTGGCGCGTAAGTCCCCTTCTTTTTTAAGGCACATCATGGACTACAAAGACGTTTTCAAAAAGATTTTCCCATTACCGGAATTTCCACGGGTGCGTAATAGTGACCCAGCAACATCACATGAGGCGGCAGCATCCATCACAGATGTCAGCTCCCACTACGCTCAAATCTTGGAAGCACTAAGCACAATCGGGCCGCTGGGCAAAGATGGCATCTCGTTTTACTCACGGCTTGACCCTAACCAAATTGCTAGGCGTTTGAACGAAATGCAGAAACTTGGCCTGATCCGTTTGACCGGCAAGACAGTGAAGTCAAATTCTAATCGCCAAGAAAGAGAGTGGACGCTATGAAATTGCCTAAATTGCTGGAAGTTTTTAAAGTGCTAACCCCTGCCCAGGCTGTAGCGATGGAGCTTAAAGAGGCAGAGTTTGCTTTGCTCAGGGCTGAATCTGGGGTCGAATATGCGTCCGCACTGGTGGCGTATAACAAGAATCGAATAAAGCGCCTTAAAGCCTATACGGAGGCCGCATGAATTGCTGTGATGGGCCTTGCCACCAAGGACTAGACTGCCCTGTTCGCAAGGTTAAGGCTTACCCTGCCGTCCCTGCCGACATCGACCCCGTGCCGGAAACATGGCATAGGATTGGAGCGTTTATGCTTTGGTCTATTTTTACAGTGTTGGCAGTGATCTGCCTTGGTCTGTTCTTAACTGGCGCTTGGATTTGGAGCTTACTGATATGAACTCGTACGACATAGGAAGCTACACCTTTACCGAACAGTCCTCCAAGATGTTCTTGCTGGCTACGCCACCCAAACCTGTTGGCGGCTACCGCATGGGTGAAGAGGCCAATGGTGGATATATTATTTTCAGCATACCAAAGAAACCCTGCTGGATTCACCGCATGGGTGTGCGTCTGGTGCTGGGCTGGAAGTGGGTGGACGCATGACACAAGAAGACATCACCCGCATGGCGCGGGAGGCTGGGTTTGTAGGCTTTGATGGAGACAACGGGTCACTGAGACGCTTTGCCGCCCTTGTCGCCGCCTCAGAGCGTGAGGCTTGTGCGAGGATGGTTGAGGATGGCTTTGATTTTGTAGGTGATCAATTAATTATTGCAGAAGCCATCCGAGCAAGGGGACAAGCATGACAAAGCAACAAAGAGCCTATTTACATATCATCATTTTGCCGTTTGTAATTTCAGCGTCTTTTGAATTTTTACCTGCGTGGCTATATTGGCCTATTACCGTGGTTTGTGGCATGGCATGGTTTGGTGCTTGTATAGTTTTGGGAGGGGACAAGCATGACTAAAGACGAAGCACTGAAGCTGGCGCTGGAGACCTTGGAAAGCTCTCGAGTATTTGTAATGAGCCGCGAAATGATTAAGCAGCCAGAAGGCGCAGATTGGTATGACAACCGCATCACCGCCATCCGTGAAGCCTCGGCACAGCCAGAGCCACCAATTTTGCAAGAATGGTAATTATGAGAAAACTAGACAATGATGATGATGACGATACACAGGTCTACAAGCGCCCGTGGGTAGAGCTTACAAATAAAGAGCTTTTTGAAATCTTGGAAAAAGCACACACTCGATATCAAGCCGTGCAAATGACAGAAGCCAAGTTACGGGAGAAAAACGCTTGAATTGCCCAATTTGTGAAGGTAAAGTTTGGAGCACTGTGGAAGACACAAGAGCCAAAGAAGGCTTTACACTACGCCGCCGACAGTGCGGCAATGGACACAAATTCACAACGGAAGAACATGTCAAACTTCAGAACGTGGTCGCAAGAAAGCCTAGCGGCGTTCGCGCAGCAAGCAAACGAAAAGATGATCCAGCAGAATGACCGGATTGAACAGCTTCAATGCGACCTGAAGGACGCTATTGCTGCCTACCGCAAACTTATGCGAAAGGCAGAAAGTTCCTGACTGGTATAATGCTTGTACATGATGAGGATTTTTATGTACAAAACTGATAGCCACTTTACAAAAGCGCAATTGCAATCTTTGTTTACATACGCCGATGGCAATTTGTATTGGAAAGAACGCAAAGGTCGCCGTTTGGCTGGAACATTGGCCGGTACTGCATCACATCATTACCATCAAATTTGCATCAACTACGTACTTTATAGAACGCACCGGCTTATCTGGGCGTATCACTACGGGCCGTCTGAACACATCATAGACCACGCCAATAACAATTCTTTTGACAACCGCGTTGAGAATTTGCGCGAATGTTTTCACTCACAAAATAGTCAAAACAGCCGCACTTCAAAATTAAATACGTCAGGCGTTAAAGGTGTTGTTTGGTGCAAGCAAAAGCAAAAATGGCGTGCACGCATTCATGCGGATGGCAAAGAATTTCACGTAGGATTTTTTGATAACATTAAAAAAGCCGAAGAAATAATGTTGCAAAAACGCGCCCGTTTACATGGTGTTTTTGCCAGAGTTGATTAAGCAAAAGGCCGCACGCCTTGCTTGTCAATGATTAGCGCTTGTCTGCGTGGCTTGTCGCTGATGCTGACATGCGTCCACCCGCCACCAGCAACAGGGTCTGAAAACTCTCTGATAATTTGGTCAAAAGGCAAGCCAGCCGCAATGATTGCCCTCACCACAGCGTCTGGGGTCATGCCTGGCACTTTAAAATCAGCAGCGCAACCCGTCCGGTGCTGGCTTGTGTCCTTGCTGCCTACAGAGTCGTTGACTTGCTTTGACCGGAAAGCGCTATTAATCATTACAGGCTTGCCGTCCAGCGCTTCTTTGACCCGTTCCAAAAACTCAGCCAGCTTTTGCAGATTGGCAGTCTCAACCTCGTTTGGCGTGTTGTCAAACTGCCTGTGGCTTGTGGCCGTCAGCTCTGCCAGCGTAAAGTGCGGAGTCATTTCTTATTCCTTGCAGATATCGCCTTTGCTGTTTGTCTAGCGTCTTCCTTGGAAGAAGCGCCCCATGCCTTTAGCGAAAGAGCTAAACGGGTGGGTTCTCCGTTCTTTTCCATAGGGCCAGGCATTGCGCCCATACGGGCTAAAAAGGATGCTCTGCGAGGGTTGTCGCCGCTTTTCACTGGAGGCTTGAGGTTCATGCCCTCTGCCTTTGCCGAGGCGCGTCCCTTGGCGTTTAAACCGCCTTCAGGGTTCTTACCTTCCTTGCGTTGCCAAGCCGCACTCATTTCTTCTTCTCAGGCTTTGCAGTCTTGGCAGCTTGCTTGAAGTCTTTGGCAGTTGGTGCGCCCTCAGTGCCAGGCTTTCGCATTGTCTCGCCAGAACCGGCTTTGATGCGCTCACGCTTGGCGTGAATGTTTGCGTACAGTCCTTCTAGCTTCATATCATCTCCTTCATTTGATTGCAGGGGCTTTAGAAAGCAAATCTGTCTTAGCTTGTGAGCCAGCAGATGAGCCGAAATAGTAAGCAATGATGCCCGTCCAAGCAGTGCCAAGTGACCCCAGCATCATCAAAATCGCTGGGTTGCCGCTATCGACCTTGCCAAACAGCATCATGCCAAGGATACCAAAAAAGCCAACAGTGACAATTGCAGCCAGCGCAGGCGGCACGATTGATCTTGTTGCTGCTTGCATGTCACGCGCAGACTTGCGATCTTCTACAGACAGCTTTTCAAAGTTTAGGCCAAGCTCTTGCGCTTGCTTTTGCAGCTCAATCTCCGCAATCTTGACTTGAGCAATTTGCTCTGCTGACAGCTTGTTGTTGGAGATCAGGTCACCCACCTTGTCGGGGTCAACACCGATTGCCTTTGAGATAGCCGAAACCGCCATCCCTGCTAGCGGCCCACCCATTGCCGTGGCAATTGTGGGCGCGATTTGTTTGAGCCAATCCATTACTGTTTACTCCTTGAAAGCATTGTTGCTGCAATTTGTAGCATGGCACGGGTGCTCTCCATGTCTGCTGGCTCTGCTGCCCAGCCGACTGTAATCTGTCCCACAAACCGGCCAGGCTCAGGAGGCACTGAAATGCGGCATGTGTAGGCTACCCCCCTTGCAATATACCAAAGCCCCATTTCACTTTGTGCAGAACGATATTCTCCGCATGGAATCTCGTTTGCCATCAGCTTTACTACATCACTGTTGTTGGCAGCGTTCTGGGTAAACAGGCCAACATCCAGCCCGTCATTGGTTTTGTCCCTGCCGTTTTTGCCATAAGCGCGATACAAGACGCGAGTGCCAAACATGCTATTGACTTTGAAGACCGCCACCACCAGCGCACCAGACTGCTTAAACAGATGCGCTGCTGCATCCTCGACTCTATCTTCTGCAATGGACGGAATTTTTTTAGACTCTTTGTAAGCACCAATCAGCAGCTCTTGGTTTGCGTAGACAAAGTAACCGGCAAATGTGAGCACAGCCATGAGCACCATTGCAAACAGACGGAATGGGCTGGACACATAGGCCAGCACCTTGTCAACCATGCTTAAGTGTTCAGCGCTCATCTTTGCTGCTCAAGGATGCCAATGGTGAAATACAAGATCACCCCTACCAAGCTGAAGAAGATAACCGCAAGCAGCGTTAGTTCAATTGCCTCATCTACTTCTTTTTTTCGCCTTGCAGCAGCCTCACGCTCACGCCGTGCATCATGCGCCGCCTCTTTGTCCATTGCTGCTGCACGGGCTTTTATCTTATTGAAGACATCGACCTTGCCCACAGCGGCAAAAATCAAAAACATCTCGTCTTCAAACCTTTTTGCGCCATCCAGTTGAAGCTCAATTTCCGTGGCTATTGCCATTGATGATTTTGATTTTTTGGCGTGAACAACCGCTTCCTTAGCTACGGCTTTGGCTTCAAAATATTTGCCAAGCACAGGCCCAAGGGAAGATACATCATCCACTGTTTTGCTGACCTTTTTCACTAAGGCCACAGCAGCTTGGATACCGGCAAGAGCCGTTAGCGGATCAATCATTATTTACGCTCCCGCCACTTCAGACACCAAACCAGCAATCGGTCAGGTGTCCATGTCCACTTGATGCACTCAAAACGGGGCGATTGCGCCGCTGGCGGTGGTGGCGGCAGCGCTTCCATGACTACATCACAGCATCTTTTGGATGAGTTGAGCAGCAAAGCCTGGGCCAAGCAGCGTAACCGCAATCAGCGCATAGAGGATGTACTCAATGCGGCTCATGCGCTTGCTGCCTTGCTCAAACGACTTCTGGATCGCCTCATACCTGAGCGAGCAAATCTTTTCGTGCGTGGTTAGCTTGGCGTCTGTGGCGTCTATCTGGTTCATGCCGCCGCCCAAGGAAGGCCGTCAAGCACCACAGGAGCAGCCAAGGCAGCAAGCTGTGCATCTAGCCCCGCTTCCATCTCTGTTAAGTTTAGAGCCTCGCCAAGCCATGCAAGCACATTGGCTTCAGTGACATTGGCAAACGGGATAACTGTGTCGCCAGCAGTCAGGCCGACAGAGCCATAGCTGGACGCTGTGTGCTCACCAGAAGTCTTGGATGCGTTCCAGTGGACTGTGGTGATGATGCCGGTTGAGGCTTCGCGGTTGAGTTGGTTGATAGTGAGTTGCATGATGGTTCCTTGGGTTAAATGCCTGCTGCTGCAAGGCGTTTACGGAGAGATTGGATTTCAGCCCACATCACAGGGATAAGGGCGCTTGCATCCATTTGCTGATAGACAGGTTTCCCGTCTGCATCAACAGCGTCTTTGACACCAGTGTGTGCGTAGGCAGGAACTTCGTGAGCAATGAACATTGGGCGTTCTTGTGTAGCACCCTTCATCTTGCCCATGTAAACAGGCACAGAATCAATCAATGCACCGCTACCAGTTACAGGGCCATAAATGTCTTTTGCTCGGTAATCTGAAGTTACATTGTAGGCAACTAAACCGCCTGCTCGGTTATAAGTAATACTACCTCTACCTGTATAAGTTCCTTCAGTCCCAAAAGCTATAAACGAATTGTCGCCTGATGTTGCAGAATTCCAAACAAGTTGTGTAAAGCTAGCTTGTGCTGTATTTTTAAAATAGACACCATTGGTTGCACCAGCAGTAACAGAGAATCTTTCTCCGCTTATTTGCGATGTTGCACCCACCAGCAAGTTACCGCTGGAGTCGATACGCATGCGTTCTGTGGTGTCTGTACCAAAATTTAACGCTGTTGCTGTTGCGGTTCTAATAGTTGAACTTGCTGGGCTACCTGTGCTTGCAAATATTTGCAATACTGAAGTTGCAGAAGCATCGGCTAAACGAATAAGTCCACCATTGCCAGCGGCTGGGCCTACAATATCTAAAACTGTTCTTGATGCAAATGCAGTAGGGCTAGTTGTCCCAATCCCCACATTGCCGCTGGAGTCGATGACCATCCGTGTTGCTGATGCGGTGTCATCATAAATAAAGAATGAACCAGCAGGGGACACACCCCCACCACTTGACCCAATGTTCCAGTTTCTTGCGCTTGCAGCAGAGTTTTGAAGACGCATACCAACTGAGTTGGTGCTGTTGCCACTTACAGTTAAAGAATCAAATGTTCCACCGTTAACATGTAGCTTCCCTGCTGGCGAACTCGTCCCAATCCCCACATCGCCAGTTGATGTAATTCTCATAGCCTCCGCACCGCCTTCAGCAAAAGCAATGGTGTCAGCAGCAGGGAAGAAGATGCCGGTGTTGGTGTTGCCTGTGGTGGTGATGGAAGGTGTGCCTACTGCGCCAGCGGCGACAGTCACTGATGTGGCCGCTGCCGCACCCAAAACAGGAGTCACCAAGGTGGGGCTGGTGCTTAAAACATTGTTACCCGTGCCGGTGTTAGTCACGCTTACCAGACCCTTGGACGCATCAGTCGCCACGGCGCTAGATGCCGTCAAGCTGGAGAAGATCGGCTGCGCGCTATAAGTCGCCACACCACCCACAGCAAGAGTGCTTTGAAGGGTCACAGCACCCGCCACATTAGCCGTAGTGCCAACAAACAAAGCCTTGGCTACACCAGCCCCGCCAGCAGTGATGATCGAGCCTGTGGTCGTGCTAGAGGAGTCTGTGACTAGGGTAGAGCTAATTCCCTGTGCAAAGGGAATCCGTGCCGTTGCCGCCGTTTGCCCGTCCTTGGTGATGGCCGTGCTAAGACCCGTTGCCAAGTCAGCAGTCAGCGCATTAAACGCCGTACTGGAAATGACTGTGCCAGTGACTACCGGCTGACCAGCAGTGTTGATGTTAAATGTGCCAGAACCATTGTAGCTCACAATAACCACCTCCGTGAAAAAGGCATATAATAAATATTCTTACAGGAGGATTTATGAGCCATCAAGTAAAAACCGCGATTCCGTGTTCGATTTGCGCTTTGCCATCCGTTGCGCGTCACTTGTGCCGCAAACATTACAATGCTGCTCGCAATTCTAAAACATTGGCGCAACATTCTTGCATTACAGAACAAGAAGCGTTTGAAGCCAAATTTAAAAAAACTGAGTCGTGCTGGATTTGGAACGGGACTCTTAATTCCAACGGCTACGGAATTTTCCTTTTGACCGGCGAAAAACCTGTTCGGGCGCATCGTTACGCTTACGAACTTTATGTCGGGAAAATTCCTGATGGAAAAATAATTATGCACAAATGCGATAACCCGCCGTGCGTCAATCCAGGCCATCTTCAAGTTGGCACAAAAGCTGATAACAATGCCGACACAGCAAAAAAACGCCGCCACAATTACGGAACTGACCATTGGAATGGCAGGCTGACCGATGACAATGTTGCCATGATCTGCGCCAGCACAGAAAAACAATCTGTCTTGGCTTTGCGGTATGGTGTTAATCAATCGCATATTTCAAGAATTAAAAAAGGCACAAGCAGGGTGTAACTCATTTTGTGTCCTTCATTTATGGCCTGTTAGGAAGCATGTTGTTTAACTCAATTCGGGCTGGCTGGTTTGATTGAGCTGCCAACAAAGCCGCTAATTTTGCCTGTTGTGCAGTCA
>Ga0247723_1001735_pt1 | contig 12375 bp, 21 predicted proteins | sample MSEWelMarce5H_FC_FD_189079 | JGI IMG/M metagenome (GOLD analysis project Ga0247723, IMG submission 189079) | Subsurface sediment microbial communities from gas well in West Virginia, United States - MSEEL Well Study Marcellus 5H_FC | ecosystem: Environmental > Terrestrial > Deep subsurface >...
TCTACCAAATATGCGCGTTCTTCACATAACTAACCTTGTGGCGCATAATGCACACTTCGAGATGTTCTTTACTGAATTGAAGAATATGGCTGAACTACTTGGATGTTCAGTCATACGCTGTGCAGCAAAACCTGCACAGGAAAAGTTATACACAGGGCTTTGCGGGTTCAAGCCTGTTTACCGAATACTTGAAGTGGAGGTGTGACATGAGCGGTGGCGGAAGCGGTGGAGGTGGAACTTCAACAACAATTCAATCAATTCCTGATGAGCTTAAGCCGCTTGCATCGGCTTATACGAGCAGAGCCATCGATCTTAGCAATCAGGGATTCCAGCCGTATACACAGCAGCGATATGAAGACCTTAACCCGACACAATACCTTGGGATAGGGACAACTGTTGACCGCGCTCTTGGCGGTTCGCAGACTATTGACAATGCAGAGGGTGCACTTAACCAGACTATTGCTGGTGGAAATACGAATCCCTATCTGGATGCGATGGTCAATCAGGCGCAAGGTTCACTGTCCCGCAATTATGCAAACAGTATCGCGCCGCAACTAACCGGAATGGGCGTTAATTCTGGTTCATTTGGAAACAGTGGGGTTGAACAAGTGGCCCGCAATTCACAGCAGGATTTGCAGAAGTCGATGGGCGACATTGCAACCAGTATGTATGGTGGCGCTTACGATGCCGACCGTGCAAGACAGATGCAGGGCATTGGAATGGCTCAACAGTTTGGGAACCAAGCCTATACCGATGCAGCTCAATTAATGAAAGCTGGCGATGTAATGCAGGATCAAAATCAGCAGCAGCGCGATTTTAACTATCAGACGTATCAGGATCAGCAAAATCTCCCTTATAAACAGCTTGGCGCTATGTCAGGCGTGTTCGGGTCAAATCTTGGAAGCTCCTCTACTACGCAGTCTAGCCAAAGTGGAGGTGGAAAATGATTAACTTCAACCAGTATGGCGCAAAACCAGGCGTTGCAAGGCAGGCTGGATTGCTGCAACAGCAAATGGAGAACAACTCGGTTCAGCCGTATGTTCCGTTTTCGCAGCAGTCGGGATTGACGCCGCAAGTGGCCCCACAAGCTTTAGTGTTAAGTACGGCCGATAAGCTAAAGCAATTTCAGCAGTTAAGTCCGGCCGATAAGCGAAAGCAATTTCAGCAGTTAAGTCCGGCCGATCAGCTAAAGCAATTTCAGCAGTTAAGAGGCAATAAATAATGTTCCCACTAATGATTCCAATGCTAATCGGTGGCGGCGTCGGCCTGCTCACCAACAAGAAGAACCCGCTTGAAGGCGCATTGATGGGCGCTGGTATGGGTGCTGCCGGAGGGCTTCTGTCTCCCGCTGCTGCTCCCGCTGCTGCTGGTGCTGCTGCTCCCGCTGCTGCTGGTGCTGCTGCTCCCGCTGCTGCTGGTGCTGCTGCTGAGCTTGGGGCGGCTGGCGCTGGTGGATTTGGCACTGCCGTACCTGGATTAAGTACAGGCACTGCCGTACCTGGATTAAGTACAGGCACTGCCGTACCTGGATTGAATGCGGCTGCTGCTGCTCCTCCTGCTCCTTGGTATGATGGGGTACTATCTACAGCCAAAGAGGTTGCAGGGAATGCAAAGCCAGTTGCAGATGCCGCTGGCACAGCAATGATGGTTGCACAAATGACAAAAGAAGAACCACCTCCTCCTATACAAGCATCGCCAGTGATGGTACCTGGCAATGGCTCGAATCCACAGATGCAAGGATTGCTTCAAAGCATACAATCTACAGATGCACAACGTGCGCAGGAAGAAATGCAGAAGCGACAAACTAACAGAGCAATGAGAGGATACTAAAATGGGCCTTCTCGACGAATTCTCATCTTTTGTCAAAACGCCAGAGGGCCAAGGACTGCTATCAGCGGCCTTTGGTGGTCTTGCAACTGCTCGTCGTGGTGAGCCTATCAACTCAATGGGCAAGGCCGGTCTAGCTGGGCTGATGGGCTATGGGCAGGCGCAGGATAGGATTGATAAGGATGCCAGTCTTGCCATGCAGAAGCAAGTGCAACAGATGCAGTTGGATGAGGCAAGGAAAAAGATAAAAACCAATGAAATGCTTGGTAAAGCATTGAGTGATAGCATGACAGCGGATACCGGATCTGGAACTGATGGCAGTTCTTCTGTTACTCCACCAGGCTTATCACCATCATCTGCCGCTATGTTCGGAACGCCACATCTAGCAACGCCAGATGTTGCTCCACAAGCCAAAAAACCTACAGGAAGTTATGCTGATATTCTTATCAATGCAGCCCTACAAGCTGGTGATATGGATGCCTACAAAGAAGGTCAGAAGCTAAAAATTGAAGAGAAAAAATTAGGGCCGAAATACTCAACCAAGTTTGATACTGTAATGGTTGGAGGAGTCCCAACATTAGTTCAAATTTCAGATGATGGGTCTTGGAAGCCAGCAGGAAGCAATATATCCCCTGCCGAAAAGCTGCACTTTGCTGGCAATGGGCAGCGAGAAGCGATTGGGATTAACCCGTTTACAGGAAAAGTCGAATCTCAGGGAGTCCAAAGACTGCAAACGCCAGAATCAATTGCATCGAATAATGTTGCGATGCGCGGTCAAAATATGGCTGATAAACGTGAGGCTCAGAAAATAAATACTCCTTCATACGATTCAACAACAGGATCATGGATATATAAGCCTACGCAAGATAATCCTCAAGGAGCTTCTGTTCCTGTGCCTGGTATTGATAAGAAAAAGTCAATTACTGAAGCTCAGAGTAAGGATGTTTTATTTGGTTCACGAGCAAATAAAGCACATGAGATTATTACTAACCTTGAAGGAAAATACTCCAGAGCTGGGGTTGCCTCAAAGGAATCGGTCGGGAATATTTTTGGAGTGGGGGGCATTCTTGGTGCTGGCGGGAATCTATTGCTAAGTGATTCAAGCCAGAAGGCAGAGCAAGCACAGAGAGATTTTGTAAATGCTGTTCTGCGAAAAGAATCCGGTGCCGTTATCTCTCCACAAGAATTTGATAATGCAAGAAAACAATATTTCCCACAGGTCGGAGACTCTGATGCGGTAGTTGAGCAGAAGAGGCAAAACCGGATTTTGTCAATTGAAGGGATTGTGGCTGGTGCCGGTTCCGCTGGATCGAATATCAACGTATATAAAGACGGCGGAAAGAAAGTTGCAACTATGGCAGATATTCAAGAAACAGCACGAAAGAGCGGAAAATCAACGGCAGAGGTAACTGCTGCAATGAAGGCGCAGGGCTACACAATAGGGGGTAATTAGTATGGCCGGGCGCGATTTATCTGCTGAACTTTTTGGAGAACAAAAGCCAACAAAAGGGCGTGATTTGTCTGCTGAATTATTTGGTTCTGCCGTACCACCATCGCCGACTTCTGGAAATGAAACATCATGGGTACAACATGCTGGAAACCTTGCTGCTGGCGCTCTTCGTGGTGCTGGATCGATTGGTGCGACAATCCTTGCCCCGGCTGATATGATTAACCAGAAATTGCGTGGGGAAGATTTCTGGTCACTGGAAGACAATCGCAAGCGTCGCCAAGCAATAGATGAAGGTTTACGGCAAATGGGTGCCGAGACTGATTCGGCAATGTATAAGACTGGGAAAATTGGTGGAGAGATTGCTGGTACTGTTGGAGTTGGTGGAGTCTTGGGAAATGCTGTTCGGTCTGTATCTGCAACACCCAAAGCGGCAGCAATAGCAGATGCATTATCATCCTATGGAATCGGACAGGCCGCAAAAGGTGTTGGCTACCTTCCAAGAATAGCTGCTGGTGCAGCAACAGGTGGCGCGGCTGGATTGATGACTAACCCGGACGAAGCCGTAACCGGCGCTTTAATTGGCGGCATTATTCCAAGTGTAGCACCTATCGTAACTGGAACTGGGAAGTTGATCTCCAGCATAACAGGGCCAATGCGTGAGTCATGGCGTACTCGTCAGGGCAATAGGTTTTTACAAGAAATGCTTGGCGAGGATGCGGTACAGAAGGCTATCAAAGCGATTGCTGCTGGAAAGGGAGCGGGCCAAACAACGGTAGCAGATGACATCGCAGCAGCTAATATGGGACGCACAGATAAGTTTGCATCTCCACTGGTGGCTATTGAGGAAAAGCTAGCTACTCAACCAGGTGGATTGTCTGACATAGCGAAGTCTATTGTTGCAAGGCAAGAATCTGGACGAATGGCAGGGCTTGAAGCAGTTAAGCCTGATTTTTTGACTGCTGTAGCTGCTAGAAAATCAGTATCTGATCCTTTATATGCAGTTGCTCGTGCAGGTGGGAATATCGTAGATTCATCGGGAATAGTTAGCGGAATTGATGATCTTCTCTCACGCAATCCAGGTAACAAACGGCTTGTAAAAGAGCTAAACAATGTTCGTAGTGGACTTGTTGATGCGAACGGAAACCTGAGAACAAATGCAGAACAAGTATCTTCTGCAATGGATAACATAAAAGCATCGTTAGCTAACCAGAAAAACAAATTCATACTCGGAGAGCTTGCTGATTTGAAAGATCAAATCGCTAAAGCCATTCCTGGTTATGAAAAGGCACAACAAGCATTTGCTGGTGCATCTCCTCCTGTAAATCAATCACAAGTAATCCAGTCCATGCAAGATGTGTTGTCTGGACAGGGCGGGCCTGAGCGGGCATCATCCTTCCAGAACGTACTAGGCCGTGGAGAAACTGCGTTACTCAAGAAGAGCACTGGATTTCCAAGATATACGGATATTAAACAGGTGTTGACTAATCAGCAGATGGATGCAGTCAACACGGTATCCAAAGAACTCGCCCGCGATGCAGAGCGCACCAGCCTCGGGGCAAGTGTTGATACAAAACACCTGTTCGAGATTGCCGATAAAAGCAAGGGAACCATATCATTCCCTACATTGCTATCACGTCCAGCAATGCTGGCGAACTGGATCATGCGGAAGGTTGGAACAGGTGCTGATGAGATGATTACGCAGGACATGGGGAAACTCATGTTGTCTGATCCCGCTGCTTTCTCAGCGAAATATCTTCAAGAAATTCCGACTACATATCGCAAGCAGGCATTTGATGTGCTGATGAAGAATTACGGTACTCCTGTTATCGGAGTAACTGCACCGATCATAAGTTCACAACAGCGCCGCAGTAGTAACGACCAAAATGGTTTGCTCAGCGAACCAACCAGCACCCGCAGGCAATCCACTAGCGGCCTTCTTAATTAGGAGTAACTATGCCAGTCCCCACTTTAATATCGCAACTATCAACAACCGCATCGCTTAACTCGCCTGATGGCGCAGTAGATGTGCCTAGTTCGATTGACGATTACCAGCGGGCGCATGCTGCATTTATCGCGCAGCTTTACGCCGGGACTGTTGCAGCCCCCACGGTTATTGTGCCATCTGCTACAACCACAGATATTGGTGCTGCGGCGTCAGAGAATGTCGATATATCAGGAAATACCACAATCACTGGGTTCGGTACAGTGGCCGAGGGTATTAACCGCAAGGGGCGCTTCACTGGCGTCTTGACGTTAACACATAATGCAACTTCGCTAATTCTTCCTGGAAATGCGAATATCACCACTGCGAATAATGACAGGTACGAAGCGCAAAGTCTTGGGGGTGGTAATTGGATTGTGACGAAGTATGTCTATGCAAACGGTAGTGTTATTTCAGCGACCAATGCGACTACCACGACGCCGATAAAACTCCAATGCCGTGCAGCCACCACAGCAAATATCACCCTGGCTGGTGGTGCGCCGAATGTGGCGGACGGCGTGACACTGGCCGCGAACGACCGCATCCTGGTCAAAGACCAGACGACCGGCAGCCAGAACGGCATCTACGTCGTCACCACACTCGGCACTGGCGCGAACGGCACATGGACACGCGCCACCGATGCCGACGGCGCAGGCGAATTGCTTTCCGGCATGCTGGTAACGGTATCCGAAGGGACGGTCAATGCGGACTCGATGTGGATGCTGACCACTAATGACCCGATAACGATAGGGACTACGGCGCTGACGTTCAAATCTCCTAGCCTCTATGGAACCACCACAAACGATAACGCAGCCGCCGGAATGATTGGCGAGTATATTGAGAGTGTAGTTGACGAAGCATCTGGTATGTCACTTACGACAACCAATATAGTTAATGTTACATCTATATCCTTAACACCAGGTGATTGGGATGTTAGCGCTTGTGTTCAATTTTTATCCTCTACAACTACCAACATAACAGAACTACGGGGATCTATATCCTTAGTATCTAATACAGTAGACATAACTCGTGGGAGACTATTTGAAGTAAAAACCGCTCCTCATGTGCCTGTCGCTGTCCGGCACGGTATAGCTGGGCCAACATTAAGATTCTCTCTAGCTTCTACAACTACTATTTATCTTATAGCTCAAGGAGTATTCACTGTCTCAACACTGAGCGTATACGGAATTATATCTGCCCGCCGTGCGAGATAAGGAGACTCAAATGAAAATCATCGAAGGCTGGCGCTCCGATCCTGAACGCCCACTCACCGACCCGCTACCGAAGCAATGAAAATTCTCGACTACCCGCTCATGCTGCTGGCCCGGACGCTACTACTAGCGCTCTACCTCATCGCGTTCATTCCGCTCGCGCATTGGGTGTGCTGGCGCGGGTGCAAACCGGGCGAGTTCCGCTATCTAGCCTACCTACTCATCAATTTTACCTTTGACGTATTCGCCGCACTGATAGTGCCTATCCTGCCTCTCTTTGCCACCGTGCAACTTGGCAACTCGGATAACAATAACGCCAGGTTGTACGAGCCCCGCTTGCCGAAATGGTTGAGCTGGTTCCAGACGCCCGACAATTCGCTTTACGGTGACAAGGGCTGGCAGACTATTCACTACCCCGCTTACAAGAGCTATCTGGGCCAAGTCTTATGGCTCATTCGCAACAGCGCGCATGGCCTTGTCAATGGCCCGTTGGCGGCAAAGTTTGACCGCATTGGCGACATTATCTCGGTCGGCGATCCACAGCTTGACAGGCACAATCCCGCCCATGCCGGGCTGTCCTTCACTGCGCACTGTGGCGATTATTTCCAGTGGATGAAGATCGTTCGCGTGCCGCTGCTCAAGCGCCAGATTTACGTCAACATCGGCTGGCTTTTCGACCCATTCGTGGAGAATCCGCAAACGACTAACGCCCATCGCGCCCCGATGAAGTTTTCAATCAAGCCGGGGGCAAAATTGTGATTCACTGGCTCTGGCTCATCCCCGCTTTCTTGGCGGGCTTGGTCGCGGGGTTTTCTTGTGCCTATTGGATTGCATTGGCTTTTGAGCGTGCCTGCAAAGATATACGCCGAGGTTTAGGGCTTGAGCGATGAAAGATTTAATCGCGTGCCTGTTGATGGCGATGGTTATTGCAGGAATGTGCCTCGCTGCACTGTACGTACTCGTACCCGGCGCTTATGCCATCGGCAACGGGTTTCGATTTTTGGCAATGAGATAAAAAGGTGAAGCCTTGAAAAGCCGTATGTTGAACATTCTGATTGCCCTCGACAAGTTCATCTATCAGTTGCTGACGCTTGGCTACGGCTCCTCGTTCGACACGGTGAGCAGCGCAGCTTATAGAATGGAGCGTAAAGGACGGCTTGTCGGCAGGCTGTCCCGTCCCGCGATCGACTGGTTGTTTTCCATGCTGGGCGATAAAAACCACTGTTTCACCAGCTACATTTCCGCGAAGTACAACATACCGACGAAGGACTATTAAATGGATCAGACTGTAATTAACTGGACGATGGCCGGATTTGGCGGCTTAATAGGGTTCTTTCTAAAAGCAATATGGGACTCGGTAAAAGACTTGCAGGCGGCTGACAAGGAGTTGTCAGATAAGGTAGCCAGCATCGAGGTGTTGGTAGCTGGGGATTACGTAAGAAAGGCTGACATGAGCGACATGCAAAAAGCTCTGTTCAATAAGCTCGACAGGATCGAAGAAAAATTGGACAAGAAGGTGGACAAGTGATGGATATTAATCTCATGCGGAAGGAGTTGATACGGGACGAAGGGGTTAGAAATTATCCATACAAGGACACAGTCGGGAAGCTCACGATAGGTGTAGGCCGCAACCTTGACGATGTAGGCATTCACGATGACGAAGCCTATTTAATGCTGGCAAACGATATACAGGATGCGATGCGTTCCCTTGACAAGCATCTGCCTTGGTGGAGAGACCTTGCCGAAGTACGGCAGCGCGTGCTTGTGAATATGTGCTTCAATCTGGGGATTACAGGATTGCTTGGGTTCAAAAATACGCTGGCAATGATAAAGACTGGAAATTACACAGAAGCGGCGGCAGCTATGTTGAATAGTAAATGGGCAGGACAAGTCGGGGCAAGGGCACAGCGTCTTGCTGAACAGATGGCCAAAGGGGAATAACATGGATTGGTTACGAACACTAGCACCGATGTTGGGCACTGCTCTTGGCGGCCCTCTAGGGGGTGCAGCAGCATCCTTTATCGCTGACAAGCTCGGCATTCAAGAAAAAACCATCGAGGCCGTCAGCGAGGTTTTGAACAGCGGCAAGATGAGCGCAGATCAAATTGCCAGCCTGAAACTGGCAGAGATTGACTTCAAGAAATTTCTTGAGAGCAACAAAATCAAACTGGAAGAAATCGAAGCAGGAGACAGGGCCAGTGCCAGATCGAGGGAGGTGGCAGTAAAAGACTTGATACCTGGGACGCTGGCTATCCTTTTGACCAGCGGATTCTTTGGGGTATTGGCTTACATGCTCCAATATGGCGCACCCGCCCACGGCGGGGATGCGTTGCTGGTGATGCTCGGAAGTCTGGGTACGGGATTCGCCAGCGTGCTAGCATACTACTTTGGCTCAAGTTCTGGCAGCGCATCAAAGAATTTGATTATCGAACGGTTAGGAAGCAAGTAATGGATATTTACGATATAGCATCCGAGATAGAATACAGGGACAGGGAGCTAGCGATTGAATTTCATAGGAAATCGGATCAATCACTAATTCCTGTAGGTAGCTGTTATTTCTGCGAAAGCATCATTAGCGATGGAATGGTGTTTTGTGACAGCGATTGCCGTAATGATTTTGAACTGGAGAAGAAGGCTAGATTGAGGGCTGGGAGATAGACACTTCCGGTGCCGACTTGTGCATAACTGCGATCCGCGCTGCCTCATTTCAATACTTCCTCCTTCGTGGTGGAGGACGATCCACCACGTCGCACCGCTGATCGCAGTAACGATGGAAAGCATTCCAGGTTGTCGGCCATCGCCAGCCGATGCCATTCTCGAACTGGCTTCACAATTACCCGTCCGCCAACATTGAATCCGACGCCACCGCCGTCGATGATGAGAATCAAGTCCCCCTCGCCTTCGTCGGTTATTGTCTGCTTCACTTCGCTTACAACTGCAAGGCTTTCGCTCATTTATCGTTCCTCTCAAAAGTCGGCCCGAGCAAGACGCCGAACCCGTCATTCCACAGGACGCCAGCGATAAGGCCGCTGTCGCCTGTGAATTCATGCGTTGGGCGGCTCGCGCCAATCGAGAGGGTGTGCCCGCTCGTAGTCCGCAGCGGTGTGGCACTCGCTCGGGAAGTGCAGGCCAGGCATGCAGCACTCTCCGGGCGGCAGGCAGCACCCGAACTCTGGCGGCCCGTGCGGCTCGTCGCCCTCTTCGTCCTGCATGGCTTCGTCCATTCCGCGCCAGTAGTCCTCCTCGGTCATGCCTTCGCAGTCATCAACCACGTTCGGGCCTATTGCCATTTCCTTCTCCTTTCTTCGTTGCGCCGCATAACCCGGCGCTCAACTCGGCCATCATTTCTTTGTTTGTCATGTATTCTCTCCTTTAACCGGCAACGGCACTCGCTCAAGCCCTAGCTTATCCGTCAAATCGTTAAGCCCACAATGGCATTTATCATAATATCCGCAGCGCCAACTATCATGCTCGACGTACTCCAATAAATCCGGCAGGTTTTCTTTTAGCCGAATCAAATCGTGTAGCCTGTCAAGGGCTTCGAATAGCCGGTCTTCAATGTGCCCCTGCGAAATCCCCAAGTCAGAGCACATGATGTGCGCCTGTGACATCCATCGCTCGTTGTCATCTATGCGCTTTTTGATATCCCGCCAAGCATCCGTCGCCGTTCTATACGTGTCACAAGTTGCTCCAGCCTCCCCTTCTGCATAGGCTGCATCCCAGTAATCGCTGAGGGCTTGATCTAGCCCTGTGTCGGCGGCAGATTGGGGTACTTGCTGTACTGGCTGCGCGATGGCCGCATCCCAGCCTGCGACGAAAGCTTCTTGATGCAGTGAACCGTATCTTGATTCACTGGCATATTTTATCCACGCTTCATCTTTTTTCATGCCAGCCCCCAGATTCCATAACAAGCAACTCTCCCAAGCAAGTGCCCCTGATATACCTTCGGCCGGTAGCATGGCTTTGCCGTCAAATCCTCTTTTGGCTTGGCGCGGGGATTCCTGATTCTTGACGGCTTATGGGGAACAAAAAATGGATCACATTCCCATTTTGATTCCGGCAGCAGCGAGAATATAAAATGCCGAGGACTGATGATTCTCGCCTTGACCACGTTGTGTTCTCGCAGGTACTTGATGATGACACGTATTTTCGTGTCGCTGAAACTCAGCCGCTCGTGCAGTTGCATCAACGTCATCGGCTTTTCCCGCAAGAGCGCAATGACTTCGTTGCGTTTCAGGGCTACTTTTAGTGATCGTTTAGTTTCCATCATAGCTTCGCCACATTCGACAGCCAGTCTGATATTTCTAACGCCATTTCGTATTCGGCATCTTCCTTTGTTTCAAGAACGATAGCGATCGGGCTGAATCCATTATTTTCTTGATGTATTTTCATGGTTATTCCTTTATCTGGCTGCTTTGCGTTGGTAGATGCCGACCATTCGGGATGTAGCTGTCGCAACAAACTCCAACGCCGAAATCGAATGTAGCCCAGATTTGGCTAAACTCGCTCGGTTTCGCCGTAAATCGGTAGCAATTATTTTTGCTGGGGCATTCTTTGTTTTGGCAGAGGGATATATCAGGCATTTCACAGCATCCCCCGCTCGGCTTCTTTTCTGGCCTGACGCCGCAGCTCATCCATGCAATCCAGCTTGAGGTTAGCGATGTGGATACTCTTGTCACCGTGGCCCATGAGCAGATTGGCCATACGGGTTTGCGTATCAACATTATCCCCAAGACAGGTCAGCACCGCGCCAATAACGTACTCTGGATCAAGCATGCGGTCGACTACAACCTCTTCGATTCGAGCGTCTTTCAGCTCTGCAAATTTATCAACGGCGGCTTGCTCCTCTGGGGATAATTCCGGCGGGTTAATAGGTTGTTCTACTTTTAGATCAAACATGGCTTTTCTCCTTTTTGAATGATTCAATGGCTCGTTTAACTGCTTCCAACTGCTCCCGCTGCTTGGCTTCTTCGCACCTGGTGCAGCGGCAATTAAAATCAGCGAGCTGTTTGGCGGTATAGGTTCCACGTGTCATGATGTCTCCTTAGTAAATTTGTTAATCAATTATTAAGCTCATTAATCTTCTTTATTGCATCCTCACAACCGTATGCAAAGAAGTGCGTATCACCGATACCTTTCAGATATGACTCGCACCACTTCTGTTCAGCAGAGATAACGGAACCTTTCTGCCGCTTCATTTCGATCCAGCAGCGCCAGGCCGGAATATGCAAATCCGGCATTCCTGCAAACATACCCTCAGCACATAGATAGGCGGCCAGCTTGTAGTCGCGCATTGCAGAGTTAGGGATAGCGTAAATCAACACCTTTGGATATTGCTTGTGAAACCACTTAACGAAGTTCTTTTGCTCTTCGTGTTCCCGCGGATATTTTGATGGCTTCTCCGTAGTACGTGTTTTAACCTCTTTGACGGGCGTATCGAATCCTTCTGGCATTGGCTTACCTGCCGCGAAGCAAAGCCCTCTTAGGGCCTTCTCGTTGGCCCTGATGGTTTCGTTGATGGTGGGTTTGCGCTTCATAACCATGTCAGAACCCAATATCGTCTTCGTACTCGCCAGCAGGCACATTCGCGCCAGGCTTCTGCTCCTGTTGCTGCTTAGGCTTGAACGTGGATACAGCCGCATACCACTTGCCGCCCTTCGACTCTTTCACGTCGACGTTGATCCATTCCTCGTTGCGGTCACTGAGCCATTCAGTCAGGTCGGCCACCTTGATGCTGATTGCCGCCTTGACGAAATCTGGTGCGTTACTGTTTGGCGCCTTAACAATTAGCCCGTTAACAAATTCAATATCGTTACTCATTTTGTTGCTCCTTTGGTTAGTTTGCTACTGGTGTAATTGTGCCTTCGTTGGGTGTTATGCACCTATTTAGGGGTATATTTCACGTT
>Ga0247723_1001736_pt1 | contig 12367 bp, 14 predicted proteins | sample MSEWelMarce5H_FC_FD_189079 | JGI IMG/M metagenome (GOLD analysis project Ga0247723, IMG submission 189079) | Subsurface sediment microbial communities from gas well in West Virginia, United States - MSEEL Well Study Marcellus 5H_FC | ecosystem: Environmental > Terrestrial > Deep subsurface >...
GATATTATCCCTAGTACTTTCAAATAACTTCTTTTTTGAAGTTAAGGCTTCAACTTGTTGAGTTACTATTTCATCTTTATTTGCTGTTTGTTGATATGCAGCTGATAGGAAGCCATAAATACCCATTGAGGTAATTAAAACTAAAACAATTGTTGCAACTGTTAAGTATGTTCTTAAAATTTTATTTAATTTATCCCAATATTTGTATAACAGTGAAGCTGTTACTAATTTAGATACTTCTAGTGAAGATGCCATTATAATTACAGCTAGTGATGCACCCGCGAAAAGTTTACTAAGGCCGCTTACTGAATAGAAAGCGGCCGAAGCTGATACTGAAAGCGCAGAAAGCGCAATTATTGTGGGGAATATTCTACTTTTTAGGTTTTGTAGTTTTTGCAGTTTTTGTAGTTGGTTTAGGTTCATCATCTCTAATTCCTTTATGGTTGTCAATTAAGTCTAATATTTTATTTAATTGGTTATTTTTAATAAATCCAGCCATAGAAGCGTTTTTAAGTGCGCTTATAAGTTGGAATACCATGAAAGGTACGATAATCACTTCACTAAGCCAAGCAGTTCCAGCAAAACCTTTTTCTACTGTTAAAATTACTGTTAAAATTCCAATCCATACAATAGTATTTTTTAATACACTAATTGCTTTACATGTTTTGAAACCTTCTCTTTTTGTACCTGCAATCACTCCAAAGAAACCATCCATAAACATAACTGAAACAATAGCTAAATATTGTTCAGAATTAGCCATTGTTAAGTGGAGAAAATATGTACATAAAAAAGTACATAAAGTAGTTAATGTTGCTATAATAATGTCAAATGTTGATGGGCTAGGTACGATATTTTTCATTTTTATTTAACGTAAGTATAATATTTAAAAGTTTTTTCTTCTCTATCTGCTAAACCATGAGTTCCACCATTGATTCTTTTAGTTAAAGCTAAAATTGTATCTTTGGTAACTCCTTTATCACATATATCCCAAAGTTTGTTTTTATCAAAAAAGAATATAGCTGATTCAAAAGCATATTCTGTTGCTACTAGATCTGGAGTTTCCATAATTTCTGGTTTTCCTAGATGTTTTGCAAATTGAGAATAGTTGTCTTTTCCTGTTGTTTGAAGAGCTCCTCTTCCTCTAAATTTCCATCCATCTCCTGAAGCTTCGTCTCCATTTCCCATTCTTGAAGCATAAACTCTGTTAGCTATCTTTTCTGGTTTACGAGCGTAAGATTCTTCTAAGTTACCTGGAAAATATTTTCCAAAGATACCTTGTAGTCCTTGTGCTGAATAATTTAGGTTTTCAGAGAAAACTTTAAATCCACCTGATTCGTGAGCTGTTTGAGCAAAGAAATGTGCTGCTCTCTCAGGGGTCATTTTGTAATAGGCCATAGCCGCCTTCATTGTACCTGGTCCAAATGCTCCATCAGCCGGGATTCCAAGTTTTGTTTGTAAACTAGTTAAACTCATAATTTATTTGATTTGGTTATTTTTCTTCTTTGTTACCTTTCCAGATTTCAGCAATTTTTTCTGTTGCTGTTAATCCTAAACAACCAAATGCTAATAATGCTACCGACTGAACCAACATTGGTGAAGGAGCAATATGAGATTCACTAAAACTATTTTGATACATAGTTGCACATAATGCTATAACACACATCAATCCACAAAACCTTTTCATTGAGGGGCTTCCAGGTTCATCTTTAAATAAACCAGATATAAATTTTAACATAATGTTTTTATTTAATTATAAATATTTACAGGTTCATGTTAGTTACAGCTTCATGAATAGCTCTTTTTAAAGCTGATGAGACCGTCATTTTTGAAAATGGTACTTTACCATCTACTAATTCTATCATGATAGCTCTTACTTCAGTTTCAGATTCACCATATCCTTCTATTTTCTTTCCATTAAATTTTAATCTAACTCCTACTTGAGTAGTTTGATTTGTTTGTTCTATCCCTATTATTCTTAAGGTGGTTTTTGGAATACCAAAATAAAAGATTTCAACTGAGATAGGAGTACCAGAATCTGATAAACAATATTTGTTTGATAATTCTTCTTCAACAATTTGTTTAACTCCAAATCTAATATCTCTATTACCTAGTTCTCTTAATTTAGCTGTGGAATAAACGGTGTCTATTTTAACACATTGAGAATATGATAAGATAGGAAATAATAAAAGCAATATAAGTTTTTTCATAATTAAAATTTAAGATTTGAACCAAATAATATGTTATTCATTATTGCAAATTGAGGAGTAGTATTTATATTAGCTCTCCAATTTAAATTGATTTTAAAATGTTTACCTATTTTAAAGGCCACATTATTTCCTGCCACTACATTAAATGTACTTGATGTACTAAAAAAATCTTTTCCTAAATCATAGTAAGGAGAACATAAAGTAATAAAAGCTTCTGGCTTCCACTCTAATCTATTGCTTATTTTAAACTCTCTATCTGCCATTAATACCACATAAGGTATTGCTGCATAATAAGCACTTTTATTTGATGTATCTGAAGGTCCATTTGATATTATAGATGTTCCTAACTGTGCTCCAAAAGTAAACTTTTTTAAATCCCAAGTTTTAGTTACACTAGCTCCTCTATTTAAAGCTATGCCCATTCTGCCAAAATTAAGATGATAATACCAATTTTTGTTTTTATAATAAATAGAATAGGATTGTTGAGATAAATCAAATGTAAGCACTGCATTTACCCCAAATCCTTTTCCAAAATTTATTTTACTGAACCCTAAACCAGTACCATATCTCCAACCACCTTCATAGGTAGGATTTTGTATCATTGCAAAAGCCGCTGAAGTTAACATTGGGTTTGGTTTAATTATAGAGCCTCCTCCAAATGAACGAGATTGTGCTCCTATAATATTATTATGAGTACGTCCAAAATCTTCTTGTGCTGAAGATGATTGAACAACTGGAGAAGGGGGAGTTTGTGAATATAAAAATATTGGCAATAATAATAATGATAATAGTTTTTTCATAATTAATAAGTTACTTGTCCTCTATATCCTGGGGCTATTAAATAATAATTTGCATTTGTAGTTCCTGAAATAGGAGATGTTATTGTAAAAGATAATACTCCAGGAATTGTTGATCTTAAATCTGTCGTTCCTGAATTTAAAGAGGAATATTGTGTTGTACTAAATAATCTAGATGCTGTCATTGTAATCCAATTACTAACTCTTCCTGTTCTTCTCAAATTAATATAATATTCATCAGATATAGTTATTCTTCCATCCCCATTTACGTCATACATATTCCAATGTAAACCTTTTCTAACAGTTTTACCTAATATTATATCTGAAATATTTTGCATATCTGTTAAAGCTAAAGTTGTTGTAGGTGTAGGGGCATCTATTTGAATATACCATTCAGTTGCTGGATTGGTTGTTTCATTTATAGTGTATCTACCTGTTGCATCTGTGTATATTGTTCTATGTAATACCCAAGGAGTAAAAGTTACAATATAGTCAAATTCAATTACATAAGGAAGAGCTACATTGTTAGGTAAATCATTCCATTTACCCCCTCCAACAAATTGAATATAATCTTCATTTCCTGCATTGTTTGGTTCTCCAGGGTTCCAAGAAGAATATGAGTATGGTTCACCTGTAACCCATCTCCATATACCTTCAGTAACTTCATCAGTTAATCCTATCCAACCTGAAGGCCATAAGTTAAATAGAAAGTTATTTTCTGCAGCACTTGTTACTGTCACTAAATATCCTCCCATATTTGCACAAGCTTGTCTTGCATCTGTCCAAAATGCATTTCCTGTAGATCTATAATAGGAATGTCCATTATAGTTTTGTTGTGATGTAAAACCTGTTAATGTAGGAGTAGTTCTTTTATATACTTTTATAGGTACGTTTACTGCTCCAGTTCCATTAGAATTATATATAAATCCTGAATATGTAAACTGTGCTGATAGTTGTACAGATAATATTGTAAATAAGATAAATAACAATCTAATCATAAAATTAATCTAGTTCCTGTTGTTACTGTGTAATTAAGTGCAGATCCACTTTGAATAGTTGAACCTATATTTATATTTAATTTAAATCTTTTAGATATACCTATGTTAGCTCCCATTGAAGGTATTAAAACTATAGGAGATTTTACTACTACATCTTGGTAGTAACTCATATATGGTACAAAAACAGCTAAGCCCATAAATTTTAAATCTAATCGTTTATGTACTTTTAAATCATAGCTACCACCGCCTATTACAGCAGTACCTAAAAACATTTCTTTATAAACATGTCCAAAAGAAACGGTTCCCATATAAACTGCTTTTAAAGATTTGATTTTTTTAAATGATCTCATTTGTCCAAAAGCAAATGTTCCATATAATGATCCGGCTCCTGCAAATGAAATTGTAGCTGTTGTTGATAATAGTGTAACAGCTCTTTTACCCATTAAAGCATAAAATCCTGTAATGTTAGGTCCTACTTGAGCTGAGGTATAATCAACCATTACACCAGATGAAACTTTACCATCCCATCTCATTGATGTATAACCTCCAGTAGCTTTTACTCCATTAGATACTTCTGAATTGTTGAAGCTAAAGCCTATAAAATCTCCAGATCCTACAATAACGGGTTTACCTCCATCTTTTGCAGACCCAGATTTACTTTTACTTGAACTTGAAGAACTACTAGATGCTTTTACAGTTGTAGTACCTCCAGCTGTTATGTTTGTTTTACCTCCTTCTTTTGGTGTTTCTACTGTTGGGGATGATTCTGTTTTCCCTCCTGAGTTTGAAGCCACAGTTCCAGATCCGGGTTTGCTAGAGAACGTAAAAGAAGATTTCGGTAATGTTGTTGGCGACGTTTGGATTGGTGATGATATCTTAATGCTAATACCCGGTGGCTTAGTAGAAGCACTGCTGATACTACTATTCCCCCCGAGAATGCTATTATTACTGTTTCCATTTGAATTGTTATTTAATGATAATGATAATTTATATGGTGTTGAATTTGATGTTGAAGTTGTTGAATTTGAACTTGATGGTGAATTGGATTCTGAGCTTGATTTTGTTTCAACTGTAGGTGTAGATGCTATAGCATTTAAAGAACCTCCTAACATACTTGTAGTTCCTGAGGCTATATCTGCTATTGCTGCGAGTGAATTTAATATTCCTAATGTGTTTATCACTTGTCCTTGAGTTACAGTAGCTACTGTACTATTACCTACTATAGAACCACAAGGATTAGATCCACCAAATTGAGCAAACACTGAATTTGTCCATGTTTCAAATGCACCTGTAGCAAAATCGTTATATGAAAAGGATCCAATAGAACCATAATATGCAACAGTTACCATTCCATTCATTGGAACAGAAATTGTTTTAATTGTTTTAGTACAAGGGTCAGTATAACTATAAGTATAGTTTTGCGCATTCAGTGAAGCGCACAAAATAATAAAGAATAGGAATACTAAACGGTTCAATTTTTAAATACATTTTTTTTAATTAGTCTTGTAATAATTCTAGATGATGCCGTTTCTAATGCTTTTTTAGTTGTAGTACCAATGGTTGATTGATTGAATTTTATATCATCAACATCTGATAAAATAGAGGATTGTTTCACTGTATTAGCTTCACCTAATCCTGATCCTATTATAATTTCTCCACTTTCTGCATCTACGAATTTTACTTGCAATCCTAGTCTTGTAGTTTGAGTAGCAGTTGCTTTACCACTTACTTTAACTACTTCATCTTCTGATACACTGAAGTCATATACTTCAATGTAAACAAAATATTTGGCTAGTTTGATTTTACCTTTACCATCTAGTTTATTTTCTGTAAATCCTTTAGCTGATGCTTTAAATTGGTTGATCATTCTTTCTTTGATTTCCAATTTATCTTCAGTAAATACAAATCTACCAGTATATTCTAGATATTCCATTACTATATTAGTAACACCTAAACCTACTCTTTTATCTTTAAGTTCAGGGTACATTTCGTATAACTCTTCGTTTATACCAACTTTTAACAATTGGACAGGAACTTGTATTGTATCAGTATAATCTGCTACTACATTTATAGATTGTTTTTTTTCAAACTCAGCCACATAGGACTCAGTTTTTACTGAGCCCACCTGTGCTGATATTATAAAGGGGAGAAATAGTAATACTAATATTAGTCTCATATTAACCCATTGTATTAGATATAGAAACACCGTCTTCTTCATCTACTTTTTGAATCAACATTTTGTCTCTATCTTCTGAGTTAAACCAATAATCTACTACTTTATTTAAGTTACCTACAAAGGCACCTAAAAGGATAAGCAACATTTCTTTCCAACTTTCTTCAATACTTACTTTAAAAAATACTGCTGAGTTAATACCTGCAACAATAAAGAAGAATAAAAACAATACTATCATTGTAATTTTCCATCTATTATTTTGCATTTGTTGCAACATAGAATAAAATCTATTCTTGTCATCTGTAGCTTTTGAAGTTTCACCTTCAACAAATTCTTTTACTTGTTCAATTACTTTTACCATGTTTTTTTATTTTTAAGGTTTACCAAGGAGCATCCTCAGTTTCAGATTTTTTTTCTTTTTTAGCTGGTGCAGGGGCTGCTGCTTTTTCAACTACTTTTTCTCTGATGATAGTGTTTGTACCACCTGAAGATTGTTTTTGTTGGTTAGTGTTTTGAATGTTAACTACTACAGGTGCAGGAGCTGCTACTTGTTCTGTTTTAGTTTCTTCTTTTTCTTCACCACCTTGAAATAGGGTTGTTGATACCCAAACTCCTCCTGCTGTAACTAAGGTACCTAAAGTACCTATTATGGTCTTTTTCAATCCTGAAAATGTACCATCATTTAATTCTTTAACTTCTTCTGACATAATTTTTTAGTTTTGTTTAATGATTTTTTGGTTTAATACTTTACCGTTTTCAATTACTAAAGTTGCAATATAAACTCCTGGAGATAAATCACCTAAAGAAGTATAATATGTAAATTGACCTTTAGAAACCGGGCCTGATAAAAGTTTAATTCTTTGTACACCTAACATATCTGAAATGCCTAATGTTGCTTTTGTATCTTCAGCAACTTTAAATGTCACACTAATAGGTCCATTTGTTGGGTTAGGGCTTACTTGCATTGTATTATCATCTAATATAACACCTGAACCTGCAGGTGACATTTTTCTAACTTGAATGATACCATTTGCTGGGTTAATATTTAGATCTTTTGTATCTGTAGATCCAGCATATTTGTTTGAAGTATACAATGGAGAAACACCCCACTCTAATTGAGGCTTTAATGCTGAAAATTGTAATGTAACAACTTCACTTCCATCGTTAAATGTATTTTGATTTGATGTTGGATCATATCCACCCCATGAAATTTCTCCATCATTTGGATTAACATATGTTAACCATTTTTGAGCTGCTTGGGTTGAATATGCTCCTTTGAAATCTAAAATAGTATTATCGTATTTCAAACCAAATTGTAAAGCATTTACAGCTGTACCTCCAGTTAATACTTTAACAGGAATGTTAACTACATTACCTTCATCAACACTCAATCTTGGAACGTTTACTTCAATTGTAGATGTTGGGAAATCGTATTCTACTTTTTGATCTATTACTCTATAAATTTGAGGATCTAAATCTGCTGGTCCATTTAATATAATTTGAGTTGGAGTTATACGAGCCATGTTATAACCAGTGTTATTAGCATCTCCAGGTACCATTACATAATATGTAACTGAATCTGGTTGTCCTGGTAATATATCAAAGTAAAAATTAGTTACACCTGAAATAGTTGAAGTATAGTTTGTTGTAGGTGTTCCTGTAATTGTAGTGTATTCTGCTGCTGTAAAGAATACAATATCTTTTACGTTATTAGGCCAAGATGTAAATCTACCTGCTATTCTTCCAAATACACCATATGCATCTGATATTGTAATATTATTTGAATTGTTTACATCTGCAGTATAGAAATCAAATGCAGATGGTGTTGCTGTACCTAATACCCATTGGTTTATCAATTGAGCATCTGCTGTTGATATAACGTTTCCTACACCCATTGTATCACCTTTAACTGCTAATCTTACATCCCAGAATGTTGTATCTAATATTTCAGAAAAAGAAAACTTACCTGCATTATTTGTTTTATAAGAATTAACTTGAGACCAAGTTGAACCAGCTTTTGGTTTTTTCTCCAAAGCTAAAGTTAAATTTTTAGCTCCAGTTCCAGTAACATTCGTGAATGTACCTTTAAAGTTTAATCTTGGTCTTTTAAATTCTCCATTGTAGCTATGCAATCCTAAAACTGTATCCATTCCTGCTTGTGTTGAAGCATATTGTGGGAATGTAGAAACACCACTCCATTTTAATGAATCTATAGATGTTAAATTGTTAAATATAGAAGGGGCAGCGTGTGTAAATGTCAATTCAAATGTTTCTCCATCTGGTAAAGAATATGCTGCGCTTGAACCTACATAAACTAAAGTAATAGTAACATTACCTGTTGCAGCATTTGTAACTGATTGTAAGTCCAAGTTTGTAGATGAACCTACTAAAGCAACCGAAGCATTGGTAAATGCTGTTTTATCATAGAATACTCTAAATTGAACCCCTGTTACTTTTGTAGCAGTTGTGTTTTTTAAAGTTAATCTTGCTTTTGTTACACCTTGTGTAGTTGTACCTACAGTATAAGATGTATCAATCAAAGCCCATATTCCACTTGATGGAGCAGCCGGACCTGTTTGTGCTACCATAAACATAGGTAATGTTAGCAACAATAAAATTTTAACGATTTTGTTCATTTGTTGTTTGTTTAATTTGATTTAATGTGTGTTTTAATAGCCAGGTTTCAACTTTTGGAACTTTTGCTAAGAAATTCCATTCATAAAGATAACAGTAATTTTCTTCTACATTTTCAGGTAAAACTACTTGTTTTTTCCTGAAGTATAGGTGGAGAGATTCATGAACTAAAATTGATGCTAAATTGTTGATTGAATTCAACTTAACATCTTTTACAGCTACATAGATCCTTCCAACGCCCTCTTTTGTTAATTCACAAGAGGAGAAATCACCTAACCAAAAACTCACTTCACCACAAACATTGACAATTACATCATATTTTTTTGGATCTATTGTTTTAATAACGTTTAATGCAGAATCTATTTTTTTATCCCATTCATCACCTACTTTACTAATTTTAATTTGACTAAAAGTAAATAGAGGTAATGTAACTAAAAATAAAAGAATAGTTCTCATTTATAATAAATATAAAAGGGGAAACAAAAGTTTCCCCTAAAATATAGATTTAAAAAAATGTTGATTATATTTTGTATTTCCAAATATACCCCCCAGCAGTCTTATGTTTTTCTCTTAAACATTCTGAAATGCATGGTTGGGGGATGTTTAATATTTGAGATGCTTTTTGTAATGAGGTGTATTCTTGAATAAAATTCATATTTTTGTCATATTGTAGGATAGATTTACCGTTTCCTTTATTTGGAGATATTCTACCTTTATACGATCTATCTTTTCCTTTTAATGAGGATGGTTTTCCTTTTAAAGCCTTAGATATTTTTTCTTTCCATTCTTCGCTATGTTGCCATTTTTTCCTATTTTCTCCGAAATTTGATGGTTTAGGTTTTCCTTTAAGGGATTCAGAGATTTTTTGTTTAGATTCTAAAGAATGTTTTGAAGTACCACATCCCCCTCGGTTTTGATTAAGTCCAATAATATCACTTTGATAAAAGTTTATCCAATATCTTTCTCTTTCTCTTAAAATTTTCCCGTTTTGTTGATCTGTTAAATTTGATTGAGATTCAATATGTTCTTTAATTTCAAAGATATGTTTTTCATATCCATATTTTTTTAAAGAGTTCTTCAACAGAGAATTACTCCCCATTGAAGAACCATTTTTGTAATGGGACCATCTTAAAATTACATTTTTTGACAACCCAATATATATTTTCCCTTCAGGGTTAGTTATTTTATAAATTCCTCTTTCCATATGTTGTTTTATTATACATATTAGAAAATTTAGTTAAGATCGCTTAACCTTCGCAGGCTACGCAATTGTCATCTCTTGAGATATTATCTCCTCTTAGAATAGATTCAGATCTCATGTAGTATAATGTTTTAATACCTTCTTTCCAAGCTAACTTATGAACATCACTTATATATTTTGGTGAATCTGATGGGTCAAATGTTAAATTTAAAGATATTGCTTGATCTACATATTTTTGTCTTATAGCATTTTGTCTAATGATTTCAAACGGGTTAATTTCTTTAAATGTTAAAAATATTTCTTTTTCTTCAGGAGTTAAAATATAATCTGGTAATCCTACAACTGAACCTTTATCTTTAGCTATTTGATCCCAAACACTATCTATATTGTATCCTTTAGATTCAAGTAATCTTTCTAATGTTGGGTTCTTTTTAATAAATGTCCCTTTAGCTGTTTTTAAATTGTAAACATTTGCAGGTATAGGTTCAATTGAAGGTGAAACTCCACCTGAAATATGAGCATTTGAAACTGTAGGTGCTATTGCTAAATGGTGGGTGTGTCTTAAACCTGTTCCTTTACACCATTCAGGTTCGCCATATTCTTTTGCTTGATCACGAGATGCTTTTAATGCTCCTTCTTCAATAAATTCAAACATAACTCTTGTGTATGAATTTGCTTGTAAACCTGCAAATGGGATTCCTTTTTCTTGTAAAAACGTATGCCATCCTAAAACACCTATTCCTATTGCTCTACCTTTAACAGCTGAGCGGTATGTGTTTTCCATAAATTTAACATGTTTAGATCTATCGATGAATTCTTGTAATACACCTTCTAGGAACCAACATGTTAGTTCAGGCAATGTCATTCCATTTTCAAATTTATAGTCTTTCCATTCATCCCAACGAGCTAAGTTTAATGAAGATAAACAGCAAATAAATGAATGTAATGGATCTGTATAGAGTGCTATTTCACTACAAATATTTGTCATTGAAACATGTAAATTGTTTTTCTTATATGCTTCAGGATTTGCATTGTTTATGTTATCTTCAAACATGATGTAAGGTTCACCTGTTTCTAAACGTGTTTTTAAAATTTCACCCCATAGTTTAAGTGCTTTAGGATCACGTTCTTCAACTTTGTTCATAAACTCATCGTCTATTACTACACATTGATGCATATTTAAACATTGACGATTAACATCTCCTTTAGGACGTCTGATCATCAAAAATTCTTCAATATCTGGGTGATTAATGTTGAGATTAACTGAAGCTGCTCCTCGTCTAACTGAACCTTGGTTTGTAGCTAAAATTGTTGAATCATATATTTTAACCCAAGGCACTACACCCTCACTTACACCATTTCCTTGAATAGGTTTACCTCTGCCTCTAATTCTAGAAACACCAATACCAACACCTCCACCTTGAGATGATAAACGCATTAGTTCTGAATTTGCTAATGCAATTCCTTCAATTGAATCGTCTGTGTCAATTCCAAAACATGAAATAGGCATTCCACGTTCTGTTCCCATATTTGATAAAACCGGTGAAGCTAAGCATAGCCAATTTTTAACTATTGCTTCATAAAATAATGGTTGCAGATCTTTACGTTTTAGTCGACGAGCGGCTGCTTTAGATACTCTAGTAAATGCTCTAAAAACATCCTCATCTGGTAGAAGATATCCTTTTGAAACCATCGATAGTGAGATTTCATTCATAAAATCAGGATAATGTTTATTTTTTATCCAATTTGTTGTGTCTATTTGTATGCTCATTTTTTATTTTATTTTAGTTTATTATTAATGAGAACCTAACAGGAAATCTAGGATTTTTATTTTACCTGCTGTATCATATCCAACATTATCTATTCTGACGTCTCTTATGATATTACCTGTCTCTTTGTTAAACCCAGCATTATTTAATCTTTCAAGAAAATCTTTTAATTTAGGTTTTAATGTTTTTTCATATGGGGTATTATCTAATAACATATTAATTCGATTGGGGAATGCAACTAAGATCTCTAATACATCCTCTAAGTCACCAAATTCTTCTTCTTCATAGTATTCTTCTTCACCTTGTTCATTTCTAAATAGAATATCATTTTTTATTAAATAATCATTTAGTTCATTAAGATCTTTAGTAAGAGATTTTTCATCTAATTTTTCTTGAACTATATACCCTTTATCAAAATCAACTTTATCAACTTTAGCAAATACCTCAGGATATTGTTTAGAAATTTGAATACGTTCTGCCCAATCTTCTGATTCCCATTCATCATAAAGTTTTTTTATAACAAATCCAGATTTTATTTTAGATGGATATACTATTTGTTCACCACCTTGACCTATAGGAGTTTTGGGT
>Ga0247723_1001738_pt1 | contig 12364 bp, 27 predicted proteins | sample MSEWelMarce5H_FC_FD_189079 | JGI IMG/M metagenome (GOLD analysis project Ga0247723, IMG submission 189079) | Subsurface sediment microbial communities from gas well in West Virginia, United States - MSEEL Well Study Marcellus 5H_FC | ecosystem: Environmental > Terrestrial > Deep subsurface >...
GGTCTCTGGGAGTCTAGATGTACGGGATGGATGTACTAGACAGGTTTTGGGCAAGGCAAAAAAAAAGGCACCCCGAAGGGTGCCGGTGGTTAGGCTTGCGCCTGCGCCTCACGCAAGGCCCTTCGTTCGGCCTTGCGGGCATCATCGTGGCGGGCGAGATCGAGCATGATCGGCACCCCCACGGGGGCGAGGACGATAGCGAGGGGCCACCACCCCGCAAGGTAGGCGACCCGTGCGAGGGGGGAATAGTCCTTCCCCGCATCCCAGATGTCCATGGGGGCCAAAAAGATGGCCCAGAACATGGAGTAGGGAAGATAGTAAAGGATGGTGGGGCTGAAGGTGACCAACTCGGCAACGATGGCGATGAAGTTCTTCATTAGAAGGCCCTTTCTTTTACTTGGTTAGTGGTGACACTTCTAAGCGACCCCGAAAATAGATTCGCCCTAGGGGTCTTGGGGTCTAAGAGTACAGGCTGGCTGTACTAGACAGCTTTAGCTTTGCAATCCCTGAAGTTTCTGGACTCTCGGTCTATGTCCTTTACTTCAATTCTTTGGGCCTGATTTTGCGTTTTAACGGGCTTTCAGGTGCTTGGATGGGACTTCGGTCAAGTGAGAGGGTGAAGGGCTTAAAACGCAAAAACCGAGGCTCTTGGTTTCCCAAGGGTCTCGGTACTGTGCAGGTAAAACTAGAGGCAATAAAAAAAGCCCCTTGCGGGGCTGGTGGGTCATCCGAGGGGGGTGACTTTCGTCACCTTGCCCCCGGACACATGCCACCTTTGTGGCACGGAGAGGACCAGCTGGTCCTCGTCCTCGTCAAAGGGCACCCCGTGTTGGGAGAGGTGCGCCCTATACGCCTTGAAGGCGATATTCATCGCCTCCTCACGGGACTTGCCCGCAAACAGGTGGGCGTTGAACACGCCCTGAGCCATGCGGGACGCATCACAAGTGATAATAAAATTCTTGTCTTCCATCGTGCGACCCCTTTGTTTTGGTTAGTGGTGACACTACTAAGAGACACCAAAATAAGATTCGCCCAAGGGAACCTTGGGTCTTTGGATGGCCGGAAGGCTGTACTATCTACCTTTTCCGATAGGCAATAAAAAAAGCCCCCGAAGGGGCCGGGGGGTTAGTCCCCGAAGATCCTTTGCATGGCCTCCCGGCCAGATTTGGTCTCGCTGGCCCAGTACAGGAACGCCAGCGCCAGAGGCGCTGCGAGAACCATCTTAACGCCGTTGATGATCTTTGCCATTTTCGTAGCTCCTAGTGGTTAGTGGTGACACTACTAAGACCCACCAAAACTAGATTCGCCCGAATTTCCGATCCGGGCTAGGCTGTACTAGACAGCTATTCCCCTGTTTAGTCCTGACTGAGAAACGGCAGGTTTGCAAAGGTTTCAGCTTCAATTCTTTGGGCCTGAATTTCGCATTAGGCGGTACTATGGACGAAAGTTGACTCAAGTCTCAAGCGGACAGGGAAAGTCGATTTTAGGGCTATTTTTGTAGGCTTGGGATTTTTCAGAGGTTTGCAGGCATCAAGGCTGTACTATGTAGCTTTTAGCTAAGGCAGTAAAAAAAGCCCCTTGCGGGGCTGGCGGTTACAGCTTGCGGGCTTCAGCCCACAACTCCGGGTGGTCGGTTTCCTCGAACCAGACACATCCGACCGAGTCCGAAACGCCCCCCAACCGGCCATTGCCGTAGTGGGCGATATACTCAACGCCGTCCACGGAAAACAGGTCGATAGCGTACAGGCCCATGTCTGACTCCCTTTTTGAAGGTTTTGATCGGAACACTTCTAAGACCTACCAAAAATAGATTCGCCCTAGGGGGCCTAGGGTTTTTACGGGCCTCAAAGCGGTACTATGTACCTTTTTCGTATGTCAATAAAAAAAGCCCCTTGCGGGGCTGACTGTCAGTTTGACAGCCTTTCGAGGGCATCGTTGCCCTCCTTGAAGGCGTTTTGCAGGTGCTCCAACACCTGCTGAGACACCTTGTAGTGCCACAACGCCTCGTAGGCGTTTTCCAAGGCCACCATGGCCTTGCGGATTTCGACGGTGGCCACATCTTGAGCATTCTTAGGGAGCATAACAAACCCCTTTCGTTGGGTGGTTAGTGGTGACACTCCTAAGCCCCACCAAAACTAGATTCGCCCAGATTCTCGATCCGGGCTAGGCTGTACTCCACACCTTTATCCAGCCGTCTGCCCAATTGTTTCCGGCTTGTTTGGAATGTGTCAGGCTTCAATTCTTTGGGCCTAAATTTGCGATTTGGCAGGCTTTTGACAGGGGGGATGGGAGTTGGGTCAATTTGGATGCAATGTGCCTTAAAACGCAAAAACCGAGACACTCGGTTTCCCAAGGATCTCGGTACTGTGCAGGTAAAAAAATAGGCAAAAAAAAAGGCCCCCGAAGGGGCCGGGGGCTAGGCCTGCGCCTCACGCAAGGCCCTGCGGTAGGCCTTGTCCTCCGCCCACCCCCGGAACAGATCGATCATGATGGGCACCCCCACGGGGGAGAGGACGATAGCGGTGGGCCATGCCCACGCAAGGTGGGCCACCCGCTTGTAAAGCGGGAGTGTTTTGCTGGCATCCCACAGGTTTTGCGGGGCCACGCAGACCCCCCAAAAGAGGCTGTAGGGGAGATAGTAGAGGATGGTGGGGACGAAGGTGATGAGGGCGACGATGGTGGAGATGAAGTTCTTCATATGAATCCCCTTTTCTTAGTGGTTAGTGGTGACACTTCTAAGACCCACCGAAAGAAGATTCGCCCTAACCAGACACGGGTACAGGCTGGCTGTACTGCTTACCTTTTCCCCCTGCTTTCAACGGGCTTGTTTTCCTTGGTTCGGAAAGACCTTTGCTTCAATTCTTTGGCCTCAATTTTCGCATTACACGGGCTTTCGGCACATGGGATGGGAGTTCGGTCAACCCACGCCTTTGGGGCCTTAAAACGCAAAAACCGAGACACTCGGTTTCCCAAGGGTCTCGGTACTATACGGGTAAACCGATAGGCAAAAAAAAAGGCCCCCGAAGGGGCCGGGGGATTAGTCCCCGAAGATCTCTTGCATGGCCTCCCGGCCAGCGACCGTCTCGCTGGCCCACCACACAAAGTAGAGGGCCAAGGGGAGAGCCACAGCCATCTTAACGCCGTTGATGATCTTTGCCATTTTCGTAGCTCCTTTTGGGTTTCGTTAAGTACACTACTAAGCGATGCCAAAAGAATATTCGCCCAAGGGTCTTGGGACTTAGGATGACCGGAAGGGTGTACTATCCACCTTTTCCGTCAGGCAATAAAAAAAGCCCCTTGCGGGGCTGGCGGTCACTCGTCCCGCAGGGGGTTGACCCCCCTGCGGAGCCAGATCACCCAAGCGGTGACCAAAAAACCGAGCAGACCAATCGTCTGGCGCATGATGCGCCCCCTTTCTGTTGGGGTTTCGTTCGGAACACTAATAAGCCGTCCCAAAAAAAGATTCGCCCTAGGGTTTTGGGATGACCGGAAGGCTGTACTATCTACCTTTTCCGGTAGGCCAAAAAAAAGGCCCCTTGCGGGGCCGGGGCTAGTTCAGCCCGGTCAGCGCCCGTAGCGCAGACCAGACCTGCGGTTCCTCGACGGAGTCCGCAACCGAGTGCCCGTGCGAGTCATTTTCCATCACTTCCGTGATGCGACCGCTTTCGGTCAGTACCACAAAGTGACGGCCATTCAGGCTGATATTGATCATTTTAGAACCCCTTTCGTTTTGGGTTAGTGGTGACACTACTAAGGCCCGCCAAAACTAGATTCGCCCAAGGGTCTTGGGTTTTAGTCTGGCCGGAAGGCTGTACTAGATACCTTTACCGGCAGGGCGAAAAAAGCACCCCGCCGGGTGCCTTAGAGGTCGTAGCAGACGGCGTAGGCTCGAACCCGTTCCTCACCGAACCGGGCATTTATGTGCGCCCAGAGCCTGTCCCGGGCGTTCAGTTGCCCTGCCCAAAATTCCCAGTCACGGGGCCTAAAGTTATATTCATCCTTGTACATATCGCTGTACATAGCGTACAGCTTGCTGAGCGGGTTCAGAAGGTGGCTGCTAATGACGAGTGCGGGCATGGGTTGGACTCCCTTTCGTTTTGGGTTAGTGGTGACACTACTAAACCATCCCGAAACGAGTTTCGCCCAAGGATCGTGGGTCTTCGGTTGCGTTGGCTGGAAGTCTGTACTAGATACCTTTGGTTGAAAGCAAAAGCCAACCCCGGTGGTTAGCCGGGGCTGGTGCTGGTTGCAATTAGTACCCCTGATGTGCCGGGGGGGGGCGTTGCCGGTCAGAGCCAAGTATGCTCCCCTTCATTCACCACCTTCAGGGTGTCATGGGAAGTGGCAACCTCCCACTTGACCACCTTGACCAAAGCCTCCTCGAACACAGAGAAGGTGCCATCGGTGTTTCTGGAAACGGTGATGGTCACCTCATCCAGATCCTCCTCACGCTGGTCGTTGCGCTCAAACCGCAGCGCCTTCACCGCAGGCTCCAGTTCGAGGGGAATCTCTCCTTCAGCCCTCAAACCACGAAAACCCTGTTCACCAAACAGCTTAACACTTGCCATTTTTTCATCCTCCCTTTAGTTATTATTGACAATTATATGAGGCCCGCAAACTAGATTCACCTATCTCCCGTGTGTGTGTATGCTATGTGTTGATATGCGGATGCTTGTGGATATGCAAGATAGCCTGCCGGATTAACGGCATTCCAGCTTGGCCAAATGCGACAGAGGCATCTGGACATCCTGATGGATGTCCCAGCTGATGAAAGTGTCTGGAAACTTCTCCTGAGCCTCCCTCACGAATTGGGTTGCCTCAGCCAGCGTCTTGGCTGCAAACACAGGTTCCCATTCTGTTTCCCTTGCCTCCCATTCGACAACGAGGAAGGGCACAACTACCTGCATATCTTTCAGGGTATTTTCGAGGTTTGCTGAGATGCTAAGGGTGTTGGCCATGATCGTTTCTCCCTTTGGGTTAATGGTGACACTAATAAGCACCTGTCTAATTGGATTCGCCCGTGTATGTGTGTATATGCTATGTGTTGATATGCAGGCACTTGTCGATATGCAGAGTGTACTAGACACCTTTAAGGGTTGGAAAAAAACAAGGGGGCCGTAGCCCCCTCATTCTCAGATGTGCGGGTCACGATAAGCCTTGCGGTTCCCCACATATGCCCGGGTGCCGTACTTGGTTTGGCTACCCACCTTCACATAAATGCCCCTCTTGCGCTGTGAGTACCAAGTTACCACCCCGTCAGGCCGGGGATAGTATTCATATTCAGCAGAGCCATCAAAAGCTGAGCCTCGGATGACCTTATAGTCATCCATCACGATTCCGATCCTCTTGCCCTTCACCGCAACCAAAGTAGCGGGATAACAATCGGTGCCAACAGATACAGTCACGCCAGATCCGATAACCAAGTTTTGCTGGTCTTGCATATTTCTTCTCCCAAGTGGTTAGTGGTGACACTACTAAGACCTGCCATAACTATATTCGCCCAAGGGCATTACCTTGGGGAAGATACTGTACTAGATACCTTTGGTCTCAAGGCCCGGAAGTGTGACGCAAGCTCTGTACCCAATACTTTTGGGCCACTAGGCGGGGGATGCACAAGACTGCGTCACCACTCCCTGCATCCCCCGCCTACCCCTTGCACTTTATTCCTCTCCATCATCCCGGTCATTACAATTACCGGGGCAGTCCTCATCCTTGCACATTTCGCACCCAAATGATGGGTACTCATCATCGTCAAACCCGGGGTCATACCCCTCATCCGTGGGATCTGGATACATCCCAGATCCCGAGATGCGATCCTCAAAGGCCATATCAAAGTAGTCAGGCTCGTTCATCGCTCTCACTCCTTTGGGTTTCGTTGAGACAAAAATAAGGCACGGGGAAATTTCATTCGCCCGTGCCTTTATGATAACTGTTGCTTGCTTTTATTATAGATTTATAGGCAAGTCATCTGGTTTGATTTTCTTTTGAACTGCCTTGCAAATCTTTTCCAGCAATTCTTCCGGCAATTCGTTTTGTTCAATTACATTGCCTTCAGCATCAATTTCATCAACCTCTATTCCTTGAACTTCAAAGTATTCCAGTTCAGGATCATCTGGGGGGCTATCTGTATAGCTCCCATTGTCTACATCCCAAATGTATTCGACTTTTGCTGAGGTGTTAAAAGTTCTCCCCTCAACAATAAGGTCTGTAAACTCTACTGATGTTTCACCTGACACTAACATGATTCTCTCCTTTTGGATGGTACTTTTTAGGGAAGGCTGAGTTTCCCTCTAATAAGTAGACAAGCAATTTGATTCGCCGGTTTCACTCTCCCGTGTATGCGTGTGTATATGCGGGCGCTTGTGGATATGTGAGGTACTACTCACCTTTTCCATAGGACTGAAGCATCCGAATCATTGGGCCAAGATCATAAGATATACTTGCATGATACTCAAACTGTTGAGTCAATAAGTTTATATCACAATCGTGTTGACGGCCATGTCCAAGCACCAATTGTTCTTTAGGGATTCGTGGGCCTATTTGCAATTTACGCTGCATTGTATGTTCGTTCCAAGGTGCCCAGCCGTACCAGCAAACAGCCAATAATTCCGTATCTATTTCATAAGAATGCCTGCCGGGGGTGTAGTCATAGGTTGACTTGCGGTGCATCACTCGGCTTGGTCTGTAGGCCGTCTTAAAGAATCCGTGATGACATTGATCCACCAAAGGTACAGAGTACTCCGGGTAACAAGGCAAATGATGGAACTTATCACACATCACATAGCTCTTGATATTCAAAGATTCTGGGGTATATTGTAAAGATGCTTGCAGATTGCCAACTAAAAACTCAGTAGTATTCAAAGCAAGTTTATAACCTTGATATAATCGTTCTAAATCTCTTACTTCATTATCGCAATCAATATGCTGGAACATTCCGTTCTTTGTTTTAATTATTTCCCAAGTAGGGCAGATGTCTTTTATAATCTCTACAGATTTATCTGTGCTATCATAATCAATCATAATGCCATGTGAGGCTATTTTCTTATGATGTTCCAGCCACCAAGGTAAAAGGTATTCTTCGTTATAGAAATGGGAAAAAATGGTGAGCATACTTTGAAATAGTATGCTCACCATTTTTCTTAGAGCCAGCTACCTGCATAGCTGATTATATCAGCAGCTGAATGGAGTACAAAGCTGCTTGCATTGACTACAGTTGAGAGGCACATTGAAACGCCTTCCCAACCGCCAGCAATAGCCACACCGCCCAGAAACGCACCGGCCAGAATTGCATAAGGCATGATTAGCCCCTCCACTTGAACTTAGCAAGCTGCGCCTTGCGCTTGCGATTCTCAAAGAGCTTTGCGGGTGGCGCACCCCGCAGTCGAGCCTTGACCGGCCCGATCACTAACACCGACGATTCGGCCTTGGGCATTTGAATCGCTTTCAAGGTTTTCATCGCTTTCTCCGTTTGGGTTAGTGGTGACACTATTAAGGATTGCCAGATTTAGATTCGCCCGTTGGCCAATAGCTTGGCCTTCATGGGGAAAGAATGTACTAGACAGGTATTGCTGGTTACAAAAAAAAGGCCCCGAAGGGCCTTGGATGATTCAATTGTAAAGCTATCGAGATTAGGTTAAGACAGCCCCATCCCAATTGGCACCGATTACACCAGTCACATCCGCTCCCCGGAAATCGGCCCCATCAAGGTCAGCCCCGGTCAAATCTGCTCCGATCAAGATAGCTCCATTAAACTCGGCATTTTGCAACTGGGAGTCCTTCAGGTTGACACCCGTCAAGACTGCTCCCCGGAAATCGGCTCCGTAAGCCTCCACCCCTTCCAAAGATGCACCAGTCAGGTTTGCCTTGTTAAAATTGGCACACTCAAGATCACAGCCCTCAAGCTGTGCTGACCGCAGGTTTGCTCCTGTGAGATTGGCCTCTCCCAAATCCGATCCACTCAGATTGGCAAAGGAAAGGTCAGCTTTCGAGAGGTCGCATCTCTCGAAATTATGCAACCCATCTGCCTCCCGCAATTGTGCCCCACGCAGTTTTTTTGCGTGAGTGAACCGGCCCTCGAAAATCACCTCACCTTTTTTGTTCCTGATGATCATCTTCTTTTCTCCAATCGAGTTTGTGGTGACACCTATAAGGGTAGCCATGGGGATGTTCGCCCGTTTGCCATCAGGGGGAAAGAATGTACTAGACAGGTATTGATGGCTATAAAAAAAAAGGCCCCGAAGGGCCTTGGGGTTAAAACCCCGTCACCTTGCTTTCATCTTGAGGGTTCACCATCAGGATGTAACTCCCAAATTCGTGGGAAGCGTCCGTCAGGCTTCGGCCTGCATCATCTTCCCAATCCCCATCCCAGAATCCAGCCCCATGATGGTTGCGGGTCAGCCAAAAATCATGGCCTGCCTGCTCAGGATCAGTAACAATCAAGTCCCGGTGCTTTTCCCAGAACTTGACGCAATCGTCACGCATCACACCTTGCGTGTGATCGTCAATGTCGGACAAGAGGAACTGCTTGTCCAACGGGGTTCCATCCTCATCCGTGCTGTTCCAAAGGGCAGCGGTTTGGTAAGCAATGTAAAAATCACCAAAAGCCGAGTCGTTTGCGAATTTCATCGGTCGCTCCTGTTAGTGGTGAAAGAGACAATAATAAGTGACCCCTAAAAAAGATTCGCCCTTGCCCATCCATTGGACAGGCAAGGTACTAGACACCTATTCGGTAAAGCCCGAAGGCCGGGGAGATTACTCCCCAGCCCTTTGTGCTATCACATTCCAGCATTCTTCAGCATTGTCAGCATACCACTCATACACTTGTTCTTGTATGTAGTAGTAGATTGCTGCCATGCCGTTGTTTTCCATGGGATTCTCCCCCACGCCAGCGTTTTCATACGCTTCAATCAACTTGTCTTTGTGAAGATACCAAGTATCTTCAATTTCCTTGGTGTAGATGGGCACCGCACCATCCACAGCCTCATGCACGGCACCGGAGTAATCCAGAGTCCCAATGTCAGGGAACTCATCCTTGCCGTTATCATCGGCATAGATTGCCAATTCTTCTTTGACAGCTTCGATGGCCTGCTGAACCCGTTCGTCCAGCGTATCGTTGATTTCGATGGTGATCTTAGCCATGTTCGTTGCTCCTAGTGGTTAGTGGTGACACTATTAAGAGACAAGGAAACTAGATTCGCCCAATGGCCGTCCATCATCGGTCTATGTACTACACACCTTAAATGTCGGTGGTGTAGAGCATCCCGAAAGCTACAAAAGATAGCCCAAGTGATACAAAAGTGATAGCAAGCAATAATCCAGTCAGCAAGGTAATCCTCCTTATGACAAGAGTTTAAGGCCATTGATAGTGATGCTATTCTTTCCGTCGATTTCAAACACATGATAGGTCAAGCCATTTTGTTCCAAAACAGCGTCCACTTCCATTGTCACCTTGGTGATTTCATCACCTTGGGTGAAAGCTTGGGTGATTGAACGGGGAAGGGGCAAAACCACTTCCCAAGTCCCTTCCAGATTGTCCCAAGTGGCAATCTGGAGCATGATTTTGCGCCCGGTTTCCGTCAATTGTTCAGGGCGCAAGTAACTTTCAGTCTGCATTCTTAACCTCCTGTTAAAAGGGCCTAACTGCGTTTCTAACGCAATCAAAGTTGTACATGGTCTCGTAGCCATGTTTCATCTTAAGAATCGATTCTAGGGGCACTCCGTGCGCATTCTTGGCAGCACATTCCACGACATCGGCCTGCCAAGGGGTGGTGGGCAATCCGAGTTGCAATTCGTACCCGTGATGGTCTGCAAGCTTTACATAGGCTTGCATTTCCCATAGGCGGGTATTGGTATTGTCCACCACAATCAGGGGGTGCTTTTCCTGCATGGCCTGCGCCACCCTTGCCTGATTCCAAGCGTGAGCGTTGGGAAGTTTATTGGGATCAAAGTTATACTTGGTCCCTTCCATGAAAAAGTCATCGGTGGAAAAGACCAACCCTTGGTCACCAGCCAATTCCTTGGCCCGGGAAGATTTGCCAGAACCGGGCAATCCACGCATGATGATAAGCTTCATGTTGATATGGCCTCCTGTAGATTAGGAAAGATACCCCAGTTCACGCATTTTGTTTTTAAGGCTGTCATTGATGAATCTCATCATGGCTTTTACATAGTCCTGATGATTGTCAGGAATCGCTTTAGCAGATTGCTCAACGAATTCCTTTTCGGTCACTTCCAAATTCTCAATTGTGTACTTGACGATGCAAGCAGCTTTTGATGGGAAGCCCTTGATCATGTCGAGGGCGTTCTGGCACTTTTCCAGCTTGGCTTGCTTATCCATTTTCTTTCCTCTTGGTTAGTGGTGACACTTCTAACAGGTGCCAAAATGAGATTCGCCCTTGGCCTCTCAACTACGGACTCTGGTACTAGACACCTTTGATCCCGCCAAAAAAAATAACCGGGGGTAGCACTTGCTACCCCCGGTCTAGCGTCACCACCACTAGATTGCAACTTGTTTTTCAGTTTGCAGCTTAGCCAGCATTTGGCTAACGGCACCCTCACCCTTGTTGTAGTTTTCAACTACAGTAGCAAAATGCTCTTGCAGCACCTTGCTACTGAACCGGGTTGCCCCGTGAATGAAGCACTTGTACCCGCTGAAAAGCGTTGTGGTTTCCGTGCAATACCCGTCTTGGCTTTCCCGTTTGATCGGGGTGACAGACAGGTAATAGCCCCTTGCCTCATCTTTGTAAGTCCACATATTCATCCCGCCCTTGTTGTAGCTCACCGTTACCTTCAGGTGAGTCACTTCAGGGTTGCCGTTCACAGCCACATAGCCTTTGCTGTAACGATCAAGGTGACGAATGCCGTCCATGTCTTTTCTCCGTTTGTTTTGATGGTGACACTACTAAGGGCAGTCCACACTAGATTCGCCCGTTGGCTTACCCTTTATTTTGTTCTGTACTAGACACCTTTGACAAGGGTACAAAAGAAGGCCCCGCAGGGCCTTTTAGTTATTCGCAATTCGGTTCGGTGCCGTTCTCATGCGGTTCGTTGCCACCATTCCAACCGCAGACATCCCCGCCCGTATTGTCCACCCAAACTTCCGCTTCCAAGTGTATTTGGCACCCACAATGAATACAATTGCCTGTAACCATTGTCAATCCTCCCTTGTGGTGACTGGAACACTTTTAAGGCAACCGGAAAACTATGTTCGCCCACAGGCTTTCCGGTAGACTTGTTCTGTACTAGATACCTTTAACCAAGGAACAAGAAAAAGGCCCCGTAGGGCCTTTTGGTCATCCGCAATTCGGTTCGTCGCAGCAGCACCCGTTATTTTCGTATTCTTGACAGTAGCTGCACCATTCCCCATCGTCATCGTCATCATCGTGGTTTTCACGATGAAGAATGGCTTCCCGCTTGATTTCGTTGCGGGTTTTCCAGTTGGGGCTTCCCCGATCCATCAGGTAGGCCACCGCATTGATGGATTCCCCTTGGTAGGTGCCCTTTTGGGTTTCGACGATCAAACCCTTGTTTTCGTCCCGCTGATCCAGAACGCTCTTGATCAGCGTCTGGTGCCGTTGCAGCCCCTTGGGCAGGTTTGCAATCGTGATCGGAAACTTAATGGGCTTTTTCATTTTGGCCTCCGAAGTGTGGTGACTGGAACACTTCTAAGGCACCCAAAAAATAGATTCGCCCAAAGGTGTCTCCGGTACTAGACACCTTTGGGCAGGATTAAAAAAAAGACAAGAGATAGTTGGTGCTATCTCTTGTCATCTGAATTAAAGAGCCAGCTTGCTGGGAGCAAAGTTTGATTGCTCTTGCACCTCAACAGTCTGGCCACCATAGGTGACGCTGACAATGTTTTCGACCTTGACATCCCGAAGGATGACCGGGTTATCCAACTCTTGCCGACCGCCATCCTTGGATTTTTGCAGATAAGGTTCTAGCAATTCCTTGGACACCGGATTGCCTTTATCGTCAAGGTACACTTGACGCAAGCAATTGTGGACGCTCAATTCCACATACAGCTGGCCTTTGTGTTCCACAAAGGGGCTGTTAGGAACCCGCTGGCCCCATGCCCGTTGAGCGGGCACAAAATCCTGCGGAGCAGGCGTGTTTTCGTCATCCAACAGGGCGTTTTGCCACTCTTTTTGGCGACGATTGTTGACCGCCTGTCCGTAAGACCAGCTTCCCACGCTGGCTTGAAGGTCTTGCACCTTCACAACCTTCCCATAGAAGGGATTGTTGGTTTTCCGCATGGCCGGTTCGGTGACCGTGCGGACGGTGGCCAACACGGTGCGATCCATGCTGGTCAAGTTGGTGGTCAATTCTGCGGTGGTCAAAGTAGCCATTTCAGTCCTCCGTGTGG
>Ga0247723_1001739_pt1 | contig 12362 bp, 14 predicted proteins | sample MSEWelMarce5H_FC_FD_189079 | JGI IMG/M metagenome (GOLD analysis project Ga0247723, IMG submission 189079) | Subsurface sediment microbial communities from gas well in West Virginia, United States - MSEEL Well Study Marcellus 5H_FC | ecosystem: Environmental > Terrestrial > Deep subsurface >...
ATTTTATCTGATAAATATCCATAAAAAGTTATCAAAGTTGGAATTTATACCAATGAATATGTAAAATAATATGTTGGGTAATAATATATAACAAATGGTATTAAGTTTTAGTAGTACAGGCGATTTTGCCAAAGCAGTTTATGGAGATGCTGGTCAACAGCACGCTGGCCAAAACGGTGCAATTGCGACAACAGCCCCTGGAATGAAAGGTGGTAAGAGACAGAGTAGAAACCAGAGACAGAGTAGAAACCAGAGACAGAGTAGAAACCAGAGACAGAGTAGAAACCAGAGACAGAGTAGAAACCAGAAACAGAGTAGAAACCAGAATGGTGGCAAAAACCAGAAACAGAGTAGAAACCAGAAACAGAATAAAAACCAGAGACAGAGTCGCAGACAAAGAGGCGGAAAGTGAATGAGAACTTTTGACCAATAAATATTATAATGACTAGTCGCGAGGATTTTGAACGAGATATGCGCAAATGGGCGATTCTTGACAACAAGATTCGTGCATCCAATCAAGAGCTGAAAACGATGCGTAGCCAGAAAGCACAACTTGGTTCAACCATTTGCGAATTCATGAAAACCAAGGGTTTAGAAAACAAGAAGGTAGATACCGGGGACAGTGTTATTTCGTTTTACGAAAAGAATGAATATCCCGCACTAACATTTGGATACATTGAAAAATGTTTAGGGGAAATTATTTCAGACAAAGACAAAGTTGCAGTAATCATCAAACATTTGAAGGACAAGAGAGAAATCAAAAAGTCCAACGATTTGCGACGACGATTTAAAGACACTGGTGGATATGAAACTGATGGTGACAATTAGTGGATAAAACTGTGTACAATATATAATAATATTATATACTATACTGTTAATATGAGTATTCTAGCAAAATCACTGCATACATTTGAACTTGATAATAAACAAATCATAAGTGGTGGCTATAACATATCTGACCTATTGAACGTGGATGGTGAACAAATGGGTGGTGGCGGCACAGATATTTTCAAAGATTTGCAAATACCGCTTGGATTGTATTGCGACGATGTGGTTATCAATGATTTTTATAAAACTGTAAAATCCAAAGTTATTGAAGATGATTTGTTTGATACACTTTTTGATATGGTTTCCAAAAGTAAAAATAAATCAACCAGGAGAGAAAAAGTAAACCCAAATAAAATTACTAAAAAAAAAAGAGAACCTTAGGTATTCATCAAAGTTTATGTCTTTTGAACCCTCCTCTTTAATTCTGTATTTTGTTATAAAAATACAGGGAGGGGTCTAAGGGGTGGAAGCGAAGCTGAATCCGTAGGTTCCCCTTAAAATTGAAATCTTTTTATGCATTTTTACAAAATGCATAAAACAAATTAGAACGAAGTAAAACGAAGTAAAACGAAGTAAAAGAAAAAATGCACTCATCAGCCGCTGATTTCATGATTGACGACCTCATCGACATTTTCGAGATTAAGAGAAAGCTAGTTGAACAAAGCGTGAAGCGGTTACTTGATGTGCATTTGGGTAAGTATGTTCCAGAAGAGGGCGAGATTGTTGGTTTGTGGGAACCTGCCACACTTGAGATAGTCGCGAGAAGAATTGCGCGTTACAATGTTGAAAAACTTAAATTTCATGAAGAGAATGATGAAGAGAAAGAAGAATATCAAGAAGAAGAATAAAATGCATACCCCGAAGGGAGACGATTTTCGTGTTTGTCTCATTTTTTTATACCATTTCGCATCTTCGATGCGACAGACATTTAAACCGTCGAAGAATTAAAATGGCACAAAGTGCCATTTTTTCTTCTAGGTTCGTGACCGATAACCATTTAACAAGGCACGCTTTGCGTGCCGTTTTAAATGTTCATCGGTTTATATTTTTGGCGATATAATATTTGTAAAAAACTTAAACAAAAAACTCAAAATAGACAATATAATACTATATTCCATGGAAGCCGAGAAAAAGAAGAAGGGAAGACAGACAAAAATCCAACCAAATATCATGATTGAAGTAGTTGAAGTGGTTGACGACCCCAAAAAGAAGGGCCGAAAACCCAAAGGTGGAAAATTGATAGCAAAACCCGTTGAAAATTCAGTCCCCGAAGTTCCATTGGCAAATATTATATTGCATTTAAAATGCTCATCCAAGGATTTGCTGGAATACAATTCCAAGCAAAATTCACTCGCATCCATTTCCTATAATCCCGACGTGCCAAATATTATGACATACAATGCAATTGAAAACGACAATTTCTGCAGTTATGGCGAATCCAAGTCTGTAAATAACAATGCGTATGAATCTGAAACTAATAATTACGTTTGCAAAGTGTGCAATACAAAGGAAAATGACGATGATGCGGTTAATATCAAAGACATCAATACAAAGTTGAAAAAGTTGAAAATCAACTTGTACAAGAATAATATGGCGGACAAGAAATCGGCCTGTTTTTGGTGCACCTACGAATTTGACAACCCCGCATGCTATATTCCCAAATACGAATCTGATTCCGGCATTTTTGCATATGGGTCTTTTTGTCGACCCGAGTGTGCGGTTGCCTTCTTATTGAAAGAAGGTTTGGATGATTCCACCAAGTTCGAGCGATATCATTTATTAAACCAGATTTATGGAAAGATTTATGATTACAAGAAGAATATTAAACCCGCGCCCAATCCTTATTACACACTGGATAAATTTTACGGTAACCTTTCAATCCAGGAATACCGCAAGTTGTTGAAGACGGAGCATATGCTTTTAACCATTGATAAACCACTCACGCGAACTTTACCCGAATTACACGAAGAGACTGACGAGATGATTTTGAATGTGGGTGCCAATGTAGGTTCATACAAGGTGAAGCGACAAAGTGAGAAAGTATTGGGACCAAGCAAGTCAAATATTATGTTGTCAACTTTTGGACTTATGCAGTAAGTAGGGAAACCTACGGTTTCCCCTACGACCCCTTCCCTCCTTTTGTTGAACGTAGTTCCGCTTTGCTTAACTAAAATATTGTTTCACATATAAATCATACCATTAAAAATATTTTATAAAATACTTTTATATGAAATTATATAATATGGATGTAGACCCATGCAGTTATTCTAGCATGTTTTTTACAATCAATGTCACGGTTAATTATTGGTATGGCTATTTTGTCTATTCCGCATTATTTGCATTTTTACTGACAACTTCCATAATTCATCATTCAACCAAAACATTTTATACATATGTGGTTGATAAGTTAGCAATTATTTGTGTTGTCCTGTATGGTGGCTATTTATTTTATCAAAAAAATTGGACTGATAATATAATTTTAGCATCCAGCATTATTCTAACCTTCCTATCAACCATTTATTTGTATTATTATGGATACACATGCGACCAGTTTTGCTTTGCACCAGATAAATGCGAATCAGACTGGTATCATGGATTAATGCATTTGATTTCTTCGGTTGGACACCTTATGATTGTGTTTTTGTAAATTTGTCTCATTTTTATTTTTGGTCGGTATACCAGTTGTATTGATTGCCAATTTTATCTAAATAATAAGCAGATAACCATCCCACTATAGCACCAAATGTATCTCCTATCATATTTATACCAGTATCCGATTTGGGTTTTCCTCCTGGCCAAAATGTTATATAATTGTTGATAATATTCATACCAATTTTTGTGTTTTCTATCAATTCAAAAATTGTGTGTAAAATAAACCAATTTATTATAGAAATATTCCAGAAATATATTATTATACCCATAGCAAAATGCAGATATGTATATTGATCTAATAAATATGTCCCCATTTTATATTATTATGCTATATAAAAAACAAATTATAGAATTGTTTATATAATTTTATAATAATGACACTTCTCTCTTGCAAATTGATGGGCGGATTAGGAAACCAGTTGTTCCAAATCTTTGCAACCATTTCTCTCGCGTTAACTACCAAGAAAATATTTTTATTTCCCTATTCGGATGTGCTGACAACTGGAATTACGCGACGCACATACTGGTACACCCTACTAGATAAATTATTCAACAATACAACCTGGAGTCGGCCGGAAGTTGACAATCCGCACATTTTTTCTTTACCGCAGATTGGAGAGAAGGGATTTGAATATGATGAAATGGTTGCAATTCGCGTGAATTTGGAAAAAAATCCAGCATGCTTGCATGGATATTTCCAGTCTTACAAATATTTTGAAAAACACTATGAAACCATTATCCAGCTAATTGGATTACGGGCAAAACAGGAAGATATTCGTGGCAAAACCACATTATTAAATGGTGGAAACACTATAATTTCTCTCCATTTTCGTCTGGGAGATTATGTTTCAAAACAAAGCCACCATCCAATTATGTCAATTAAGTATTATATGGGTGCATTAACTCATATTATTGACCAACTGGGGTCAGATACATTCCGCGTAATCTATTTTGGAGAAAAAGACGACGAATCAACCATCAAAATTTGCATTCAGATACTCACAAAGAAGTTCCCCAACTTGGAATTTGTAAAAGCGGATTTGGAGGAGGACTGGGAACAAATGTTGTTGATGAGTGTCTGCACCCATAATATAATCGCAAATAGCAGCTTCAGTTGGTGGGGGGCCTACTTTAATGCAAATCCAGATAAAATTGTATGCTATCCCGCAAGATGGTTTGGACCGGCGTTACACCATGATACCAAAGATTTGTGCCCGCCGAGTTGGCGACGTATATATTAAGGGAACTACGTTCCCTTATGAACCCTCCTTTTAAGGGAAACCTATACCATTGAAGAATTAAAATATAAATACCTTATCGGCAGTTATATTTATTGATTAAGTAAGACTTTGGTCTTAAAATACTTTTTTAGTATGGGATTAAAAGGGAACGACGAGTTCCCTTTCTTAAAATACTTCTTTAGTATGGGTTTAAAAGGGAACGACGAGTTCCCTTTATAATGAAGATTGCTTTCTACACTTGTTTTTTCGGCGCGGATTCCAATGAGAGAAACAAAATCCCACCATCACCAAAGTTGAATGACTGTTTTTTCTTCACCAATAATCCAAACACGTATGCAAACCTGGAAAACACCGGATGGACCGCGGTGTTCGTGGATATCCCTGTAAAACATAATTTGACAGCGGATGCAATGGACGCCAAACATTTGAAGGCGTGTCCCTACATGTACCCCCAACTAAATGGATACGACGCGACTTGTTATTTTGACAGCGCACTCAAAGTGAATACGGAGGAAGTGATTGAATTAGCAAACAAGGCATTTACATATAGCAACTACGATATGTTGATTGCGCGACACCCATTCATTAGTGCCACATGGCCACCGTCTGCTCGCAGTGAGTTTGCAAATGCAATGTTGCAACCAAGGTATGCAGCGGAAAGAGACAAATATGAAAAATATATGGCCGAACAGATTCAGTCTGGGCTTTTGGAGACAGACGATATCCATTATGCAACGGGGTTCATTGTCAGAAAAAACAACATGGAAATGCGTAAACTGGGTGAGGTGTGGTATCGACACATTTTGGCGTGCGGGATTGAATGCCAGATTAGTTTTTTCTTTGTCCAACAAATGTTCAAAGGAAAAATTTATGGGATAGAGCCGTATTCATGCTTCAAGGCTTTTTAATATTTTTTCAAACTTTAATAAGAAATTAGCAGAAGACCAATCCGATTTCATTAACAAAACACCTTGTTGGGTTTTTTTAATTGCCTCTTTTATCGAAATATTTGGAGAATAATCAATATATTTATGAATATGGCGAAACGTGCGGTCGCCTGTTATTAGCAATGGTCTGCCAGCCGAAATTGCCTGGTCAGTTACTGCAGCCAATCCACCAGAACATATATGTTCTCTATTATAATAAAAACAATTAATTGTTTGTTTTGAACATAGCTTTATAAGTTCTTCTTTTGATAAATTATCGTGAGTTATTTTCAGATGAATACCTTTTTTTCTAATAATTTTATTACATTCATTGTAAATTGAATGAATTATACTGTCATGCATATCTTGTGGAACATATGTTGCTTTTGGTATATTGAAATGGATATTTGCATCATTAAAATCATTTTGAACTAATTCTACTATTTTATGCCACTCCTTACCATATGTTGCAAACCCAAAGCTGAAAATACTGGGTATACTATTTGTATCTAACTCATTTGGTATGTCAAAATCTTCAAGGGGTCGTCCAAATGCATGAATGGATGATGTTTCAGTAACAGTTGGGTCTAATACAATGTAATGATTAAAGTATTTTGGAGAAAAACGTATCACATCTTTTGAAAATGCTACTTCAGTTACAATGCAAAAAGTTGGTTTGTTGTATGATTGAATAATATTTGCAGTAGTCCAATTATTTACGGTTGGGTGATGATTAAATATTGCAAAATCATATTGAGGGTCAAAAATTGTTTGTTCTGAATAATCAAGTGTGTAGGATGTGCTTTTGGAAAGTGCATCATAACACATTTTTCCACTTTCCCATATGCTACATGTGGCGTGTTTTGAGTTATAAAATATACCTTTCATTATACTTTATAATATTGTACAGTTTTAAATTATTTTATAAGTAATCTATAAATATAATCGTCGTCTACGTGGTTTTGACGGTAAAACATGTATCCCTTACTTTCTAGTAAATTGCGAATTTTTTTACGATTACTATCTATAAAATTGTGTTCAACACAAATATATCCAAATGTATACTTGTCAAAATCGTGTGAATTTAAAATTTCATATTCAGAACCTTCGGTATCTAGAGATAAAAACTCGATAAACCGGGGAGCATTTGCTTCTTCTAAAATAGTGGTAAGTTTTTTTGTAGTGACTGTAATCACTGGGTTGTGCAATATGTGAGTATGTGTATTTGTCTCTACAAATCCCGAGCATCCACCTGATTTATCATCTATAAATTTCATTTGTTTGTCGTTTTCATTAAATACTGCGCAAGATAAATTAATGCAATTTGGACGATTGGTCACCAGTTGTGAGAAATAAGTTGGATTTGGTTCAATACAAATTCCTTTCCAGCCATATTGGTGTTCCAATAAGTATGTGTTTGACATACTTACCCCGTCATATGCGCCCACTTCTACAAAAAAACCATTTTGTTTATTGTTGAAAATATTTATAACATGTTTGTCTTGACCAAATTGTGATTTGTTTAACATATAAATGTGGATTATATGTTAATTAATACATAATAACGCATTAAGGAGTCTCGTCACAATCAATTCTCTCTAAACATTGTTTTGCGCAAGTGCAGCACCGAATGTTGCAATCCATGATGACTTCGCAAGAATTCAAGCAGAAACGCCAGCAGCAAATGCAAGTTTTGCAAATAGATGCGGCGGTTTTGGTGCATTTCATGCAACCTCTCTCCATAACCTCTGGTTTTACTGCTTCCAATTTGACCTCTTCTTTCGCTTCATTTTCTTCTTCCTTTTTTACTTCGGTGTGTTTTACTTCACTTGACATTATATATTAGAAAAACATAAAAAAAGGTAAATAAAAGGGAAGGTTCAAACGGCGGAAGCCCGTATCCGTAGGTTTCATGTAAAATTGAACTTTTTATAAAACAATTTATTAAAAATATTAAAGATATCCAATCAAATAATTATAACCAAAGAATTGTCATCCAAAGAAATGTCGTCCAAAGAAATGCAGAAAACCCTCAAGTTGCTCATGAAGATGCCCATGTACAAGGAGCTGATAAAGGAGAACAAGTCGTTAGTCGAAAGAGTTCGTTCATTAGAATATGCCGTTCAATACCTGGAATCCAAGAATGCAAAGCTCGAGAAGAAACTTAACAAAAAAAACAAAATTATAGACCAAGATGACGGCAATATATCAATTGTCATTGAGGAAACTGAAGACGCAATTGCATTAGATGACAATATATTTATTGTGGAAGACACGAAGAAAAAAGCATTGGATGAGTTGCTTGTGAAGTATCCAGACTACAAACAACATAAGGAGGGAAAGTTTGTTGTCGTTGAAGAAATTAATTTGGATGATGATGATGAGGTTGAGGTTGAGGTTGAGGAAGTCGTAGAGGAAGAAGTCGTAGAAGAAGAAGTCGTAGAAGAAGAAGTCGTAGAAGAAGAAGTCGTAGAGGTTGAGGAAGTCGTAGAGGTTGAGGAACTCGTAGAGGAAGAAGTCGTAGAGGTTGAGGAACTCGTAGAAGAAGAAGTCGTAGAGGAAGAAGTCGTAGAGGTTGAGGAACTCGTAGAAGAAGAAGTCGTAGAGGAGGAACTCGTAGAAGAAGAAGTAGTAGAGGTTGATGAACTCGTAGAAGAAGAAGTAGTAGAGGTTGATGAACTCGTAGAAGAAGAAGTCGTAGATGAAGAAGTCGTAGAGGTTGAAGAAGTCGTAGATGAAGAAGTCGTAGATGAAGAAGTCGTAGAGGAAGAAGTCGTAGAGGTTGAAGAAGTCGTAGAGGAAGAGGAAGAGGAAGAGGAAGAGGAAGAAGGCGACGGCGTCTACGAAATCGAAATCAACGGAAAAACTTACTACGTTTCAAACGAGACCGACAGTATCATTTACGAAGCTGATGAGGAAGGTGAAATCACAATTGAAGCCGGTGTATACAAGAATGGAAAGCCCGTATTTGCATAAACAAATAAAAATATACATATAAAAACTTTTTTTTTATATTTATACATACAGTTTTTCCTATCTAAACTGCATCATCATAGTAGATTTGCGCTTGTTGTAATACAACGGATGATTCCCATTTCTAAGGTCATGCACAAATTTAGCATTTTTAACTTCTTCATATCCTGTTTTGAAATCGGTCACATTAACAAAATCAGTTTTATCATCAATGTTGTAATCCAATTTATAAATAGTGTAAAGTCCCTCGTTTGTTTTTTTCGAAAATTTTTCAAAATCGAATTTGTTCATCACGCGTTCTGTTCCGTGTTCAAAATGGATAATATTATCATTGTCGTTAATTTTGAAAAAAACATCTCGGTTAATTTCAATTCCGGAATCAATTGCCCTTTGTTGCAGCAAATTGTCCTCGTATCCCCAGCCCCAAAAATTGGGAAATCCACCAATGCGTTCAAAGTCGCGACCCAAAACGGATATAATTCCTCCAAGTGTATACGTATATCCGTAAAAATGTTTGATTTTATTTGGAGTAGTTTCATACGGCAAAATGTTTTTGCGCGCGGGCATATTATCCACATCATTGAATACAAACGTGATATTCTTGTAATCGTTGGGATAAAGTCGCGATGCAACAATGAACCCAATATTTTTCATCGCCCCGCGATTGAATTCGCGCGTGTCTTGCTGATGAACAAACATGTATTTGTATGAACCCGCTGGATAATCCTCCATAACCATTTTCATATGGTTTTTAAAATTTTCTAAATGCGATTCGCGGTTGCGATAAGGAACAATAAAAATAATTTTTGGCGGAGAATCGGATATTTCCTCGATATCTAAAGAAACCTCAGACATTTTACTTACTATATGTTTCTATTTATTTCCGGCGAATTTTTTCATAACACAAGGTGGAACCAAATCATTTTTGATTGTCTCCAATTTGCGATAACATTTGCTAATCGTGACTTCGCTTACTTTGCAAACGGTTGCAATATCGCCTTTGGTCTGTGTTAAATTAAATGTCTGGCACACAAAATAAATAATTCCGGCGGCAACAGAATGGGGCGTGTTGTCCTGGATGATATTCGCCTTTTCCACCTTGGATGCGATAAATTTGCAAAGCATCGTCTGGTCTTTGTTCACATTCAATTTACTGCAATATCGCTCAATAAAAGCACTAGGTAAGGTGACGCCTAAATTGGTGACTTCTAATCCATTGTTGCGCTGGACATTATTCTGTATCTCCAATGCCAGACTGCACCCGTGCGTAGCACTTGCATTATCCAGATTGAATATTTCGGCGATTTCATGGGGTGTTCGCGTGCATCCGTTCAACCTGCATGAAATGTAGATGGACGCGGCTTTGATTCCGTCACGGTTGCATCCGCGGAACATTTTTTGTTCGGATATGTCTTTGTGAATGGCCAGCGCATCATCCACAAATATTTTAGGAATACCGGCGTTTTGCGCCATAGTGCTTATATACATGAATTCGTTGTATAGCGATTTCTCGCGGTGGGGGATGGATTGCCACTCGGTCCATTTGCCAATGTTTCGCATTTGGTAGGATGATTTGCTATTATATAAGACTTTGCATCCAAGCGATGATTCCTGCAACAATGGATTGATTGGATTACCGCAACGAGTGGGGTCCGATGCATTTTTGTCATCCGCCCCGTAGAAACGCCATTCGGGGCTTAAATCGACAACGTCTTTGAATATTTTGCCGCATTCGGAGTTGACACAAGTTGGAAATCCTTCGTCGACAATCATTAAAACGGAGTTGCAACTGGTGCAAATATCTGGATTTGATTCGTATATGCATTCAACGGTGGATGGAGTGGTTTCGCTTTCATTGTCCAGGATTTCCCATATTTTATTTTTTTCTAAACTGGTTAGCTGGCTTTTTCGTTTTTTAGTTTTTGATTTTGATGCGGGTGCAATTTTTTTTTCTTGTTGTGATTCTTCCATTATAATTCTTTAATAGTATTTAGTCTGATATTGAACGCAAGATAATTTTATATTCTTTGCATTTGTTCTGGGTAAAACTTCAATTTTAAAGGGAACAAAGGGAACAAAGGTATTCAGATAAGCTTCGCTTATCTTACGCCTTTTAATCCCTCCTTTTAATCACGCCTTTTAATCCCTCCAAGGGAAACCAAGGTTCCCCTTTGACCCCTCCTTTTAATATCTCTTTTTAATCCCTCCAAGGGAAACCAAGGTATTCAGATAAGCGAAGCTTATCTTACGCCTTTTAATCCAATCCCTTCCCATTGAATATTATGTAAGCATATAGTAAGGATGAGTAAAAAACGATTGTATAAAAAAAATATTAAAACTAAAAAAAAAATAAAGGGTGGTCTTGATGGTATTGCAGCAGCAGCTGCAGCTGCTGCCGATTCTACCAATAAACTTGGTGATGAACTTGGTGGTGTTGTTAACAAAATTGATGGTGTTTCCGATAAACTTAGTAATAAAGTTGGTGATGTTGACAATGCTCTGAATGCTGTTGGTGATAATGCTATTGGTGCTCTGAATGCTGTTGGTGATAATGCTATTGGTGCTCTGAATGCTGCTGGTGCCACTGCTGTTGGTCTCAGTGCTGTAGCAAACAATCCTTTTGCAAAAGGTGCATTAAATGCTGTAGATAAATTAAAAAAAGGAATAAAATTTATAACAGGGTCCCTTACTCCAGAAGATAAATATCGCCAAGCTTTAATGAAATTAATAAAAAATCCAGATTTTAATAATTATTTTGCAACCGCCATAAACAAAGTAATTGTTTTAAATTTTTACAATGTTTTGATAGAATTGGGAAAATACTCTAGAAATTATTCAGACATTTCAAAAGAAATTTTTGAAATTACCGGAGAGAATATGTTTGATGAGGATGATGATTTATATTCCGAATTGAATGAAGAATCCTCCCACACTGAAGAATCCTCCAATAAAATAAATGGAACACAGTGTGATGCGGGCACAGATAAAATTTTGTCAGACAAAAACATCGAAAATTTCTTAAAAAACACAATAACGCTTTGTATACCAGTTATTAAACAAATCTTTAAAAGTCTAGGAACCATCATTGAAAACTACAAACAATTAAAGGGCAAAATGAATGGATTACTTGAAAAAGCAGAACGAGAAAACAATGTTGAAAAATATTTCGACGATTTTCGAATTTTGTCAGATGAAGCAACTGAACAAATCAATGCAATTTTTTACGAGTTTGACACTAGCAATATGAGCGGTGGTTCAGAGATAGATAATATCGAAGACGATTTTTTCGATGCCTTGTTTATAACCAATAGAGACAATTTTTCAAAACTTTTAAAACAAAAGCTGCATGGAATATTAAATAAAATAATAAGACGACTTTATGATATTGCAAAATGCAAAGACGTCATTGATGACGACGATGACAATGACGATTATGAATATGATATGAAGTTTTTAGAAAAAAAAGCTGAAACCAGTGAGTTCAACATTGAAGATTTTGAAAAAAGAATTTTAGAAAGAATCAAAAACCTTGAAAAAGAACAAGGAAGTCTTGATGAAAAACAATCGGATTTTGATAAAAAATCAGAAGAAAACTATAATATGTTTAAAGAAAAAATTACCCTAAAAAAAGGTGGTGCAAAATTCTTTTTACCAGAAGCATTGAGAGAAAAAGCAAATGCAGTATCTGACAGTTTATCAATGGTTAAATCGCAAAAAGAATTACAAGAAGAAAATTTAGAAA
>Ga0247723_1001740_pt1 | contig 12360 bp, 6 predicted proteins | sample MSEWelMarce5H_FC_FD_189079 | JGI IMG/M metagenome (GOLD analysis project Ga0247723, IMG submission 189079) | Subsurface sediment microbial communities from gas well in West Virginia, United States - MSEEL Well Study Marcellus 5H_FC | ecosystem: Environmental > Terrestrial > Deep subsurface > Rock...
GATTGCCACTCAAGCCCAACAGATTGATATGCATGAAACAACGATTGCCACTCAAGCCCAACAGATTAATGATCTTGAAGCTCGGCTAGCTAAGTTGGAAGCTCTACTACAATAAGTGTATCCATACGCACTCTACTTTTTTTATCGCCCCGGAACCCGAAACTATTGCCGATATAATATACGAAAGCTAAAGGACCCTAATGACGATCTTCAAACCACCTACGCCTACTGTTATCGCTTCGAGTGGTGGAGGTGGTAGTGGCACTTCATTGAACACATCCGATGCATCGGTTATTCTGAATACAAACCCAGGTACAGGAGCCAGTAATGTAGTCTTTACTACTAATAACAGCCATGCGATGACTATCGACGAATCGCAAAATGTAACCATTGGTACTACCACATCTAATCCATCTGATCGATTAGTAGTAGTTGCTCCATCCTCTGGCAATGCTATATCGATCATTCAAGGAGTAACCCAGGCTCAGGCGCAACTGAATATATCATCATTAGGCACTCTAGCTATTAGTACCTCCGGGCGGATCATTGATCTGACTAACAACTCAATCAATATTGATAACAATTCGATCATCATAAATGGATCCACCGTAACGGCCACCGCAAATCAATTGAATTATCTAACAGCTACTCCCGGATCAGCAGCTCCATCCAAAGCACTAGTATTAAACTCTAGCTCAAGTATCATTGGCGTTAACTCATTTAGCGCGACAACTCTCTCGGGAACGTTACAAACTGCATACCAACCAAATATTAATCGGGTAGGTTCTTTGGCCATAGATAGCTCCCTTTCATTAGCTGGAATCAGCGTACTATCCACAGCCACTGAATTGAATTATGTTCATGTAGAACCAGGTACTGCGAATGCAAGTAAGGCGCTTGTACTCGATTCTAGTTCCAATATCGTAGGCATCGCTTCTCTCGCAGCATCCCAGTTAACTGGTACTTTACTAACTGCCGCTCAGCCAAATGTTACTTCGCTAGGCACCCTATCTGCTTTGAATGTATCAGGATCCTTAGGCGTAGGAACTACCTCTCCAAGCACTGACCTTGAGCTATACAATATATCTAACCCGAGCTTGACCCTGAACAATGGCACACACATCAGTGGTGTCTCGATCGATACCAATGGAAATCTGATTTTGAATCCGGGTAACAATGTACTCATTCAAGCCAATAAATCCATTCAGTTGAATGGTAGCGCGCAGATAACCGGAGCTAATCGTATCTCAGCCAACTATTTAACTGGAGTGTTAGAGACCGCGGACCAGTCCAATATCACATCTGTGGGCACTCTAAGCGATTTATTAATCTCAGGAACTCTCGGGGTTGGTACTGGCTCTCCTGACAAAAAAATGGAAATACTAGACTCAGGGGGTAACTGTCTGCGCTTGAGTAGGACTTCTATTCTGTATGCAGATCTATTGATCAATGCTAATGGTGACCTAGAGCTACGAACAACTAGCGATATTCTATTATCATCGGGCACAACCCTTAGGTTTGATTCGGGTGCGATCACTGGTCTTGATTCAATAATAGCCACTAGTTTGACCGGTACTCTATCGACAGCGGCTCAAACTAATATCACTTCCGTGGGTACCCTTGGGTCTTTAGCTGTGACTAACGGTATCTCAGCTGGATCACTCTCGGCGAGTACGATTACCGGCACTCTACAAACGGCCATGCAGACTAATATTACTTCTGTGGGAACCCTTGGAGCACTTGCGGTAACTAATGGTATCTCAGCCGGATCACTCTCGGCGAGTACAATTACCGGCACTCTACAAACGGCCGCTCAAACAAACATTACCTCGGTCGGCACCCTTGGAGCCCTAGCCGTAACTAGTGGAATTACTGCTGGATCACTATCTGCGAGTACGATTACTGGCACTATAGCAACCGCAAATCAACCAAATATCACAGCTATTGGTACTCTTACTAACTTGACAATTGCTAACACATTAGGCGTGGGGACAATCAATGCTACCAATATTAATGGCCAAATCTTAACTGCCGATCAATCGAATATCACTTCCGTTGGTACCTTATTTTCACTCGATGTTGGTGGAGCTATAGCCGCCGGATCTATATCAGCGAGTACTCTTACTGGCACACTATCGACCGCCACTCAGCCTAACATCACATCGATCGGCACGCTTGGATCACTAGCGGTAACCAATGCTATTAACGCTGGATCACTCTCGGCGAACACGATTACCGGTACTCTACAGACTGCCGCTCAGACAAACATTACATCGGTCGGCACCCTAAATCATGTATATACCTCGGGTCAAATTGGTATCAACATGACTAGCCCTAGCTTTGATATTGATATTAATTCAACCGCTGGGCGGCTATTACAGGGCTCCTACAATGATAATATAGTAAGTCTAACCATATCTAATACGGGCGATTGCATCCTATACACTGACCACAATGATCTGATTCTGTCTAATGGTACTGGATTGAATTTCAGTGGAGGCGGAGACATTAGTGGCCTATCTAGCTTGAGTGCTATCAATCTATCAGGTACTATTCAAACTGCTGCTCAGCCAAATATCACTTCGGTTGGTGCGCTATCAACCTTAGATGTTGGATCAATCTTAATCGGATCTACCCACACCTCATCGTTTGATCTATCGATAGTAACAACCACTGGTCGCCTCTTTTCATTATCTGATGGTACTACCACAATCACCCACCAGATACTAGCGGATGAATATGTAATTAGCTCTAACTCTGGTAGTGTTGTACTAGGTACTAACATGAATTTGGTAGTAAATGGGGGTACTATTATTGGACTCTCGGCCCTTACTTTGACTAGTCTAACTGGTACAATCCAGACCGCAGCTCAACCAAATATCACTTCAGTTGGCACACTTACTAGTGTTGTTACTAGTGGTAGCTTGACCCTTGGCTCTACCGAGATTACGGAAAGTGAAATCAGTGTAGTGAATGGAGTAACCCCTGGAACAGTGGCCGCCGGTAAGGCATTGGTAGTCGATTATAATAAGGATATTGCATCCATTCGCAATCTAACGGCTGATACTTTGACTGGGTATATTCAAACTGCCGCTCAGCCAAATATCACTTCCGTTGGTGCGTTGAATAATCTTACCATCGGTAGCACTAACATAATTGAAGATGATATTAGTATCATTACTGGAATTGCCCCGGGTAATGCCTCTCCTAGTAAAGCTTTAGTATTGAATAGTAGCTCCCAACTATCTGGAATCAGTTTTCTTGGGACTACTACTTTATCGCTTGGGGGGGTATCGTTGGGCGATACTGAGGCTAGTTATTTGACCTCGATTACGGCTGGTACTGCAGCCAATAGTAAGGCTTTGGTGCTTGATGGTAGTGGAAATATCGTGGGAATCAATTCTATATCCACGGCCGCTCTCATAGTGAATGGAGTAGATATCACATCCAATGGTGGTGGGGGTGGTTCATTGGCATATATAACCGACATTACGCCAGGATCAGCCGCTGCTAGCAAGGCTCTAGTACTAGACTCTGGTGGTAGTATTCATGGGATCAACACATTGAAAGCCACTCAAATGACTCTCGGCAATTCTAGTAACACAACTATGCCCTTAGAGATCGGGTTCACGTCCTTCGTTATGAGTAGTGCATATGCCTACAATACTAATGTCAATTCGCATGGTACAATCGCCTCGGGTGGGACTACTAGTTACAATTATAGTATCCGAGCACTAGGTCGAATCCTTTGTACCCAGAGCGTTGATGTTACATCTGACCGCCGGTTGAAGTGTAATATTCAGAACCTAGACGATAGCTATTGTACCAAATTTATTACAGATACCACCCCTGTATCATTCAATTTGATTACTGGCGATACTCAGCTTGCGTATGGTTACCTTGCACAAGATCTCTTGCGTAATGGATTTGGCGATCTGGTTAACCTAGCAATTGATCCAGATATGGAGCAAGAGGTAGATCCAGATGGGTTGATCAGTCCGCAAGGGCATAAGTTCACCATCTCGTATCAACATATCATACCGATTCTGGCAAAGAACCAAAAGCGTTTGATGCAAGAGAACAAAGATCTCTCGGACAGGGTGGACAAACTAATGGATCTGATCAATCAATTGATTCAACAAAAGCGCTAGTGCATCTATCTCGATCGCAGCTACTGCCTCAATAAATGTATCTCGATCGCAAAATTGATGGGTCTACTGCTAATATAATAACACCCAGCGATACGATTAGTTGAATCATGTACAAGCTAATGGTTGCTCGTAATTCAATTAATGGAATAGGCCACAATGGTTCGATTCCTTGGCCGCATGATGCAGAAGATATGAAATTTTTCAAGGCTAGTACTATCAATCAAGTGGTTATTATGGGCCGATATACATGGGTATCCCTACCAGAGCGTCCTCTCAAAAACCGAATTAATATCATTTTGACTAGCGATCCAATTCAATTAGCCTCGCTGCCCCCCAACTGTTTTGCATTCAGGAGTATCCGAGAGTGCGATCAATATTTGAATGAAAATTACATGCACTTAGATCGATGGGTCATTGGCGGGGCAGCTATCTATGATACGTTCATGCAACAGAATCTTGTATCAGATGTATTTGTATCCCAGTTTGCTGGCGATGAACCTTGTGATAAGTTTTTCAATTGGTTCACCAATCAGCAATTGCATGGGTTTGATCAGAAGTCTATCCAACCCCGAGGCAAGTTCCATCTGGTGCACTACAAAAAGAAAAACGCGGAGGAGCTATCCCTCCTAAGTGCGATGAGGGATATCATTACAAATGGAATCAAGCGGCCGAATCGCACTGGAACTGATACTCGATCGGTGTTCGGTCGTATGTTTGAATACCATATGGAAGAGCGGGTCGATCCACAAACTGGACAGCTTATGTATCGACTGCCCCTACTAACTACCAAGAAAATGTTTACTAGGGGGGTGTTTGCTGAGCTCAAATGGTTCTTGAATGGAAGAGTAGATTCGAAGGAACTTGAGATGAAGGGAATCAATATCTGGAGGGGAAATACCACTAAGGCTTATCTAGATAGTCACAATTTGTCTGAATATAATGAGGGAGAGACCGGGCCGATCTATGGCTTTCAGTGGCGGCACTGGGGTGCCGATTACATTCCAAACAAGAAGGATTATCAAGCCGAGGGGATCGATCAAGTGAGTAAGGTGATTGATACTCTCAAGACTGATCCGTTCAGTCGGAGGCATATTATCAGTGGGTGGAACGTAGCTGATCTAGATAAGATGTGTCTCCCGCCGTGCTTTGTGGCCGATACAATGGTACTTACTAAGCACGGTTATACCGAGATCCAGCATCTACTCGATAATGATCTAGTGTTTACCCATCTAGGTAACTGGAAGCCAATCATTAACCGCCAAGAGAGATCGTACGAGGGCTCGCTGTATACGATTACACATGTGGGTAATAGTGAATCAATTTGTGCGACCGAGGAGCACCCCTTCTTGGTCAAGCTGATCCAGTTGGTATCATTCGAACCAACTAAGTACAAGCTAAGTGCGGAGACTCAATGGATCCCAGCCAAAGAACTTAACCCAGAGAAGCATGTTTTGTGCATCCCACTTGTACGAGAAGAGCAACCCGTATCTATCACTATTGCTATCAATGGAGAGCTAGCTATGGGTCAGCCGATCGATTACTTTATGGTTGGCGTCTATGTGGGTAAGCAAGGTAACATCTTGGATCTACAATTTATCCCACCTGGCTGGTCCATCCTCAAGCAATTTACTAAGTGTCCAATGAATAGTTGCTGCGATATTATCCCCGAGTGGGTGCACGGTTTGCCCAAAACTGATCTGACCGATCTGATCAAAGGATTTGAATTTGCATCATCCAAGCATTCATTTGCGCATTTTAGTATCATCAACAAACAGGTGGCACTGTCCTTGCAGAGGATTTACGCCAAGCTAGGTATCCTAGTGCGAGTAGTCTCGAAGGAGATGAGCTACACTATTATCAAGATCAATAGCAACATCCAGGGTCGGTGCTATGTGGATGACCAATATATGTATCTGCCGATCGTGAGTAGTGTGGCTACTCAGACCAACCAAATGGTTTACAATTTGGAGGTAGCCGATGATAATAGTTATGTGGTCGAAAATATCGCCACCCACAACTGCCATGTGCTATACCAGTTCATGGTCCATGAGGCGGATGATCAAAAGTACTTATCACTAATGATGACCCAGAGGAGCTGTGATACATTCCTAGGGCTACCATTTAATGTGTGTAGCTTGGGTATGTTCTTGTTCTTGATGGCACAGACGGTGGGTATGAAGCCCCACAAGATCATTCATAGCATCGCCGATATGCATATATATGAGAATCATATCCAAGCAGCCGAGGAGCAAATCAGTCGAACTCCATACGCATTTCCATACATTCAAATGCGAGCTAATACCCCTAGCAAGCCTATTGAAAACTATGAGTACTCGGATATTCAGATAGTTAATTACTATAGCCATGCGTCCATTAAGGGTGATATGGCGGCTTAGATCGTTTGCCAAAAATTGATGGTCCGTACAATAATATACCTCCAACCTAGCTAACTACCTAATATGTTTGCCTACGCTACACCCAGTTCTTTCATTGAATGGGCCAAATTTGAAGATCTGATCATTGCTAATGGGCGTACTTATGTGCGAGCATCTACCATCAACGATCTCTACAAACGGACCAACCACAAGGCAAACTCTACCCCCAAAAAGTTGATCAGTGATCTGCAGATCGAATCATATATCCGGGTCAAGCACACTCCTAAGAATCTTACCAAAGATAACTCTCTGCGCTCTCGCTTCTTGAGTAAATTCAAGTTACAATCTCGCACAGTTTATCTGCCGATCAGCGAACTAGATACACCTAAGGAAGGTGCCAATAAGCAAAACCATATTGAATTGTTGCGCATGATCAATATGCTTCCAGAGCTCAAATCCGTGTCAGTCTCAGGCGAACAAGAAGAGTCTATCGATGAGTACAATCGCGATTCATTTCTGTCGATCAACACTTACTTTGAGATTGATGAAGCCAGGGAGTAAACTCCCGAGAGCTCATAGCTCTCTACCTCCAATGATTCATTTTTTTGCATTCAGCAGGCACCTAGCGTTCCCAAAATTGATTGAGTTCGATAGTAATATATTCAGACCCACCGACACCCAATGAGTAAGCCCTGCGAAAACTTTGTCCTGCCTTTGTCAGTATACACTGATACCGAGTACAATCAGCTGCGCCGAGCCTACCTTTTGCTTATCGCGGCTCTGATCGAACCGCATTTGATTGATCAAGATATCAACAACTATTGCGATACGATCATAGGTATCGAGCGAGCTTGCTATCTGCATGCGGTTGAAATAGCGGACTATGAACTGTTGCTGCCTGACTTTGCAATTAGTCAGTTCGAACAATTGTATCGCACTCGGATCACTCGTATCACAAAGAATCTGGATATTCAGTCTGAGGTGGGAGATGACTATCTAGTAACAGCCATCATTGATGGTAAGATAGATATCCCATCTATCTCAAAGCTATTGCCAGAGGAGCTCTCTCCATCCAAAAATAGTAAGCTGATTGAGGAGCTAACTGCTCGGCGTACGCAAAAGATTTCGATCAAGGTATCTACTATGTACCGCTGCCCGCAGAAGGGCTGTGGTAAGAATGAAACTACGGTGCGTAGCGCGCAGATGCGCTCGTTGGATGAAGGAGAGACGTTGATTATCACATGTATCTTCTGCTCCCACAAGTGGTTCTGCTAGGGTTCGGCGGGCCGTTCTTTTTTTGACGTAATGCAAGAGCATATCAATATATCCATCTAGATACGATGCTCAATATCGCTCTAGCTATCCAGAATACCCTGTACCAAAACCGATCAACTAAGTTGCAACAAACCGCTCAGTGCAATTACATACAGCATATCAATGACGTTTCGCACATTAATGATATCATCTGGCTCTGTAAGATGGATAGTGCGATCGATATTCAGTTCGATCGAATCAAGGTACTCTTGAAGCAGTACTCGGCCTATCTGAGTAAGCTCAAACTGAATTTCAAGATTGATCAGCCTTGCTTCTGGATGCCTACCAATATTGCACCAAAGTATTCACTACATGAGTTAGCTGATGAGATGGATCAACTAGATGCCTCCATCAAATCTGAGATCTATTCTTGCCACAAAAAAATCTATAGGCGATATAGGCGTAGAAACAACCGAGTGCGTGCGCATAGCTACTAGGTACTAATCTACTTTTTTTGCAAGAGCTGAGCCACTAGTGCCTCAAGGTGAGCTAGGCGCTGAGTCAATTCCGCAATTTCAATATCCTTAGCATCCTGCGCTTGGAAGATATGCTTCTGGTTGAGTGCAAGCATCGGAATGATTTTGCCGGGAGAGAATACAAACTTGCCATTAGCCGGATTGATAAATCCATCGCTATCCTCTACACCCTCCATACCAGGCTGAGGGACAATAGTTACTAGATCATCGAAGCCAGCCTTAAGGACATCCTGAGCGATGTAACCATAATCAGGGATAGCATCGTCATTCCGCCAGTTGAATCGTACGGGGGTAGTACTAGTTACAAAGCTCTTACATAGATCAGGGGTAAGTGCTTCAATGTTCTTCTTGAGGCGTCGATCAGAAGTGATTTCTACCTCACCAGTTACAAGGATACGACCATCTGCGCGAAGAGAATAGTTAGCAGAGATACCCCCACTCGCATCAACCAAACCATGGGCATTCACACTATTGCTGTATGCATACGCCCCAGAGAACTGATATGTCGTGTAACCAATTTCAACTGGTAGATCGGTATTGGCCGGAGAACCAACCGCAAGAACAGTGGTAGATAGAGAGTTAATGTTAGTAATGTTGCGACTACTGTCAAGCACCAAAGCCTTACTAGCCGCACCAGTGCCCGGGGTAATTGACGTCAGGTATCCAGCCTGAGTGCTTGAGAAGATGGTGCCATTCATACTTACGTTACCGGCGAAGAAACTGGTACCAGCGGCCACGTACAAGGCATACGCATTAGTAATCGTTTGATTAGTACTAGCAGCCGGAGCATTAGCAATGTATACGGTGGCCGCATTCGTAGTAGTTACGCTAGTATTAGTAGCCAGTAGCGTGGGTTGGGCGAACGAATGAAAGGTAGATAGAGCAGCCGTTCCCGATGCAAGGGTACTACTATCGGTAACACTCGTAGCAACACACTTAGATAGAATACCAGCGGCACCCCAGGCAGATGCTGATGATGCGACACCCCCCACCGTAAGTGATGCGCCAGCTGTGAGAATAGAAGCACTCAATGAATGAATACCAGCAATATCGCTACTGGTATCAAGTACAAGAGCCTTGTTAGCAGCCGCCGTACCAAAACTAATACCATCGAGCACACCAATCTCACTCTCATTGATCGTGGTAGAACCAAGCGTCAAACTACCACTCGTAGCGATACTAGTGAGGGTACCCACGGACGTTACGTTAGGCTGAGCTGCAGTCTGCAGAGTGCCCGTTAGGTTAGTTGCTACGAGACTAGTGGCCGTAAGTGAGTTGAGGCCCGTAGTAATGTTCGAGCTACTATTGAGCACAAGGGCCTTATTAGCAGCGGCGGTACCCGCGGTTACTCCATCGGCACACCAATCTCACTCTCAGAGATCGCGGTAGATCCAAGAGTCAGAGCCCCACTAGTAGTGATACTAGTAAGTGTGCCGACTGAAGTTACATTCGGCTGAGCCGCCGTTTGTAGAGTACCCGTTAGATCGGTAGCGCTAAGTGAATTGATACCAGAGATATCTCCACTAGTGTCAAGCACTAGAGCCTTATTGGCGGCCGCCGTACCAAAAATGATTCCATCAAGCACACCAATCTCACTTTCATTGATCGTAGTAGATCCAAGGGTCAAACTACCGCTAGTAACAATACTAGTGAGTGTACCCACGGAAGTTACATTCGGCTGAGCTGCCGTTTGTAGAGTACCAGTAAGCTGCGAAGCAGTTAGATAACGAATGGACGCGATATCTTTGTTAGCATCAACTACGAGTGCCTTAGAAGCAGTAACCGTACCAGGGGTTACTCCATCAAGCACACTGATTTCAGTCTCAGAGATGGCGGTAGAACCCAGAGTCAAACTACCACTAGTAGTGATACTAGTGAGGGTACCCACGGAAGTTACATTAGGCTGAGCCGCGGTTTGTAGAGTACCCGTTAGGCCAGTAGCACTGAGACTAGTGGCACTAAGTGAATTGATACCAGAGATATCGCTACTGGTATCAAGAACAAGGGCCTTATTAGCGGCGGCTGTGCCAAAACTGATTCCGTCAAGCACACCGATCTCACTTTCATTGATCGTGGTAGAACCAAGAGTCAAACTACCACTAGTGGTGATACTAGTGAGGGTGCCCACTGAAGTTACATTCGGCTGAGCCGCAGTTTGTAGCGTACCAGTAAGGTTAGTTGCCACGAGACTAGTTGCCGTGAGTGAGTTGAGACCACTAGTAATGTTGGAACTACTATTGAGCACAAGGGCCTTACTAGCGGCCCCCGTACCCGCGGTTACGCCATCAAGCACACCAATCTCACCCTCAGAGATAGTCGTAGAACCAAGAGTCAAACTACCACTAGTAGTGATACTAGTGAGAGTACCTACTGACGTTACATTCGGCTGAGCTGCGGTCTGTAGAGTACCAGTTAGATCGGTAGCACTAAGTGAATTGATACCAGTGATATTAGCACTAGCATCAAGCACAAGAGCCTTATTAATCGCAGCAGTACCAGGCGTTACACTATCAATCACACTGATCTCAGTCCCATTGATTGTGGTAGAGCCAAGAGTCAAACTACCACTAGTAGTGATACTAGTGAGGGTGCCCACTGAAGTTACATTTGGCTGAGCTGCGGTTTGTAGAGTGCCAGTGAGGCTAGTGGCACTAAGTGAATTGATACCAGAGATATCACTACTACTATCAAGCACTAAGGCCTTACTAGCAGTCGCCGTACCCGCAGACACCCCATCAAGCACACCAATCTCGCTCTCTGAGATAGCCGTAGAACCAAGAGTCAAGCTGCCGCTCGTAGTGATACTAGTGAGGGTGCCCACCGAAGTGACATTCGGCTGAGCCGCAGTTTGTAGAGTACCAGTGAGACTAGTGGCACTAAGTGAATTGATGCCAGAGATATCACTACTACTATCAAGCACTAAGACCTTACTAGCCGCTGCCGTACCAGGGGTTACACTATCGATCACACCGATATCAGTCTCATCAATAATGGTAGAACCAAGGGTCAAGCTACCACTCGTAGTGATACTAGTAAGCGTACCAACTGAAGTGACATTCGGCTGAGCCGCGGTTTGAAGGGTACCTGTGAGTTGGTCTGCCGTCAAATAACGAATGGATGCGATATCTTTGTTAGCATCAACCACGAGCGCCTTAGAAGCAGTAACCGTACCAGGGGTTACTCCATCAAGCACACCAATCTCGCTTTCTGAAATAGCCGTGGAACCAAGGGTAAAGCTACCACTCGTAGCGATACTAGTAAGCGTACCAACTGATGTGATATTAGGCTGAGCTGCGGTTTGTAGAGTACCCGTAAGGTTAGTTGCTACGAGACTAGTGGCCGTAAGTGAGTTGATCCCCGTGGTAATATCGGAACTACTATCGAGCACAAGGGCCTTACTAGCAGCTGCAGTACCAGCAGTTACTCCATCAATCACACCAATTTCCGCGGCCGAGATCGTAGTAGATCCGAGCGTCAGAGTACCACTCGTAGTAATACTAGTAAGGGTGCCAAGTGACGTTACATTCGGCTGAGCCGCGGTTTGTAGTGCACCCGTAAGGTTAGTTGCTACAAGACTAGTAGCCCCGAGAGAAGTGATACCACTGATAGAATTCGCACCATCTGTAACAAGTACCTTGGTCGCCGTGGCCGTACCAGCAGTTACAGCATCAAATACAGCTAGCTCACTCTCGGTAATAGTTTGGCTACCAATCACAATACCATTAGATGTGCCCGTGGGGGTCCAATATACTGCATTAATTGTGGCCGTATTGTTGTTAGCTTGTATAATTAGGTTGTTGTCCCAGTCAGTAGTTAGAGCTGGCGTACTACTATTTACCCTATACGTATTGCCAGCATTTTCGGTAGGACCGTCGGTGAAGTCATAGACAATCAGCTTATTCACGATACGCAAGATGCGGATAGACTTAAGATAGTTAGTAGCATCATGAGCTTGGGGCTTAGTGCCCACCAAAATTACACCATAGTTAGGAAAATAATGCATCGCACAAGAACCACCAATCGGATTGATACTCGATATGTTGG
>Ga0247723_1001742_pt1 | contig 12358 bp, 13 predicted proteins | sample MSEWelMarce5H_FC_FD_189079 | JGI IMG/M metagenome (GOLD analysis project Ga0247723, IMG submission 189079) | Subsurface sediment microbial communities from gas well in West Virginia, United States - MSEEL Well Study Marcellus 5H_FC | ecosystem: Environmental > Terrestrial > Deep subsurface >...
CTAACACACCGTCTAGAAATATCTCAAAAGTATTAGGTTTGATACCACGAATAACTTTATATTCTTTATTACCGATACGAAATTCTACTTCAACAACACAATCTTTACCATTAATAGAATTTAAAAGATTCGGTTTGTTGATATCTCTAAAAGGTTTACCAAATAGCGCAAAGCACAACGCATCAAGCATTGTTGATTTGCCTGATCCATTTGTGCCAACAATAAGCGTATTGGCATTATTGTCTAATTTTATTTCAGTAAAATAGTTACCCGTTGAAAGTAGATTCTTCCAACGCAGCGTTTTAAATAATATCATTCAGTTTCGGTATTTAAGGCTTCGACATAAAGTTCTCGCATAAGACCTTTAAGTTTATCACCTTCTACGTTCAATGTCAAGTTATCAATGTATTTGGAAAGAATAGTCATAGTATCTTCTGCCTGATCCAAAAGGTCTTGGTCGGTATCAATACTGGTATCGGTAAAGTCTTCAACAACAGAAATATCCACTGCACCTGCTTTATATAAAGCATCTATTACAAAGTCGAATAAGAATGGATTAATTTTATTTACTACCACGACTTTGACGTATGCACCTTCGTAGATAGAGTAATCAAAAGTTTTAAACTGTTCTGCTATATTATGTAATGAATCGTCATAGTTTATTTTATAGAACATGCGATATGGGTTCTGTATGAATTCCATGTCACGTGTATGTGTATCGAAGATATGAAATCCACGTGGGTCTTTATAATCAATCCAAGTTATCTCATTAGGTGTACCAACGTAGAAGATATGTCCATCATCAGATTTGTGGTGAAAGTGACCAGTTAAGACAACATCATACTTAGATAGTTTATCTTTTTTAAGACCACCTTCATGAGTGGTTATTGCATCCATTTTGAAACCATCAATCTCAAAATGACCGAAACAGATTTGTGATTTACTTTGTTTTATTTGATCAAGGATTTCAACTTCATTATCATCACATAGCCAAGGCACAACATCAATATCGATACCGTCAAAGTTAAGTGTAGTAAAAGAATCACATACAGTAACGTTGTCATACTCGTTCAGTAATAATTTTGAGGAATTAACTTGTAAGGTGTTTTTGAAAGCGACATCATGATTGCCCAACAATGTAATGAACTGTATACCATCGTCTTGTAATTTTTGGAAGAAATATTTACGGCAGAGAAAAAGTGAGTTGAAGTTAATAAACTTCCGGCGGTCGAAAAGATCACCAAGTTGTACAACGGTAGTAACATTGTGATCCTTTAGATATGGGAAGAATACGTTCGTATAGAACTTCTCAACATATTTATGGAAATCTAAAGAGTCACCTCTCATTCCGAAGTGAGTGTCGCCTAGTATGCATATTTTCATATGACTATTCTACATCATTTTCTAAGAAGGATTCAAGCCCTTCCGACTTCTTTGCCTTTTTCTTTTTCTTGTTCTCTTCAAAGTTAAAGATGAACTCTGAGATGTTGTCATACAATTCAAACTGTTTCATGTTACCATTTTCATCTTCAAACATCTCACCCTCATCAAGTAACCCAAACTGTTGAGTGGCTTTATACTTTACGTACAGTTGTTTCTTCTCACGCATAATCCTACGAAGAAAAGCATAGTAAATTATTTGGGTGAAGTATGCAAATGGGTTCTTTGATTTAGCAGGATCGAAGTTTCGAAAGTACATGATGCAGTTTTCTACACCATCAGATATCATCTCATCTCGGTAAGTATATGAAATGAAGTTTGGCTTTCGTGAAAGATGCTCCGCAATCTTCAGAAAGCATTCACCAATATAATTAGGAATCTTCGGTTCGGGACCATCAGTTTCTTTTGCTTTCGCACAGTCATCATGGTACTTAATGAGTGCTGCTAGAAAGTCGGCATTGTTGACATAATGATTTGTAGCCATAATATATTTACCTTAAATAATTCTTGACACGCTGAGAAATGAACGGTATAATGCTTGTGTAGTCTTTGAGATTCATTAGACATTACCATACAAGTTGTTCTTCAAGTATTTGTATCCCTTAACTAATTCTTCAATACCATCATCTACAGTATGGTAAGGCATCCACCCTGTTGCTTCTAACTTATCATTTGATACAATGTAGTTTCTTTGATCTGGGTCTTTCTTAATATCACCTTCAACAATAGTGAAACCAGGAACATGTTTCTTGATTATCTCACACAGTTCTAACTTAGATACATTAGCAGTAGACAATCCCACATTGTAGATATTACCTTTCATATTATCAAACTGATAGATAGCATGTAAGAATGCCTCACAGACATCACGAACATGAATGTAATTACGTTTGAAATGTCCTTCAAAGATAATAACATAACCATCATTGACAGCACGGTAAGTCAAATCATTTACTAACAAATCAGTTCTCATTCTTGGTGACATACCAAACACAGTTGCCAAACGATAACTGATTGAGTTCTCACGTTGCATCAACATCTCTTCTACTGCAACTTTATCTATAGCATATTTAGAGATAGGATTAAGAGGTGATTCTTCAGTGCAGAAGTTGTTCTCATCGCCTGTACCGTATGCTGAATTAGTAGTAGGCATAATGATACGCTGTTCTTTAGAAATATGATCAAGCATCCAAAACACTGCTTCTTTATTGGTAGTATCAGCACCAACAACATCTTTGTTACATATAGGGGCACCAACTAAAGCCGCAAGTGGAATAATCACATCTGCGTTTTTTAACAACGGAAGCATATGTGCAGGGTTACGAATATCACCATTCACAATAGTAAGTCTTTTATTATCACACAAATGATTTAAGCCAACTTGTTTATACATGAAATTGTCAATGATTGTAACATCATGATTCATCTGTAACAAATACTCTGTTAAAATGCAGCCAATATATCCCGCACCACCTGTAACTAATATATTCATATTATACCTTATTTAAAACGTCAGTTATCTCTTTGATTGCAATCTTAGACAATGTTGGGTAATTACCTACATAGAAACTATAAAAATGCATGTGATCTGTGTTAGGATAGTTCTTGTAGTGATCTTCGGCAACAATACCTTTTAGATATGGTTGACGAAGTTGATTACCACCACCAGCAGAACCACGACGAAACTCAATCTCTGCATCACGTAGTTTACCCATCAATCTTTGTGTAAACTCTTTATTTGCATACTCAGGTTGCAATACAATGTTAAAGGCATAATTACTACAACCAATTAAACGAAAATCTACTTTGTATTTTTTCTGATCTAACCTAGATAAGAAATCAAATAAGTTTTCATTTCTTAGTATAACATTTCGGTCAAGATATTTCAACTGGTTTTGCCCAAGTATACCACCAATTTCCGTGTTACGAACATTGTATGCCGGATAGGCAAAGATGAATTCGGGATTTAATTCGGGATAATCTGTCTTATATTTTTCTGACATCGTTTCCGATGCACATTCACGAACCATACCATGTGATCGAAGCATACGGAGAGTGTGGTAAACTTCTGCACTGTTGGTACATACCATACCACCTTCAATGGTAGACATGTGATGGGCAAAGTAGAATGAGAAGTTAGACATCCAACCAAAACTACCTAGAAGTTTACCATTGTGTGTAGCACCATGTGACTCACACACATCTTCAATTAATGGAATGTTTCTGAGTTCTAATTCTGTTAGAAGTATTTCTGACAGGCAATCGAAACCTTGTGCGTAGGTAATGAATACTGCACGTGTTTTATCTGTGATAGCGTTGATGATACCATCAGTATTCATACCAAGAGTATCTAAATCGATGTCAACAAATACTGGAGTGAAACCACATTGAATGATAGATGCAATATCAGATACCCATGTGAATGGCGGTACAATAACTTCACCACCTTCTGGATGTTTGATTTTGAGCATGGTCATTGAAAGAAGATTGGCAGAAGCACCTGAGTTGACAAACACAGAATACTTTACACCCAACCATTTGCTCCATGCTTTTTCAAAAGCAAGGCACTCTGGACCATTGGTTAGTTTAGGATTGTCCTTCTTTAGATGTTCTATTACCAAATCTAAATCTTCTCTGGAAATATTGTCACTCATCAATGGGTACTTCATAATCACCTCATAATAATTTTGGAACCTTCGTAATCAAAGTTAAAAGGTATCCATACGTTGATTTGTTTTAATGAATCTTTAATCTTTTGATGAGACTCTGGCGGTGCAAGAAACATAAAGAAACCACCACCGCCTGCGCCCATCAATTTGCCACCATATGCTCCTGCTTGTATTGCAGCATCGTATATACTATTTATGTTGTCGCTGGAGACGCTATCTGTGAGAGTTCGTTTGTAGTTCCATTGCTCTTGCAACAGCAGACCTATATCTTTTATTGAAGAATTAGACTCTTGTTCAAATACTTTAAGTGCTTCATTGGTAAGTTTCTGCATTGCTTCAAGTGTTTGTACCGACTTACCTTCTTTAATTGAGTCAACTTGCTTCTTTGCTTGAACTTCAGATAGTCTACTGATACCAGAAAATCCTAACATGATATGCTCTTCTAATTCTAAAGCATAACTATCAGGTATTCTTAAATCACGAACTTTTATATTGGCACCAGATAACTCAAGAACTTTAATGCCACCATGCGCTGACATGAATTGATCTTGTACACCTACAGATTCACCAATAATATTTTGCTCAACATTAATAGCCTCCATAGCAAGTTCATATGAATTTTTCTTTATACCTTTAAAAGTATATAAAGCATTTAATAATCCAACAGTAAATGAAGAAGATGATCCAATGCCAGAGCGGGCAGGAAGACCGCCATCATAACCAATAGATAAACCATCATTTATTCCTAAGTATTGTAAACATGCACGAACGGATGGGTGTTGAATCTCTTCAATAGAGTTTACGTTTTCTATTTGATTATAGGTAATTCTATACTTATATTCAAAAAATGGAGGCAAAGATTTCACATAAAGATGTGAGTAATTTGCCATTGCGGCAGAAATTATTTTCGTTTCTCTACTTTGAAACCATGCCGGATAATCAGCACCACCTCCAAATAAAGATAACCGGTATGGTGTTTTGGAAATAATCATTGCAATACAACCAAAGGTGCTTCTGCTCGGTTAATGTTATTTGCAAAGATAAAGAATGAAACAAATCTTTCATTTAAGAAACCAGGATATCGCCATGGGAAAGGTTCAGAGCAATCATAGTTTCTTTTAGATTTATCTGGATACACTTCGCTACAATTCTTCCAAACATATTCCATTGCTTCATAATACTCATAAAACATTCGCTTGTATATATCTTTACGAGCAACAAACACCGCTTCATAATGACAGACATTACTAGTAGTGAACCAATCAATGTGTTTTCTATAAAAAGGATTTACACGTATCAATGCCTCTTTAAAAAGATGCCAGTATTCTGGTAACTCATACTGTAAATATTGTTCCTCAACAGACATGCTTATTTGCATAGGTTTGGTAACAATCATATCGACTTTTGTCAATATATCAGCCGCCATTTGTTTAGCTTGTTCACCTGCCAACATTTCACACATTTCTTTTGTGGGTGAAACTATTAATTTATCTGGTGTGTTTCCTGCACCGTTGAGCATAAAATATCTTCTGTAAGAAGTGTTGCCAATATACTCTTCTTCGAAATCGTTTGCATTTTGTAATAGCCAATAGCTTGTTGCTTCTGCTCCCATAGCTCTTAGAAATTCAGCTTCAGTTTTCATAGCATAATAATGTCTAAATTTCATGATAGAAGGTTTACCAAAATTGACATTGATATAGCTACCTGGTCCAGGTGGAAGATGTTCATACGGTCCAGTGCCACCGGTATACGTTGGTTTTACCCAAGTTGATTCGTGATGAAAAGGAAAGTCTTTATGAAAGTGTGAGAATAAAAGAACACTCATTTTATCAAATCCTTTACAAATTTAATGATATCAGTTTTACTTGGTGGCAAATTATCTACTTCAGCATAAAAACCTGCTGACTTATCTTTAAGCCCCATCACATTCATTTTAGCACCAGTTTTGTGTGTTAAATCAAAAGCCAAACTCTTGGCTATACCATCTACATAATCATCATCCAGAACAATACCACCATGCTTAGAATTGGCCAATGTGTATAGATGATCACCCGAAGGTTGAAAGGGTTTGATTTGAACGATGTGATGAACGGCAACTTTGATTCCCTCTTTCAATAGTTCAAGTGCTGCTTCTTGTGCTGCAAATCGTGTGATTGAAATTGGAAATAATGTTACATCGGGTTTGGAAAAGTACAAGTCTTCAAGTTCTTTATCGTTACCATATGCACCACGATGTTCTGAAACATAGTATACTTCATCTTCATTCATGAATTGTTCATATACTTTACGATACTCACCAACAGTCATAGGCGAAAAAATCTTTAGACCAGGCATACGATAATACAAAGCATGATGTGATGAACCTGCTACAGGACCAATACCACCTTCCATAGCAATAGAACGTACAAATATAGGACAAGGTACATTCCAAAGTTCTTTTGATTTGGCAGCATAGTTAATAATGCTTGGAGCATTATACCAATTGAATCCTTGATAACGAATGATGTACATTGGTCGACGACCTGTTAATGCTGCGCCAACAGCAATACCACCACCAGCAACATCTGCCATTGATAGTTCAACCATGCCATCATCTTCATATAGTTCGGGTAGTGTTCCACCAACCCAACCTACTGCGGTTAGACATTGACCTAATGCTATACCATTTCTTTTAGTTAAATGGTGATGAACTGTTTCTTTGATACAGTCTCTTAACGCAAATGTTTTTTCCATGTCTCTCTCACAATCTCTTCGGCATCTGTTGCATATTGTTTGCCAAAGTAATCAATATATTTTTTATGTCGGTCAAACATATTTGGGTTGTCTATACCAGCACCGGCGTGCCAGAACAAACGATTTGTTTTTATGTTCAACAAAAGAGGTTTACCTAATTCACTAGTCTCTAGTATTTGTAATATTTCTTTTGGATCATCATTAAGACTGTGGGCTTCCATTTTGAAGCCTTTAGCCACATCATGCATCTCCCAACAACGTCTTACTTTCTTTTCAGTTAGAATAGAAAAATTATTATCTTCTACAATATACCAAATAGGTAATTTTTTAGTTGCAGCCCATCCCATAGCACCTAGAAAATAATCTTCTTCTGCTGCTGCATCACCGGTAAAGCAAAGAGTAAACTTTTTATTACCGTAACAAGCACCAGTAGCAATAGGACCTTGTGAACCCATCAGCCCATCATGTCCGTATATTTGTTTTTCTTTAGATTGAATAGAAGCGGAGCCACCCATGCCACCAGCACAACCACGAGAGTCTCCCAACAACTCAAGCACAAGTTCATCCATGTTACCCCCAAATGAAAGGTAACTTGAATGTCCTCTGTGTTGAATAAAGATTTGTTTATCGATATCTTCTAGCCATGTGGCAAGAGTAGCAGAAATGTATTCTTGTCCAGCAGAAAGATAGACAGGTATTTTTATTGTTTTGTTTTGAACTTGCCTAAAAACTTCTTCTTCAAATGCACGACAAATCGCAGCCTTCTTATGAATTTCTAGTAGTAGTTCCATTTTTCACCATATCGATAGCAGTCTTCAACCAAATAGCCATGTGGTCATAATGTGGAGATGTTACTATATTTCCAGATACAACAACAGGATCACTAGAGTATGTAGCACCAGCATTATTGACATCATCCTCCATCGCATAATATGCTGAAATTGTTTTACCTTGAACAACCTTGGCAGAAATTAAAAGTTGTGCGCCAGAACATGTTGAGGCAATTGTTTTACCTGTAGCTGCAAAGTCTGCAATGAATTTAATTACATTTTTTTCTTGACGAATTTTCTCCATTGCTTTTACACCACCAGGAATAACTAACAAGTCGGTAGTTTCTAAAAGTTCATAAGAATGATTATGTTCTCTTAACTCTTCAAGAAAACCATCAGAGGTAATATTGCAACCAAGAATACCTTTAATGCGTCCTTTAGCGTTAGAGAGTAATTTAACTTGACCTTCTTCCTTTAACCTATAATATGGATAGATTACTTCATGGTCTTGAAACTGTTCCCATGTTAATATCATTGAACGCATAATTAATCTCCTAATTGTTTTCGTTTCAGTTTAATAGTTTTGGTAGAGTTTAGTTCGTCAATAGCTTTCTGTCCAAATTTGTCGTTCATCAATTGAAGATACTTTGGACTTGAATGGTAAATGTCCCATGCTTTATCTCTAAACTCAAGAATCTCAGCCGAAGTTAAATGTTGATTCGCTAAATTTAATGTGTCATAAGAGTGTTGACTGTAACCAGAATATGTATCTGGTAAAGGTGTACCAAACAATTTTGCTTGTTTGTGTAGCGGGCTACCTGGATATGCCATAGCAGAATACATGTTAGTCATTTCTGTTGGATTCTCTAACGCAAAATCTAATGTGGCTTGCATAGATTCTTTTGTATCATATGGCAAACCAAAGATATAATTACCACCAACATTAATACCAGCATCACGAATCATGCCAATCAAATCTAATACTTTAACATCTTGAAATCCATCTTTATGAATCTCTTTGCGTAATTCATTGTTTGGATTTTCAATACCTAAGCCTAACCACTTAACACCTGCTCTAGCAAGTTTATCTAAGTATTTTGGTTTGCAGGTATCTACACGTGAATATGCCCATATATTAAAGTCATAACCACGTTCAATAATCAAATCACAAATCGCTTCAAAGTGTCTTGGATTTAAAACAAACAGTTCATCAGCAATCTTTACATTACGAACTCCTTGTGATGCAATGTGATCAAACTGTTTAATAATAAACTCAGGTGACCACCAACGGAATATATTACTATCTTCACTGGTAATATTATCACCTGGCACTGTACGATTGATGATGTTAATCATACAGAATGAGCAACGATATGGGCAACCTAAACTTGTATAGATTGCAGCAAAAGGTTCTTTGATAGAATCATTCGACCAAGAGTGCCAACCTGCTGTACGATAATTATCTAAAGATGGCAGTAAGTCCCATGCCATTCCAGGCAAATCAATTTCAAGTCTTTCTTTAGGAACAATACCCGATGATTTGTTGATGATGATGGAACCATCGGATGATCTGAACACTAGACCTTCAACTTTTCTAAGTTCAACATCTTCTAATCGTGGTATACTTAATAGTGCATGTAATGTATACACACCTTCATTTTGACATAAAGCATCAATAGAAGATTCTTTTTGCATTGTCTCTTTTGGTAATGCTGCTACATGACCACCAACAAAAACAATAAACGTATCAGGCGACAGTCTTTTTAATTCGTCAGCAGTCGCTACAGCACCTTCCATATTCTGTGATGATGCTGATGGTTGTTGACCATAAACAACGAAGCAAACAATTTTAGTTTTATATTCTGTGATACGTCTAGCTGCACTAAGGTAATCAAGTCTTTCTGCTTCGGCATCTAAAATCTCAGGTCGAAAACCTTTTGCACGAACACTGTTGGCTAACATTGCTGCCCAGATTGGAGGTTCGATTGCGGAATTGTTTTTAGCTAACCCTTGATATATTTTCTCGGATGCGTTAGGATGTACAAATAATATATCAGTCATCTTAATTTACTTTCATAATGTGTATCATTGTAGTGTTATCATCAACTTCGAATGCAGTAGCTAAACGTGTTAGAGTCTTACCATCAATAACATCACCTGGCCATACTACTTTTTGTTTTTTATCTGTTACTATGCCACCATTAGTAACAACAAAGATTTCAGATTCTTCTCGGTTAATTAGTTGTTTTTTGTCGGTTACTTTTATATGCGTAATCCAACAATCATTAATTTTTTGCATTTCTGGTGCGGGTGCTTCATCAATCCAAAAGCACGATTCATCTTTTGGTGTGTGAAAACTTTTACCTTCATAATCTGTACCTGCACGACCGTATGCATCATCAAGGCGAACTAAGTCATGTTTATCTTCCGGAGTTTCAATCTCTAAGATAAACGAATCGGTAATTGCTTTTGTGGAATGAAATCGTGACCTAAAGATATGAATCTTATCCAAGCCTTTTAGGTCAACCGAATTTCTAAGAAATGAAAGTTTAGCTTCACCATCCAATACAACGAAACCTGTATTCTTATTTGGATGGCAGTGCATTGATGTTTCTTTATCTGCTTCAATATGCAGATACCAAATTGCTACTTCACTGTTCCTGTAGCAAAGATATTCTTTACCCCAAGGCTTCTTTACAACTATATCAGTATAATCCATAACAAAATAAATCCTTAATGTATTGTTCTGTTCTTTACTTCTTCTAAAAATTTAGTTAATTCTTCCATACTAAACTCTTCATCTTCTAGATCGTCATCTTCTTGTTCTTTCAGCAGTTTTTCAATCATGCCTTCAGATTGTTCCATCTCGATCATAGTTTTGGTAACCAAATTATCGTAATACTCAACCATAGATTCTTTTGGTTCAACGATAGTAATGATGTCTGAGTTGTACACCAATGCGCTGTTATCTTTAATTAATTCTACTGGTAACCACGGCATCATCATTAACATAGTTTGCCCTGTTGGCATACGACGAAATATTAAACGCATCGGGTCTTCAAGGAGAACTGTTTCTGCTTCTTCCTCACCAATCATAGATGCCATAATATCCTCACCAGTCTGCATTCTTATGATTTTTACGTTATGCATTCTTGACCTCTATGTTGTAAAACTTATATTTGAACTTCTCTTCATCGTATATCTTAACACGTTCGGCAAAATGTTTCAAGGTAAAATTGGCAAATTTACCGATACGAAAATCGTCTACGATATCGTATAAGACTGCCTCAGTTTTATTCTCACCTATTCTAAGACCACGACCTATTGACTGTAAATTTCTTACTCTTGATTTGCTCGGAGAAGCAAATATGACATTATGCAAATTCCGTATATTAATACCGGTACTAAAAGTGCCGTAAGAGGCAACAATGATTGCATCATTTTGTTTCTCTGTAATCTCACGAACTTGTTCACGGACTTCAACGTCTGTTCCACCATACACAAAGAAAACGTGGCGATTACCAGCCTTCTCTTCAATGAGTTTGTGAAGTATCTTTCCATGTTTTTCCACCAAATTAAATAATACAAGTGAGTTGCCCTCTAAAGACAACACAAGATTGCGAATAAACTCATTGCGATAGGTATTCTTTACTATATATTCTATCTCATTTTGATAGTCCCATCCACGTGCTAACTTACACACATCTTCTGGATACTTGAGTATCAATGCTTTGATTCTAAAATCTGCCAACTGTTTCTTTTCAATTAGTTCAGCAGTTGTAGTAGATTGATATAACGGTCCAAACAATCCTTCCAACACTAATCGATGTGTATTTGTACCATCAATAGTACCTGTACAACCAATTCGATACTTTGCTTTTGTTAAACCAGTCATGATAGTTGTCAATGACTTTGCTTTGAATTGGTGTGCTTCATCACCAAGAACAAAATCAAACTGCTCAAAATATTCAGGCGGATTCTTGTAAATGGATTGCCACGTTGTAATGGTTAACAACTTGTCTGTCGTTTTATCTTTACCTGAGTATTGACGATGACAATATTTTTCTGAATCATAACCATAGTCTGCAAAGTCTTTATACATCTGTTCCACCAATGATGTGGTAGGAACAATCAGCAAACCTTTTTTGTGTTTTTGTTTTTGAATGTATCGTAATATCAGATATTGAATCAACGACTTGCCTGATGCGGTTGGTGAAAGTAAAAGCATTCTTTTGGTTCGTATTGCTTGAACAAATGCCTTTAATTGATAATCACGAACTTCATGAGGCAGTTTTAACGTATCAATGAATTCTTTTGCCTCTATAACAGAGAAATCTGTAGTAGAATTGATTAATGTGTCAATCTCTAACTTGTAATTTCGTTCGGTACAAAATTTTTCTATGTAAGGAACAAGACCATGATATATCGTAAATGAACGTAAATCAGCAAGTCTTATCTTGCCATCCCATAATCTATTCTTGTACGCTGGCATGAATTGATAACCAGGAACGTAAAAGGTAAAGTAGTCTGCTAACTCTTGAGCAACGCTTTTCTCACATGCAAAACGAATAAAGGCTTCATTCTGTTTATAGAGAACTAAATCATTCATCCAAGACTTCTTCCCATGTGCTGTCGCCTTTCTTACGAATTGCAACAATAAACTTTAAGTGTTCTGGTATACCACCTATGCACCATTGGTCTGGATGCATACACATCACTACATTTTTATTATGTATTGTGCTGAAA
>Ga0247723_1001743_pt1 | contig 12357 bp, 16 predicted proteins | sample MSEWelMarce5H_FC_FD_189079 | JGI IMG/M metagenome (GOLD analysis project Ga0247723, IMG submission 189079) | Subsurface sediment microbial communities from gas well in West Virginia, United States - MSEEL Well Study Marcellus 5H_FC | ecosystem: Environmental > Terrestrial > Deep subsurface >...
CAGAGCCTGAGTTCTGCATAGGATACAAAGTGTACGTAACTTGCGGAGTTGGAGAAGCATCTGAGCCTGAGAAAGTTAAGTCAGGCAACATTCTCCAAACAAAGCCAAATCTGTCGCCGTCTTCAATATCAAATTCAGAAGATGAGATGTAAGCCTCAATACCTGCTGGCGTACCTGTCTCATTGTTGTCTAAGCCATACTCTTGATTAACCAAGTTGTAGTTGTATGTGGCGGCAATGGGGAAGTCACGCAAGCCAGAGTCTAGCCAAGCGGTTCTTTCCATCGTGCCGTAGTACCAAACTTTCTCAAGGTAGTTGTACACCACGTAGCGGTTAGCAGTCAGACTACCAGCAGAGCAATAGAACCACCAAACCTCGTTAAAGCCTTCGTTAGTACCAGCAAACACTTGCTGGTTCTGCTGGAGGTTAATGTCTTGGTAGATGTACCGGCGCAAGTCGCACGGCAAAGTCTGTAACCGGCCATCGTATATGTAGAACTTATCCACACCCATCCAGTACACCACGCCAGAAGCTTGAGCCGCTGCGTTCTGACCAAGGATAGAGATGTTGTCACCCATCAATTGACTTGACCAGACCACTGGCGGGCCAATGTACTGCATAGAGTAGATGGCTGAGTCAGTCCATACCAAAATCTCTTGACGGGTCTGGATGGCAGTAATGATGCTAGAGCCGTGTGACAGAGTGACACTACCGGCCTGATTGGTTGCAGATGGTGTCCAGTTAACGACAGACTCTTGATCTGACCAGCGAACTGCCATAGGGTTTTGTGTAGTAGAGCCTAGATCATTACAACCAAAAGCAAACACAAACCGGCTAATGTCAGATACAAAGACAAAGTTCTGGATGATTGGGCAGTCTGATGCGCCCGACAGACTTACGATGTTTACACCATTAGGCATGATGTAGTGATCGCCAGACTGCGTTCCTGTCGTAGTAATAGCTGCGCCGCCGACAGTAGCTGCTAAGTTAAAGGTATTGCCGCTAGCGTTAATAACGTAGTAAATAGTTCCGGGGGATAAGCCCGTAGGCAATGCGGCAGGATAGCCACTGTTAGTAAGAATGACTGGTGAGCCATTAGGCAAACTATAAGCAGCCGTAACCACCGCAGGAGAGGCTATGGTAATCGTGGCTAAAGCAGGGTCTACGCCATAACCAGCATCCCAATAATAGATTGGGCCACCACGGAAACCATAAACCAAGTCTTCACCAAAGTTATTCTGGCTCCACAATCTAATCGCAGATGTAGACGTACCGCCAAAGCCCCAAGTTCCTGCACCCCATGTACCAGCACCCCAACCGGCTAGTGGGATTTCGTATGCGTCACCCGTATTGATTTGATAGACAGCATTAACAGTTGAACCACCGCCAGCCGCGACAGTTGATGTTGCCGCCGTAGCAGATACGATTGTGTAGGTATTGGCATCAACGTAAGTAATGGAAAACTCACCATTTAAATCAAGGCCGCCTACAGGAGCTACGTTACTGAACGTTACAAAGTCACCTGTAATTGCGCCGTGGGCCGTGTCTGTAACTGTAACTAGGGTGAGCAGGTTAGTAGTTGCAAACGGATTACTTAAGATGGCCGCCGCCCGGATAGGCGTAATGTCGTTGTAGTTACCACCCAACTCTAAGTAAAACTTAAGGTTAGTGCCTACACCAATCAGGTTTAAGTTGTCTAGGGTGATCCAGTTCCATAAGGAACGGCACAGACCTTGGAATGTAGACACAGAGATACGTGCCCAGCCACCAATTTTCTCAGGAGTTCCTTGGCGGAATCGTACTTTATCAGACTCGTACCAACCACCTTCGTTGGCATAACGGGTGTTCTCCCGGTTAACTCCCGGCTTTAGTACGAGTTTCTTAAGTGCCATCGGTAGTCCTAGGATAAAAACAGTGCTTTTTCAGCGTCCCTGCGCTTTTTTAGCCCTAGTAGTATTTTGCCACCAGCCATGCAATACAGCAAGAGGGCATCGGCTGCGCCCTCCCAATCACCACGATTGATTTTCATCCGAATAGAAGAACGCTGAAAAGCCCCCACTCCGGCGTTGAAGGCAAAACTGACACACGCATCGAAAGCCCCTTGACGACCAGATAAAGCGGGAGCAAGTCTAAGAACACCACGTTCAGTAGGGCCGACATCATCTTCGAATAGTTTCTCGATCTCTTCTTTAGTCCAGACACGGTTGTCCTCCGGCTTTAATGGCATCTCTTTTCGAATCATTGGGGTATCTTTACCCTCTACCCTGACTACTGGTAATCTAATCTGCTCTTGGTACAAAACATGGCCGTAGCCAATTGTCCAAATATGGGCTGGGCAGAGGTACGGCTTAGTGCGATACCCCTCCCACTGGTGCATCAACTTAGCGCCAGCTTCACCCAGTTTCATTTCTTGCTCCAGCTTCTACTTCCGAACCAAAATCCTATAATTCCCCCCAACATGGCCATTTCATCGGTACTGAACAAAATATCAGTTAAACGAACCAAGTCATCCATGCTTGTGATCAGGCTAGGGCGAGTGTAGATGTAGTAAGCCATCCAAGCGTTGATGGCACAGAGTTCTAGCACAAAGATGTACGTCACCATCGGGCGAACCGTGCCCACAAAGTTAACCACCCAGCGGCTGGCGTTGTCCATAACCTTCTTGTCGTGGTCATAGGCGGCTACCGTCATCTGCGCGTCTGTTTCCATAGCAATCTGGTCAGTGCGAATCTCTTCTATCTGGGCTTGGGCAGCATAGCCTTGAGCCAGCATCTGAAGCTGTAAGTCCATCTGGACACGGGCCAAAGCCAACTCATGGCGCTGGTCAGCCTTGTTCTGGAAGAAGTCCAGCAGTTTGGGCAAGCCCGATATGAGCAGACCGCCTAGCGTTGAGAATAGAGATAGCATTTTTAGTCCTTACACGTTTTAGATTTGTCTTCATTTTGCATGAGTTTGATACCAGACAGGAACCCAATCATGCCGCCTATAAGAGTAGAAAACGCGGGTGAAATCATTTTGAATATCTCTGCGTTGTCCACTTCTTTTGCCCACAAACCCAACATAAAGCTGATTACCATGGCCAATACGGAGAGACACAGGGTGGTGCTTACCATGAGCGTAACCCATAGTGTTAGCTTGTCCCTTGTATCCGGCGCAGGCTTCTTGGGTCTGGGTATGGGCTTTCTGGTCATACAAGTAGGTCAATGTCACGTTTAAGGTTGTTGATCTGAATGTCCAGTGTTACCTGACGCATCCTGTACTGGTAAATCTCATACTCATACTGGTGAAACTTCTTTATCCGGTTGTCCACCTGTACTTGGTTGTCCCGTTCAGCGTTCTGTTTCTCTACCTTTTTGATAAAGACTTCCTGTTGCACCAAGCCTCTGGGCTGAACTACGGGATACCACTTGTCGTAGCTGACCTTCATTTCTTCTCTCGCTCAAGTGCATCTTTGTAGCCATGAACAACTTTGTTACGCAACCATGTGGAGTCTGCCGCGCCCGCCCACTCTGCTAGGTTGTTCCAAATCACCATGTATTCTGTTGACTTGCAATGACCTGCGTTCTTGTCCAGCCACGCCATCATTTCTTTGTGCCGTATGGTTGGATCGTGGACTGTGTAGGCTATTCCATAGAACTCGCGCACATGACAGCCACTCTTGGCTACGGCTCCGACCAGCCCCAACAACAGTAACAGAATGAGCCAACGCATTTATCACACCACACTCCATGCAATTATGTAAGTGCCAAATATTACGAAGGCCACCATACAGGTCGCCGCAATGAATGCTTCGACCCAGTCCCACATGATTAGGGAGTCTCAGGCCAAGTTACTGTCCAAAAAAAACCTGCTTGATGATATGTAATTTTCATATAACCAACTCAATTTTTTTATTCGCATTTTCAAGTTCCCACTGCGTTGCATCACGCACAGCCCACACCATGTACCAGACACCATTTTCCTGAACAGGTGTTGTCTCGCTACAGCGTTTTGTAGAAATATCCCATTGCGGTGGATCACGCCACTCTACATGGGCGTAGTCTTCCATGCCAGCAGGGTCAATTCCAATATCACCAATATGTCGGGGATATTCAAGAGTAGAAAGTTTGATGTATGCACTCATATTGTTGTCACTGAGGATGTAAGACTAGAGGCCGCATCTGTGTATGTCGTTGTTGCATCAGTTAGAGAAGTTGATGCGTCTGTTAACACAGATGTTGTTGCAATTAGTGTTGAAGTTGTATCTGTTAGTGATGTGGATTGATAATCAATTGAAAAACCATTAACTGTATAAGTACCCGTTAGCGATCCGTCGGGCGGCAACTTTGCAAAAAGAAACTGAGAATTTGATCCCGCATCAAAAGTTCCACAGACATATACATTTCCTGAAAAGTCTACAGCAATTGCATTTTTTACATCAGTTATGGTTGCCCCTAATCTTCGTTGCCACTGAATAGTGCCAGAAGTATCATATTTAGCTATTTGAAGTCTATTACCACCACCTGTAATTGAGCGACCCGCAACATATACATTGGCATCAGCATCTACAGCTATTGAGTAACCTTTATCATTCGAGGCATCGCCAAGGCGTTTTTGCCATTGCAAAGTACCAGAAGAATTAAATTTTGCAATTAAAAGAGCAAAAGTTCCGCTTTCATTTGTTGATCCGCAAATGTAGACATTGCCAGAACTGTCAAAAGATATAGCTCTACCCAAATCGTCAACACCAGCGGCATCCAACTTTCTTTGCCATTGGATAGTTCCAGAAGAATCGTACTTTGCTAGTTGGATATCAGTAGTGCCAGCGCCACTCTCCATGCGCCCACAAACATATACATTTTGAGAACTATCTACAGCAATTGCTTGTCCATAAGAATCTAAAGCACTTGCTAATCTTCTTTGCCATTGAATAGTTCCAGAAGAATTATATTTAACTATTTGGAATCCCTTTTGACCCCCAACTGTGCTTGGCCCGCAAACATAGACATTCCCTGAACTATGTACAGCTACGCCAATATCAAAATCACCTGAATCAGTGGCAAGGCTTCTTTGCCACTGGATAGCACCGGTTGTATCATATTTTGCTATTTGAAATTCAAGGCCACTTGGGGCTGCAATTCCTGCAACATAAACATTACCCGCGCTATCTGCGGATATTGATCTTCCTACAATACTAAAAGAAGTTGACAACGTGCGTTGCCATTGAATAACACCAAGCGTATTATATTTTGCTACCAATAAACATGCATTACCACTAATAGTTGATTGCGATCCTATATAAACATTTCCAAGACCATCTACCGAAACAGCAGTTCCAAATTGATTGCCAGTGCCATCTAACAAGCCAATCCAATATGGCGCACCTAAAATTAATTTGGCGGAAAACAATCCAAAACCTTGGGCAGATGCGGCTCCTTTTGTAGCAATCAGGGGCATGGTCAGTCCTTAAGCAAACTTGGTCTGGGCGGCAAACACTGTGAACGCCGCATTGCCCGTTTTAATAATTGTGTAGGTATACGCGTCAATGCTATTAGCATTGCCCGATGTTGGGGCTGTTCCACCTTGGTATTTTGGAGTTACGCTACTGCCGTCTACTTGAACTGCGCTGTTGTAATAAGCAGTTGCGCCTTGAGTGACCAAGAAAGCAGCGGTCATTGACTGGCCTGTGGACATCAGTGTGTTCAAAGATGTGCCGCTAGAGCCTCGAAAGTTCACTGTCCAGTTGGCGCTTGCGTTGCTGGTGTAGTACAGAACAGACTGCGTTGTGATGTCGTAGTTGATCGTGCCGGTAGCTGCTGTGGCAGAGATTGTGGCAACTTCTGCTGCATCGTTCAAGACGATGGCCTGTGCAGACGATGTACCGCTGAAAGTCTGTGTGCCAGTGAAGGTGTTGGCGGCATTTAGCGCAGGAAGGTTAGTCCCTGTTACACCAGAACTGTTGACCGTGAGCTTGGTAACCCCAGCCGCCTGAAGCTCCAGAACACCAGAGGCATCGCCCGTGACAATTGCGCCGCCAGTGACGGTATCTGCATTGATTGTTGTTGCCATGTGTTACTCCGGTTTAGGGTATTTAGTTTTAACAGCAAAACACGCATCAATGTATGTTTGGATTTGAGCTTGATCGCCTTTTACTACGCCATCAATGTAGTCAGTGATAGGAGGGTACTCTGCTGCGCGGTCGCGTTGGTATTTTGTTCTTGCAAGTGCGGCTTGTTTTGCTGCGTGAACAGTTTGCATTGCTTCCCATTCCGCTTCTTCTTCTGCGGAAAATGGAATGTTACCTTCCGATGTTGCGTGATAATTTGGCATGGTTTGTCCTTATGAATTAGCAAGGGCGTATAGGCGAAATGTGCCAGAAAAAGTTCCAGCAGAAGGAAAAAACCGAACACCTGTTAAGGCTGCTGTTCCCGTGTTTCGTCCTGTTCCTTTCATACCCCTAGTTTCGCCACCATTGTCAAAAAATCCACCTATCCATGTGAGACTTTTCTGAAATGTTGTGCTTGATGGATTTGATAACCTAAGTTCAAAATTCATTGAATAAGCAGCATTGTTCCCTATACTTGCAGTTGCTAATAGTATTGATGTGGTAGGCGTTGCAAAGTCGGCTATTTCATTAACTAAAAATGTTGTGACGCTAGATGAAGTTCTTTCGCTAACATAAATATATGTGCTTGTAGTAATGTAAGAACCACCTATTTTTAATCGACCGCTAAGATCACAATTTGCATCGCTAAAAGTTACTCCGTTAGCCACAATAATGTAGTTGGAATAAGTGCCGCTAAATGTTGTTTCAACATCAGCCGTAGCCGCTGCGCTAACAGTGACAGTAGATAGTAAAGTTAAAGCACCAGAACTGGGAGTAGCCCAACTAGGCGCACCAGCACCGTTTGTTTGCAAAAGCTGACCAGAAGAACCTGCGGCAAGGATGGCCGTTGTACCGGGGGCCGATTGGTAAGGTATACCACCAGCAAAACCACCAGCAAGGTTAGTTGCCGTAGTCGCAGTAGAAGCTGTAGGTGTGCCCCATGTAGGAACACCAGCACCAGCGCTTAATAGAGCCTGACCAGAAGAACCCGCGCTTGTGAAGGCCAACTCTGTGCCGTCACCATACCCAATGCCACCAGCGGTGGGAGTGTTTGATCCATCAATTGTTACTGGCATGATTTACTCCAATGCTTGAATTTGAGTTTGAAGTGCTTGTAGTTGCGCAAGCAGTTCTTCTTTGGTTGGTGCGGCTGGTGCAGCAACTGCAACAGGTCTTGTAAAAGTCTGACCATCCCATAAATCGCCAATTTCGCCACCGTTAGTCGCATCAATAAGATTTGGAAGAACGTCAAAAGAATCAACGACGATTGTATTAACTACCACCCCGTTTTCAATAATATGCGCTCTCATTATGCAATCCCCCAAATAGTGCATTGTCCATCACCACCAGCACCAGAAGTTGCTCCTGTACCAGTACCTCCGCCACCACCACCGGGCTGAGTTCCAGCTACTCCACTAACGCCATCGGTATTACCACCTGCACCGCCGTTACCGCCAAATGAAGAAGCGCCACCTGCACCGCCACTACCGCTACCGCCAGAACTACTGCCACCACCGCCACCACCATAAATTGATATACCACCTGTAGCGCCGCTACCACCACCACCAGCGGCTCCACCATAAACGGATTTGCCGGGTATAGAGTTTGTAAAAACACTTCCGCCACCAAAGTCGTTGTCAACAGTTTCAGAATTTGTTGGAAGGACACCTTTAGGCGCGCCGCCCTGTACACCGGTATTATTTGAGCTTCCACGCTGTCCTGCACCTAATGCCCCACCACCTGTACCGCCTGTTGCACCAGATGAAGCATTACCACCACCACCGCCATAAGAGGTAATAAGCGAACCAACAGTGCTACTCCCGCCAGTAGCTCCATCAGTGTCTGTTGTGCGACCTGCACCGCCAGCAGCAATTGTTATGGTCTGTGATGTACTCATTTGTGTTGCCGTTAAATAAAATGGAACACAAGCACCCCCACCACCACCGGGCATTTGCCCAGACGTTTTTGCACCTGAACCACCACCACCCCATAAAAGCCCACTAAATCGGGCGTAGCCCGGCGGTGTCGTAAATGTTCCAGTAACTGTAAATTGTTTTAAAAATGGACTAACCACAATTGAATTAAAGGCTGTACCAGTACATTGCACCAGTCTGCATTCCTGCGGGTACATGATGTAGCTTGTCAAGCCATCTATGGTTTCACTACCGTTTGGATCAAGAGTTATGTCGCCTGTACCTAAATTTTGAATGTAACAAAACCAACCAGAACCAAGTGTTGCCGCCGCAGTAAAAGTCTGCGTAAACGTGCCGCTTGTAATAGCAATCAGTGTACTTGCGTCAGCAGTTCCAAGAATTGTGTTTGATGTTCTTGCAGAACGCACAAGCGTAGGGCTTGATGAAACCGTAGCCCAAGCAGGGGCCGCCGCAGTGCCAGCGGAAACCAATAATTGACCCGCTGTACCGTAACTTGGGGTTGAACCGACCCCAATAGCGCCTGTCGTTGCTAAAGTAATAGAAGGTGTTGTTCCGTTAACTTGAAGTTGTAGTGTGCCGTCAGTATTGCCGGTGCTTACTAGCGCCGTGCCTGATGTTGTTCCTGCTGCAATCGTACTCATGTGATCCCCTTAAATGACAACCCAGCGCTGGCCGGATGAAACTGTGACCGCATAACCACTGGACACCGTAATAGGCCCAACAGAGAATGCGTTAGAACCTGAAGGTAAAGTATAGTTTTCGCCTACAGTAGTAGTGTTAACAATCAATGCGCCGCTGGCTTTTGCTGGGCTGGCTACTGTTGCAAAACTCAAATTACCAGTGCCATCGGTGGTCATTACTTGACCGCTTGTTCCGTCAGCGCCCGGCAAAGTAAATGTTACGTTAGATGAAACAGTTGCTGGAGACTGAAGTGCAACGTAATTGCTACTATCGGAATCGGCAAAACGCACATCACCCCGCGCACCGACTTGGAGGTTTGAGCCATCCCATGTCAGATTGGCCGATGCGCCAAACGCGCCAGCACTATTAAACTGAAGCTGAGTGTTAGAACCTGCCGCAGAGCCACCACCTACGTTAACAAAGTCAGGCGTTGCAAGGCCGCCATCCCAAGCAATAATTGCCCGACTACCAGCCGGTATGGTTATGCCGGTAGTAGGAGATGTTGGGCCACCACGCACCGTGATTGCAAAGCCGCCTGTTGTATTGTTAATAACAACGTAAATTTTGCTTTGCTTTGGAGTATTGATAAACCGTAATGCTGTACGTGCGCCTGTACACAGGAGAACTGCGTACTGAGAGCTATTAGCTGTTAGACCAGTGGTTGAATTAGAACCCTCTGTAACCGTCAAATCAATGTCTGCGTCAGTTGTAATTGTCTGTGTACCAGCTACTGCAACATCCACAATTTGCGAAATGGCGTTATTAACTGTGTCGCCCCATTGACCAGACAGTGTGCCTTGAACCGGGAGGGTTAGTCCAATTAGCGATGTTTTTGCCATTTAGTGCTCCTACTATGTAGAAATTTGTGTCCAACCGGGTGATTCTGTATTGTCAACAGCAGCCCAGCCCGGTGTTTGTGGATTGCTGATATTTTGCCAGTTTGCGACCTCTGTGTCATCAATTACTTCCCACAAATTTCGTCCGCCGTTTGTTTCCGTAATTGACATTGTTTCCGTTCGGCTTAAACCGTAGCTCGTAGCTGCCGCTGAATTATCACCGATAGCAAAAGATTCACTCAAACTGTCAATGTAATACGTACCTACCGTGGTGCTGTCTAGCGCCGACATTGACTCAGTAATGGTCATAATCAACGTAGCCAACGCCTCTTCAGCTACAGCAATAGACTCTGTAATATCAGCTACAAACAAGGCTACAGCCTGCTCAACCGTGGCAATACTAGCTATTTCTTCAATAGCCACAGGGAAGGTAGCGTTTCCGGTGTCGGTTGTACTTATTGCCGCATTTTCGCTCACACTGGTTGTATAAGCTGTTATTGCCTCGTTAGTATCTGCAATAGAAGCTGTTTCAGTCCTACTAAGTGCAAACGTAGCAGCTACAGCTTGCTCTTCCGTGTACGCCGCAGACTCTGTTCTACTGAAAGCAAAAGTTGCTGCAACTACCTGATCTTCGGTATAAGCCGCCGTTTCAGTTAAAGATACTGGGAATGTAGCATTGGCTGATTCCGTGGTACTTATTGCCGCGCTCTCAACAACACTTCCAGCAAACGCTACTGTAGCCTCTTCCGCAGACGCCGCAGACATTGACTCCGCAATGCTAACCGAAACTAAAAGACCGCCAATCTGTACTTCTGTATAGGCTGCGGTCTCAGTAACGCTTTCATTAAAGGCTGTTTGCGTTGTTTGGTTGTCGGCTATGGTGGCAGACTCGGTAACAGACTCGGCGTAAGTGGTAATACCACCCCAACCAAATTCACCCCAAGTATTGTCACCCCAGCCGTATGCCATTTTACGTTGCTGTTAATGTAGCAGTATAAGTTACAGCAATGGTGTCACCGCTAACTACAGCTTTAGAACTAGAAAAATCACCAGCAGAAAACAATGTTCCAGTTGTTGAGTCTTTAGTTGCACTACCGCCGATGTTAATAAAGCAGCCAGCCACTGTCCCTGTGCTGGTAATAGCAAAAGACACGGCAGATGAAGTAGCTTTACTTCCAGAAGAAGCTGCACTAAACGCAGGTGTAGGACGATTGCCAGAGTATGTTGGAGCGTTAGCCAAACCAACTTCTAACCAGCTTGCGTGGGATGCTTGCGTATCAGCCGCTACAGCCGTACCCGTACCTTTTAGACCCATCACCACAGCACCACCAGCGGTGTTACCAAAAGCGGTATCCAAAGTAAAGTTACGACCAACAGTTGTGACAATGTTGTCAATCTCATCAGTCCATTTAACAAAGCCGTCTACGCTATAGCAAACAGCCGTGTAGTGGCCACCAATACCCATGGTATCAGAAGGCATTGTGTTGTATTTAGTAGCCGCTTCCACTTTGTCAGTTGCGGTGATTCTGTCAATAGTCATAGTGACTCCTTAATTAGAAGAACGAATCAATGCTGCTGTTGCTGTGTTTGCAGGCATTGTGATGGTGAAATTGGTAGATGTTTTGTCAGACCCAAAGTCCAACACAGCAATAGATGGTTTACCGACAACGGTATCGTTATAAATTAGTGCGCAACGAGCCGTCACCGATGCGTTAAACACCACATCTGCAAAGTCTACATACGCTGTGTACCCAGAGGAACTAATGGTTACGCCTGTCAGCGTTACGCCACCAAGGGTATAACCACCTCCACTAACTTCATTTACAGAAGAATACGCAGTAGTTGCTTCGTTTAAATTAGCGGCAGCCGTGTACAGAGCAATCTTTAGCGTATTGGTAGATAGGTTATGAACGCCTGTATATAGCTCTGTTTTAAAGCTGGTCGTCTGGGTTTGGAGAATGTTACTCACGATACTGCCACCCTAATCTGACCATCACGATAAGCGTCTGCGCGTTGTTTACCATCACCCAAGTTCTTGAGGAGCGCCATAGCTTGTACATACCGCTCTTGGTACACCTTGTACATACCGTCTTCCGGTGCGCTCTTCATGTATGTTCCTGCTTCAGACAGAGTGCCATACAGCAACGCAGAGTCAAAGTTATCACCCAGCCATGTGGTCAATGCGGTAACAATAGATTCTGGATAGTAGTAGTAATGCAGTTCTGCGTAGTAATTGGCATCTGGCGTAGGGCCAAGAATGAACGACAGTTCATTGACATTGGCTGACTGCGGGCCAAAGATTGCGTAATGTTTAGGCTCAGATACTACTGCGCTTAATGGATATGCTTCGCGGATAAAGTTCACATCCTTGTTCAGGAGGTACAAGTAGTCGCCTTGGAAGATGACCGTAGTATTGACTGTACCGCTATTAGCAACAGTTAAAGTGATTGTTGTTCCGCTGATGCTGCGAACGATGGCGTTAGTGCCAATGTTTGTGCCTGTGACCTGCTGGCCGACCGCTATGCCAGTTGCACTGGCTACCACAATGCTTTTAGCACCAGCCGTGCCAGTGGCTGTTGTGGAGTTGTACGGATACACGGCAAGGCTGTATACCGACAGGAAGTCTTCTGGACAAGCCAAGTACTTATTGCCGGTAGACAATACACCCGTGACGTTCTTACGCAAGTTGGCAATCTGCACCGTGTTATAGATGCGTTGCTCCGCCTGCTTGATCATTGTATTGATCGTAGTCGTTTCAAACGTGTTCTGCGTATAGTCAACTACCGCAGCAACAAGTTGGGCGTATGTCATTGCCATAATTT
>Ga0247723_1001744_pt1 | contig 12355 bp, 10 predicted proteins | sample MSEWelMarce5H_FC_FD_189079 | JGI IMG/M metagenome (GOLD analysis project Ga0247723, IMG submission 189079) | Subsurface sediment microbial communities from gas well in West Virginia, United States - MSEEL Well Study Marcellus 5H_FC | ecosystem: Environmental > Terrestrial > Deep subsurface >...
GTTGAAGATTATTTAGATTTACCAACAACTGGAAACACAGAAGGCGATTCATATATAAACCAAGGTAATGGTGATTTATATGTTTGGACTGATGAAGAGTGGTTTAATGCAGGACAGATTGTAGGACCAGAAGGTCCAGAAGGAATTCAAGGGCCAATAGGTCCAGCAGGTCCAAAAGGTGATCGTGGTCCAATTGGATATACAGGTTTAACTGGACCAACTGGCCCACAAGGACCACAGGGTGAACGTGGTATTCAAGGTGTTAAAGGTGATACTGGTTGGACTGGAGAGCAAGGACCACAAGGAGCAAGAGGTCCAATTGGAATTGGTGTTCCACAAGGAGGATCTCCTGGAGAAGTATTAAGTAAGGCAACTACAACAGACTATGATTTTGACTGGATTCCAGGGTATGGATTAAATGCTGGAGATGTTGCAAAAACCACTATTTGGAACATTACAGATCTTGGCTTTAATACTGACTTTGTTACTAGTTCTTTAAGTTATGTTCCTGTTGTTTCTAAGTCTTATACCCCGCAATCTAGCACATCATATTTAATGATTGAGTGCTATGCAGCAGTTGATTATAATAACGCTGTTGCTGGAGGTAATTCATATTTTTCTAATATCCAAGTTGACTCAACTGAAATTGCTGTTCAAAACCAAGAAGCACTGCTTTACTCAGATTTAGCAAATGGAGGAAGAAATGTAAATCTCTTCCCATTAGTTGGACGGTACACAAATTCATCAACCACTGCCAAGACTATTTCCATTAATGCTAAAAGACCAACAGGAGATGGACAATTGGTCATCAAGAGCAATACAAGTTTTTACATCAAGATTACAGAAATAATCAGATAGTAAAATGGTATAATTTATGAGGAGGACTTATGGCTGTCGTTAGAATTGTTCCAATGCCTGGACCACAAGGTCCTGCAGGATTATCAAGCATTGATGGTGGACATGCTTCAAGCGTATACTTAACAAGCCAACTAATAGATGGCGGATCGGCAGGGAGTTTTTAATGGCACAACGTATTCAACTTAGAAATGACAGCACAGTTGCTTGGTCAGCATCAGATCCTATTCTTGCACAAGGAGAAGTTGGCGTTGACACCACACTCAATAAGTTTAAAATTGGTAATGGAACAAGCACTTGGACAGAACTAGATTTCCAAACTGGCGATATCGCTGACTTTGTTTTTGCCTATGACAGTGAAGAAGGCGACAGCGTTATGACTGTCACTGACCATGACATGGTTATTCGTACTGTTCGTGACAATGATTCTGTTGGCTCAGACTGTGACGTCAACATCGAGGCAGCCGACGATGTATTTATCCGTGCCTTCGGAGATGAAGTTGGTATCTATGCAAGTGATCAAGTCGAAATTAGAACTAATAACTATGACGGACAAGGAACTGGAAACGGGGGTAATGACTCACACTCTTGGACGTTCAATAGAAACGGACAGATCGAGTTTCCAGACGGAACTGTTCAAACTACATCTGCTCAAGGAATTCATCCGCTTCCGTCCTTTCTTACTTGGAGAGAGGGAAGAACTCATCTTCCAGAACTAAACACACACTTTGGTTGGAACTCTACTGGTCTTTGGTTTACGAATGCAAATGAATCAGATGGAGATACCTCCTACCCAGTCTTTACAAACTTCACTATTCCACAAAACACTTCTGTAGTTGTCGAATTTGACGTTAACATCAACGATGAATGCTCTGATGTAGGTGTTTGCGTATATGTAGACGGAACAACTCCTGAATGGGCTTGGAGTCCAAACACAACAAGAATTGCTGCTCAGTTTGACTGCCTAAACCTAGAACTTATAGGTCGCACCAATGAGGTAGTTGGACAAGCCAATGTGCCAGATCCTGGACTTTATAGAGTTACATTTATATATAACCCAACAGCATCCACTGACAAAGTAACTATTTCCTATGCTCCAGCGGGAAGCCTTAGCGATGTTGTTGAAACACTAACTCTCAATGAAGCCCTACCTACTGGTCCTTACCGAATTGGTTTTGCAGCAGACCAAAACTCTTCAAGCGTAAAAACTTACATAAGTTATGCGTCAATTAACGTCAACGATGGCGATAGTATCTACTCTGGAGACTTAGATACAGGCAACTCTGGAATTACATCAGATGTAGACCTCGTTGTTCCAACAGCCATCAAGGACGGCGATGGCGAGGACTTCATCACCTTTACAAGAACTTCAACTAATACTGCTCGTATTGCAACTCCACAGGATGATCTATCACTTCGCTCTGCAAGAGATATTACTCTCTTCCCTGGCAGCGACGGTGCAGGAAACGTTTACATTGGCTGGGGAGATGCAACAACTACTCCTAATGCAACCAACAGAGTTGCAACTATTGCGGATGTTACAGCAGCAACAGGTCTTGGAGACATTACATTTGATGGTGTAAAGATTACTGGTGCTGGAACTGCCTCTGGTGACGGACTTGGTGCTGGCACTATGCAATTGGTTCCAGACGCAGACCTATACGCCAATGACCAGTACCTCATTATTGACCCAACAGACCCCAACCACATCCACATTCGTGCTGGTGGTGCAATAGACGAGTCAATTGCAAAAGTTATTATTGGTGGAGAAAGAAACCATGTCTATGTCTCTGATAGTGACAGAGAAGTTTCAATTCGTACAAGACCAACAAGAATTGAAAATACCTATCAAAACTTAAATGAAACAAGCAACGCACAGTTTATAACCTCTATGCCAGTAAATATTGAGGTTGGATACAAAGTTAATGTTGAGAGTACCGATTTTGAAATAGCAACAGTTACACTTAACAGCCCCACTGAAGGTCTAGTAACTGTTACAGCAACTGGACTAAGTTTTGTAACAGGAGATACCTACACATTCACCTATGAACCAACCTATGATAATTTCTGGGAGTTTGGCTCAAACGGATACCTGTACGGCCCAGCAATGGGTGGCCTATTTGCTACAGGAATTCTTAATAACGAAAGTGATTTGTATCTTCAGTCAAGTGATCACGATGTAATTATTAGTTCTTACAATGGTGGAGAATATATAGGAGATTCAAGTAACCCAGAAAATCAGATTGCAACTGTTGGAGATCTTCCATCTGGAGCAACAGGATCATTTACTTCTCAAGACGGTAAAACAGTAACAGTCACCAATGGTATAATTACAAGTATAGAGGTAAATCCATAATGGCATTTCCAGGAACATACAATTTTAACTACTACCGTGGTGACACGTTTCAGTTTATTGTACGCCCAAAAGATGCTGTTGGAGATCAGTTTGATTTAACTGGATATACCGCCGTTCTCACTATTGCAAACCAAAGAGGAACTGGGGCAACTCAGTACACAGGCTCAGCGGTAGTTAACTCAGTAGACGACATTGTAACCTGCACAATCTCTTCATCAATAGGTAGAAACCTAGTTCCTACAACATCTTGGGTATACGATGTCCAGATTACAGATGGAACAAATATTTATACAATTTTAACAGGCACCATTAGTTCTACAGACGATATCACTGGAGCGGTATAGTGGCAGATGTCGTACTTTCTACAGTCGACCTGGATGTCTTTGGTGGTCCTACATCAGTAGATGTATCAGTAGACTTTGGACAAACGGGAACTCGTGGTTCTCGTGTGTGGGCAGGCGCAGGGGATCCAGAAGTATACCTTGCAGCACAAGATATTAAACTCTATGACCTATACATTAATACAAATACAGAAGATAATTTTTATAGTTGGCTATATCAATATATTATTGAAGTTGGAAACCCTGCTTGGGTACCGCTTTTAAAACTAGATCCATCACAGTATTCAATAATTGCATCAACAACATTTACGGCAGGATCAACAACTGTTAATATTCCAATTTCTAGTATCACTGGAGATTCTGGAACAGCAGTCGCAGATTTTATTATTAGATACAATATTGCAAATGCAAACCCAGTAGCAACAGCATTTACTTCAAGTATTGTTGGAACAGATTTAAGAATTGTTATTACAGCAGCAGAGTTTGCATCAACTACTTGGTCAAATTTAGCAGGAAGTAAGGATGTTCACTTGTTCATCTCTTACGTGGCATAGGGAGGTATAGATGTCAGAGGCAATTGGTTCCCTCTTTGGAACACAGGTACCTTCTCTTTCCGAGACAGCAGATATTCAGGAAGCCCTTAGACTTTATCACTATGGAGCACCTTCTGGTACTAGTGTTGGTCAATACGATCCAACAAATACTAACCCATCAAACTTAAAGCCTAACTCTATTGCTTATACACTAAATAGCCTTCAATCTCAAATTACTGTTCTCAGTGGCAGCCTTGGAATCCAGACAACAACCTTTACAACTAAAGGTGATTTAATTGCAGCAACTGCATCAAGCACAATCTCAAGACTTGGCGTAGGTGCAAATGGAACTGTCCTGACAGCAAACTCTGCAACAGCCACGGGACTTGAATGGGCACTTCCAGTAGTAACAGCAGCAAGCACAACAACATTTACAAATAAGACTTTAACCGCCCCTAAGATGACTTCAGAAACTTTTATAGCAGACTCTGCAGGAAATGAACTTATTGCTTTCCCAATAACGGTTACAAATGCAGTAAACGAAGTGTCTATCTATAATGCTGTTTCTGGTGCAGCACCATCAATTTTTGCAAGTGGATCTGACACCAACATTTCTTTAAATCTAACAGCCAAGGGCACTGGAAAGGTTCAAGTTGGTGGTTTAGAAATCACAACTATTTCTGGTGTACAAACATTAACAAATAAAACAATTACATCTCCATCAGTTTCAGGTCTTTATCTTTCAGATTCACAAATAACATTTGAAGGTGCTACGGCAGACGGTTTTGAAACAATTCTTAATGTTATTGATCCTACAGATGATAGAACAATTTCACTACCAAATGTAAGTGGAACAGTGCTTACTACGGGTAACCTTTCATCTATTACAAGCGTTGGAACTTTAACTTCCCTTGTAGTTTCAGGAGAAGCAAACCTTCAATCTATTCAGGTTGTTGGAAATGTAATTTACCATGTTGCTAAAAATGTTCAGGCAACAAGTTATACACTTGTAACAGCAGACGATGGAAAGATTATTGAAATGGGTGGTGGTGGAACACTAACTGTCCCAGTAGATGGTGGAACTTTTGTTGTACCAGTTGGAACAGTTATTACTATTCTTCAAACAACCTCTAGCCAAGTAACACTACAAGGTGCAGGAGCAGTTGTAAATGGAACACCAGGATTGAAGTTGCGTGCTCAATGGTCATCTGCTACACTAGTTAAGCGTGATGCCAATACTTGGGTCGCCCTAGGAGACTTGGTGGCTTAAAAATGCCAATAATTTTATCAGCAGCATCTGGTGGAATGCAGCCTGGTGCTCCTACTATTGGCCTAGCATCCCCTGGAAATACAGCAGCGTCTGTTTCTTTTATTGCTCCAGTATATAAAGGTAAAGCCCAGTTATCAGATACTTATACTGTAAGAGCATTTAACTCTACAGGAACTATAGCAACTGGGCAAACTGCAACAGGGTCTATTTCTCCAATTGAAATTACAGGCCTTACTAATGGAACTACTTATACATTTCGTGTAGAGTATAGCAATGGGTATGCAACATCTGAAGCAAGTGCTCCTAGCAATACCATTACTCCAATTCCAGGTACCACAACTACTATTCCTACGACTACAACAACTACAACGACAACTACCACAACAACCACTACAACAACTCCAGCCCCAGGAGTAGCGTATTTTTCTAACCCTGTATTTTTTACTAGCGCTCCTAATACCGTAGGCGGAACTGTAAGTATTAGTTGGAGTGCAGTTAATGCTGCAACAACTCTTATTTATTGGTATAGGACTAACTCTCCAGTTGCTTCAGGAGGAAGCCAAACTGCAGGTGGAACTCTTGTTCAAAATGGTGGATCCAACTATACTATTCAGTCTGGAGATTTAGGTTCATATATTCAGGTAACTGTTTATGTATATAATTCTGCTGGCGCAGGAAACTACTCAACATCTTCTGCTATTTTTATTCCAACAACAACGACTACAACGACTACAACTACAACAACTACTACTACCACAACTACGACTACTACAACTACGACAAGATGTACTTGTGTTTATGAAGATTTAGGATCATTCTTCTTCTCTCCAAACTATTGTCCAGCAGGAAGTCCAAGAACTGGAGCACTTGGTGGAACTACCACAGGAGGAAACTGTCCAAACGTATACAAAACACAAAGGTGGGAATGTAAGTCTTATGATATTACTAACTCAGCAAGTGCAAACTATGCCTATTGCTATTACCCTGTAGGCTCTTGTTCTGCAAGATTTAACTCAGATGGATCTAGAGCAACTTGCTATACAACACCATATGCTGAATAAATAACTTTACAAAACGGGGAACTTGGGGTATAATAAAAAGATGATTAACTTTAATGACGTAAACTGGCTTCACCCTGGAATAAAAGCAGATAGGGTTGAAAGAGATATAAAAGGAAAGTCTGTCTGTATCTTAATAGATAATGTAACTGCCCATATAATTCATGTCGATATTGACTTCCAAGAGTTTCTTTATTCTATTACAGATTTTGAAGATGGTGGATGTATTAATGAAGAAGATGATATTTTTTGTATTAAATTAATTAAAAACGGACAGGTTATAGAAGAATTATATTGTTACGAAATGTTATATGCACTACTTTTATCTAATCCAAAGTTTGCTACAATAGAAGAACATCATAAGTATAAATATTATGTTACAGATGGATGGCACTATGTTGATGGCCAGTTTATAATCCCAGGGGAGATGGAATGAGTAAGACTAAGTGGGAAGAGTATCAGGAGAAGTCTGCTAAGAAACAAGAAGCAATTAGACTATTAGCAGAAGAGAAAGCAAAGAAAATTGAAGAAGATCCAGATGATGGTGAAAGAATTGTAGAAAAAGAAAAAGTTGCTAGACCTTGGGACTTCCTAAATCCAAATACCGAGTTTGCAGATGATGCCCTTGCTTCTGGTAGATATGAGATTTGTAAAGGTTGTCCAGAACTTATTAAGGCAACAAAGCAATGTAAAAAATGTGGCTGTTTCATGGCAGCAAAAACAAAGTTGGCTCACGCAACCTGCCCAATTGGTAGATGGTAATGCAAGACTTCTATAAGATAGCAATGGCACAGATTGATCCTAATGGACTGTGTAACTCAGAGTGCTGGTTCTGTCCTGTGGCCTATTCTCCAAACCCTGAACTTGGCAGAAAAAATATGCCAGTAGATGTTCTCGAGAATATCATTAAACAGTTACACGATGCTAAGGGAGATTATGTAACAGAGAATTTTGACTTTATTTATACCGCACATTATAACGAAGTGTTACTTTATAAGCACTTTGAAGAAATGCTTCAAATTTTTAGAAAGTATGGATTTAAGACTATTGTTCTAACAAATGGAACTCCATTAACTCAGGCTAAAACAGATATTATTAAACAGTACCAGGATGTTGTTTATGGCATCTGCTTCAATATCCCATCTTCTAGACCAGAAGAATGGGCAAGACTAACTGGTATGAATGTAAAGATGTTTGATAGACTTCTACAAAATATTAATTATGCTATCGAAGAACTTCCAGATATGTTTAGAAATAAAACTATGTCTGTTCAGGTAAATGGGGTTAATAAGTTTTCTCTAGTAGAGTATGGCGGATGGCTAGAGCAGTTATCTAGTGCTCCTACAATGGACCTTGATCCAGAAACTGGTGACCTTGCTACAGAGGTAAAGGGATTTCAGGAGTTCTTTCCTGGGCTGCAGGTATTCCCTATGCCAAGCCTCATAGATAGAGCAGGGCACTTAGATAAGGCTGGAGTAATTACCAATATTGGTGGTATTAACAAATACTCAAAGAATACCAAGACTAAGGTTATTGGCTGTGGAAATGGATTTGAAGTTGGTGGAAGACCAAACGGTTGGATTCATATCAATGCTAATGGAGATATGTTTATTTGCTGTAATGATTATGATTTTGAAACGGTATTTGGCAACATTAATGATAAACCAATTAAAGATATTTGGATGAGCAAAGAGCATAAAGATATGATTCAAAAGTCATATGACACACTATGCAGAACTTGTGCAGCAGCAATCTGGAGTGATTAGTGGAAAGCATCTTTGTTCAAATATCTTCTTATCATGACTATGAACTTCCTAAAACCATTATGGATATTCTTAATAAATCTTCTGGTGATTTTCAGATTAACTTTGGAATTCATCACATTTATTTCCAGGAAGACGATATTGAGATCCCAAACCTTCCTAACGTAAATGTGGCTATCTCTAAAGCCCCTAGCAACCTCGGTATGGGCCTAGGAAGAAAGATTGCCCATCAGTTCTACAATGGAGAGGATTACTACCTTCAGGTGGACGCACACAGCCGATTTGACCCTAATTGGGACAGGTTTATAGTAGGGGAGATAAAGCGTTATCAGGCTATGGGGTTTGCTAAGCCTCTTTTGACTATGTACCCTAGGAATTACTGGTATGAAGAAGATGGGTCTGAGCATTTTGATGAGGCAAATGAAAATTCAACCTACATATCATTTCACGAAAATAAACAGTTATTTATGGATATGAGGTTTCCATCACAAACCGCTATGCCAAATGAAAATAATATATTTTGCAAGTCAGTATCTGGTGGTTGCATATTTACTGTAGGAGACTTCGTAATTCCTAATGACAAGATCTTTGCTAATGGGGAAGAGTTCTTCATTGCTGCCAGGGCATGGACAAGAGGCTACGACATTCTACTTCCAAGCCGTATGTATATGTCTCATCTGTACTATGATGGCAATAATAAGCCTAAGAATAGAAGAAGACTGGTTTGGGAAGATGTTTCGGGAAACCTATTGAATGTCCTTACAACCGTAAGTTATACAGAGATTAAGAAAATGTTTACCGAAAACCTGATAGGCCCAGACTATCTAGGAACTGAACGTACCCTAGAAGAGTTTGGGACCTATGCAGGCGTCGATTTTAATACAGGAGAGGTCTTTGACCAGATCTGTTAGGATGGGAACTTCGTCATCCAATATTTTGTTCTTTTAGTCATACCCTTCCAGGCTGACCAATCTTCTCCTCCATTGCTCATGTGATAAGCAACCTGAGCGTTAATTACAGGATTGAGGAGTTCGCTTGTAAAGTTAATACCAAACTTCTCTTTACGATCATCCTTTAGAAGTCCAATCATATTGATTTGGAAGATACCAAATGAGGTATCTCCAGTTTTAGTATTTCCGTTAAAGGCTAGAGGTCGTCCATTGGATTCTTTCTTTGCCACTGCCCAGGCTTTTTTCAAGCCCTGGCCACGGAACCCAACAGCATGCAGCAAGTCTTTAAGTTGTCTGTCGCTTAGGGCAGTAGAGTCTTGATATTTTTTGAGCACTGCTAGATTTTTATTAACACTAACAAGACTTTTTGGCTTAGAAACCAAAAAAACCGCCTGAGCGGTTGCTTGCACGGTCTGGGTGGGTTCCAGGCTCAAATTATTCTTAGTAGTTAATGCATTGGCATTATTACTAAAAACCGCAAAAGTTAACACAAATGCGAGTAGACTGATGATAAGTTTTTCGTCCTTCTTCATAGTTTCCTCCTTAGAAAACGATGACACCTAGTTGGTGTCACTTCCTAGTATAACACGATTCAAAATGTCATGTCAAGCCAACAGAAGGTGCTATAATAGAATCACTATGGCTACAGGCGTAACTCCCACATACAGTATCCCTTTTCCACTCTTCACAGACCCCGTTGACGTACACGGAGATATGGAAGATCTTGCTAACCGTGTAGAAGATATTTTAGAGACAAAGGTAGCAGCCAACGCTCAAAACCTGTTTTCTAATACTAATACTTTTGAGGCAACCTCATCATCACCAGTAGTTAAGATTATTCAGAATGGTGGAGGAAATGCCCTTCAAGTTCAGGATGCAGCCTCAGACTCAACATATTTCTTTGTTAATGCTGATGGAAATGTTGGTATTGGAAAAACCACAGCATCAGAAAAATTAGATGTAACAGGTAACATAAATATTGATGGCGTACTCTTGGCGGGCAGCGGATCAAGAGCAGACTTCAATGCCTCAGCATATACAAACCCAATCGCAGTATTCGGAATTGATGCTGATGACTATGCACAAGTAGCATTCAAGAACTCTTCTGATGCAGACAATGCATCTACAGATATCATTGTTTATTCAGACAATGGTGTTGATGCTGCAGGCTATATGGATATGGGTATTACATCTAGTACCTTCGATGATCCAGACTTTACTATTACAGGTCCGAATGACGGATATATTTTTATGACTGCACCAGCAGTCCTTACAGAGACAGTAACAAACAAAGCATTAACTGACAATGTAGCAACATTAACAATTGGTGCCAATGACTTTAGAGTTGGTATGCCAGTAACTGTTTCTGGTGTTGATTCAACATTTAACGGTACATATACAATTACAGCAAGAACTTCTACAACATTTAGTTATGCTAAAACAGCATCTAATGTGCCATTTACTTCTGCTACTGGAACAGCAGTTGCTGGAACAACAGGTGCAGGAAACCTTGTTCTTGCAACAGGAGATACTGGAACAGAAAATAAGATTGTTTTTGCAGCAGGTGGTTTGTCATCTGATAGTACTCAGATGTCAATTACTCCAGACGAGGGTGTTCATATTGACATTGACACACAGTCTACTGATTCTACTAATGGATCTCTTGTCGTTGCTGGTGGAGTTGGAATTGCTAAAGATTTGCATATTGCTGGAGATTTGCATCCAGAAGGTTCTGTTCATATTGAATCAGCAGAGGCAGAAGTTTATCTTGGACCAGATGCAGTAGCATTTGCTGCTACATTAACAAACCCAACTATTGTTGTAACACAAGATGCAAATGACTATGCACAAATTGCTTTTCAAAATCAAAGCAATGGAACAGATGCTTCTACAGACTTTATTGCATATGCAGATAATGGCGATGATGACTCTGGTTATATTGATATGGGTATTACTTCATCTGCCTTCGCAGATCCGCTATTTACAGTAACAGGCCCAAATGATGGTTATATTTTTATGGTTGCTCCAGGAGGAACGACTGGTAATGGAGACTTAGTTCTTGCTACTGGTGACACTGGAGAAAGAAATGCTATTGTATTTGCAGCAGGAGGACTTGCTTCAAATAATACACAGATGGTTATTACTCCAGATGTAAATGTACATGTTGAAATTGATACCCCGTCTACTTCTCCTACAACTGGAGCATTTACAGTAGTTGGTGGAGTTGGAATTCTTGGAGATATGAATGTCCAAGGCAACGTAAATATTAATGGAACAATTACATTTGGTGGTGGCGGAACAACAGTTGAAACAGCCAACCTAAATGTTACAGATCCTGCTATTTTTATCGGTACTGGAAGCGCATCTACAACAACAGATCTTTCATTTGTTGGAGAGTATCCAATCACAATTTCAACTATTACAAAAGCGGTATCGAACAAAGCATACGTAAAAGCAACTGATCTAGCAACATTAACAGCAACAGCCCATACCTTCCAGGTTGGAGATACTGTAATTGTTGCAGATGTAGATGTACACCTAGATGGAACATTCCAGATTACTGCTGTTACTACAGATACATTTTCATATAAGACTACTGTTCCATCAAACAATATTTCTTCTACAGCCGTATCCCCTGCAGGAAGTGCAGTAGTATCCCTTCGTCGTAGATTCTTTGGTATTACTCGTGATGCTGCAGATGGAGTTGTAAAACTTTTCCAGTCAGCCACTGATAAGCCAACTACTAACGTAAATTTCTCTGACGGAACAATTGGTTTTGCTCCACTTCACGCTGGATCACTTTCTCTTACAACTGCCCTTCCAATATCAGAAGGTGGTACTGGACACACTACAGCAGCAAACGCTATTAATGCCCTTGTCCCTTCACAAACAGGAAATAGCGGAGAGTTCTTAACAACAAATGGAACTACTGTTTCTTGGGCAACAGTAGATGCACTTCCTTCACAGTCTGGTAACTCAGGCAAGTATTTAACAACAGATGGCTCTACTGCAACTTGGGCAGTAGTTGATCTACTTCCTTCACAAACCAGTAATGCTGGAAAGTTCCTTACAACAGACGGAACTATAACATCTTGGGCAAGTATCTCTGGTGGTGTTGCACAAGACTCAATGCCTACATCAGAAATTGAAGGACAGATTTGGCTTGATACAAATGGAACCACAAATCCAACAGCCGTAGAACTTACTCGTTGGACAAAGACTGTAACAG
>Ga0247723_1001745_pt1 | contig 12343 bp, 37 predicted proteins | sample MSEWelMarce5H_FC_FD_189079 | JGI IMG/M metagenome (GOLD analysis project Ga0247723, IMG submission 189079) | Subsurface sediment microbial communities from gas well in West Virginia, United States - MSEEL Well Study Marcellus 5H_FC | ecosystem: Environmental > Terrestrial > Deep subsurface >...
ACCATTGAAACCGCTCTTTTCCTTGCTGAAACTTGTGAAGTGGATTTCGATATCCAAGAGCAATTTGACGCATGGGTGGCACTGGAAGAGAATTCCGATTTATCATGGTTTGAAGCGGGGGAAACCTTTGCAAACTCAGTGTTGGGATTAACACAACTTGCAAGGGACAATACATATAATAATGAGAATGACTTATCTCAGAACTATGTATGGGAAGTATATGCGGCGGATGATCAAGGCGACTGGATTTATCAGGATGATGCTCTAATGGTATGCTATGCTCATACGGGATGCGATGCGCGGGGAGGTTATGCTTATCCTTTGTTTATGCGATGCCAAGGTGATTATAGCATTCCCATGGATATTGTGGCGGAATGGCGTATCTCTGAAGGGACATTGGATAAGAAGGAACTTAGCCAAGAGGAATGCCAAGAGCTTGATGAGGAATGGCAAATCGGATATTCATCTTGCCCATCCTATCAATTCTCCAAGGACATTGAGAAAGTCATTGAGGATTCGGCAACCATTGATAGCGTGGAAGTTAAGTTGAAAAGTGGAGAGATTGTCAAGGTATGGGCAAACGCAAGGACTGACTATTGAAAACTAGAACATACTCCAACCATGACTACGAGAGAAAAGTTATCCCAAGCAATCAAAAATGAAAATCGCCTGATACATGGGAATTTTCGTAGGTGGAAATACTGGAATCGTCGGGTTGATAAGTTGGCATGGAAATGGAATCGCAAGGTGGGAGATTCTTGGAATAAGATTATTGCTTTTAAAAACTAAACCATAATACGACCATGAACAAGATACCAAGAGAAGAGATTGAAAAGCTTGCCAATCGCGCAAGGGTGAATGAAACCGCTGTATGGAACTTTTTGGGAACCGCGCACTATTGCGGAAGCATTCCCAATGCCCTGATGAATCTGGACATGGATTCCCGTTTGTATGGGTGGAACAAGGAAACCAAGCAAGCGATTCGGGATGGACTACTGGATAAAAACTAGCGTAAGATATGGACATGAAAGCAACAATCAATCCCAAGGAAGTGACAGTGAAACATAGCATTCGGGAAGATGTGGGGAGGGAATTCCTGACAGTGGATTGTCCCGAAGGATGGGATGACGTAAAGAAGCTTGTGAAGAAGGTTCTTACGTTTGAGGGGAGGAAATTCGCTTACACGGGATGGAATTCGGATAGGAATGAAGCATTCTTCGCTCGCCCCTTGAATGGGGTGGAGATGGTTGCCAAAATCTCTTAAAAACTAAACGATAATTAAGCCATGAAACACAAAGCTGGTCTGTATCGGTTTGAGAGAAGCGCGGATTTGTTCGCTGCAATCAAGGGATGCCAAGGGGATATTTTGGAAATCCATTTGTCGGAAAGAGAAGCACGAACACTCCTCAAGGATGAGCTATTCGAAAGGTTGGGATTTGTGGGGTGGACATATTTGGGAAAATAAAAACTAGATTAAGATTTGATCATGCAACAATACGAAAGCATTAAACAGCAGTTGGCAACGATGATTCAGGACATTGCCAATAAAGAAAAAGGCAATCTCTCCCTTGAATCCAAGATTCATATGAAGAAAGTGAAAAAGGAACTTGGAGAGATTCGTCGGAAATTGATTGTTTTACAATTTGATGTGGAGGACATTTACTAAATCGCTTAAAAACTAAATTACAATAAAAACATGAAAACAATTGACACAAGAGACTTGAAAGATCGCAAGGAAGAACTGGAAGCCCTGCGGGATGCCATCACCGATGCCCAAAGCGAATTGGATCAACATAAGGATGGGAAACCATCCGAGGATGAGGAAGAGGAATTCGCTGAATGGGAAGAGGAAGAGGAATCTTTGGAGCAAACCTTGATTGATGCCCTGCATGAATTTAGGAATCCTGAAAAGGAGGAACTGGAGGAACTGGAGGAACTGGAAAGCGAAATTTCCGATTTTAACCATGGGGAAACCATGATTCCCGTCGATGATTTTGAGGACTATGCAAGGGAACTGGCGGAAGATTTGGGAGTAACTGAAAGAAATGCGTCATGGCCTTACAATCACATTGATTGGGAAGCTGCTGCGGAAGCCTTGGCACAAGATTACACAATCGTTTCCTATCAGGGGGATGATTACTACGTGAGAGCTTAAAAACTAAACAATAATAAAGCCATGACGAAACACAAGCTACCAACGATCAAGGAAATTACAAAGCTTCTCATACATTGCAAGAAATACATTGATGAGGATTCCCGTGCATTTGAGGATGGGGATACACCTTCCATGCAAATCACAATTGGAATCAATACGGAAAGTGGGGAATGGGGATATCAAACGGGGGATAATAGCTATACGGGGGGAGCTTATCTTTATCCAACGTGGGGAGTGGGGTATCTCTTTCGGAATTCCAATTGTCGAGAGGTTGCCAAGGAAATTCTGGCGGATGCCGAAAGCTGCCTCCATTAAAAACTAAACCATAATAACGACATGACGAAAGAACAAATTGAATTGAAAGATACTCTGGAAAATAGAGAAAGCGTATTGGATAATGTTGCCCATGATATATTTGACATTCTGAAAATTGTGGGGAATCATGAGATATTGACTCTGTATTACAATATGAGAGACTTGATTCAAGAGGAAATCAAATCGAAGTTTCCCGAAGGAACGGAATTCGATAATTTCGGATAAAAACTAGATTAAGATTTGGCCATGAACAAATACCGGATAACTTACAAGGACTGCGGGGAAATCATCACGGAATATCGCATGGGGGAGGATGTTTTTGAAATCCAAGATTGGTTCTGGAATAGCGTGGAAGAATGGCAAGGCAATACCTACGGAATTGAACTGGTGCAAATCACACGGGTTAAAAACTAGATTAAGATTTGGTCATGACCTACAAAGCAATATCAAATCCCCTCTGGAAGCTCAAGGATGAATATGCCCATCTTTCCCTTCCCAAACACGTTTCCTTCCATGGTGCAATGCCGCAACCCGAAGAAGCCTATGAGGTGATTCACAAGCCTTCCATGGAAGTTAATAATCAGGGAAGAATCACCTATTCCAATTACTTCTATGGGAAGATTCTTCAGACAATGGAGGAAGCCCAAGCAATCGCGGAAAAGCTGAACAATAAAAACTAGAATAAGATATCATCACAATGACACCATTCACCTATACACAAGCATTTGAATTGAAAGACCGAAAAACCGGAAAATACGTTGCAAGATACGAAAAACGAATCCAAGCTGGGAAGGATTCTTGTTTAATGTATGGGATGGCAGGAGCGATCAAAGATGCACAGGAATGGGCAGGGAAGCATGGCAACATGGAAGATTTTAAACTTTCCAAGGCTGGGGTTTATATGGATTGATGGGGATAGGATTTCTCTCTTAAAAACTAAAGCAGAATAGCACCATGACATTAAATCAATTAAGAAAAGAATTAAAGAAAATCGGATTCAAATTGAAAACTGAAACCCTATCTTGGGGAAGACACGCAAGCATCATCCATGAGGAAAGCGGTTTGCGTGTTTCCAAAGCAGGGATATACACAAAAGAACAAGCAGAATCATTCCAAGTATTTCATGAATTCAAAGAAAAACACCTTCAAGACTTCAAGGATATTAAGGAATCCGAAGGACTTGTGGGATTGGTTTAAAAACTAGATTAAGATTTGGCCATGACGGAAACACTAGCAAAACAAGCTCTGGATGCATGGACAATCAAGACATATCTGGATTGGGTCAATAATTACGGAACAATTGAAAAGATGGCAGGGGATTACAATCTTTCCCCAAGCGGAATGAAAGCGATCCTTGAAAAAGGCAAGGAACTTTACGAAGGTTAAAAACTAAAGGATAATAAGGACATGAAGATCAAACAAGAGGATTACAAAAAGCTGGAAACCATTATCAATACGGAAGTTGAAAGATGCGGCGGAATGGAACATATCAAATCCCTTTATGAACAAGGACAATTTCCCCGTGCGGATAAAGTAAAAGACTTGCAAAAGAGATTCGTGTGGGATATCCTATTCTCTGCAAAGCAATACAATTTTATCAATGAGCTTTACAATTACATGAATGATAGCCATATTGAAACCGCCCTAAGAAAGATTTGTCCCAAGGTGGAACGGAAGTATTAAAAACTAAAGCAGAATAGCACCATGCAAGAGACAATCGCCAAACAATTAAAAATAAAAGACTTTCCATTCGTTATCAATGATAAGGACGGCAATAGAATCTATTACGAAGACTCCAATGATTATTGGGTCAAAAGAGAATACGATGCGCATGGCAATGAAATCCGTTACGAAAACTCCAAGGGACGCATCATTGACAAACGCCCAAAACAGGTGGAAATGACACTCCAACAAATTGCAGATAAGATGGGTATCAAAGTGGAACAGCTAAGGGTTAAAAACTAGAGCAAAATAAAGCCATGCAAGACACATTCAACGGAATCACAATCGGGGCAACCCTTTCCAATACCAAACAACCGGATTGGTCACAAGGAATCCACAACCATTACAGGGTGCGGATTTCCAAGGGGAGGAATAGCGTATCATTTGATTATTTTGATAGTATCATCAACACGCGAAACAATACCCAACCCAATCTGAAAGATATCCTTTTCTGCTTTGCATCTGATGTAAGCAATGGATGGGAGGAATTCGATAACTCCATGATGACTCCCAAGCAATACAGGGAATGCAAAAGAATGGCAAATGCCGCGAAAAAGATGGAAATATCCGAGGAAACACTGGCGGAATGGTGGCAACTTTGAGAAGACTAAAAAACTTAGTACAGGCTAAGTTTTTTAGTCTTGGAAAACAATCTAAGTCATTGCTAATAAACTTAGTTGGGAATGAGAAAGTTAGCCTTGGATAAGAATTGGGAATAGACGGATACACTTGAGTACACAAAAATACACTTAAAAACTAGCGTAAGATATTGACATGACGTTAAACGAAATCAAAACAGCGGTTCGGGATGGCAAAAAGGTGCATTGGGCAACTTCAACTTATGAAGTGATCAATCCCATCAAATCGCCAACTTTCGATGAAAATGTAGAGCAATGGCTGATTCGATGCAAAGCAAATGATCATTGCATTGGTTTGACGCATCAAGACAATGTGACAATGAATGGCAAGGAAAGCGAATTCTTCATCGCATAAAAACTAGCATAGAATACGCATACCATGAAACGCAAACCAACTGAATACGACTTCATCTCCTTCGCTTACAATATCGGCTTTCGATATTATGATAATGGAATCATGCGAAACAAGGACAATTCCAAAGCGGGAATGTATCTGAAAAGTGACTTTATCACCGATGAGCAAAAGCAAAAGCTTGTGGATAAATTCGGGGATTGGGTGGGATTCTTTAAAGCACAATCGCAATACGCACCGGAAAGCATTAAGCCGATCATCATGCTGAAATCGCAAAAGGAATACGATAAAATGTTCTAATTGCAATGTTCTTTAATATGGCATGAGCGACAAAGCCATATTATATCAAGAGGTTTAGAATAGTCTTTATGATGCATTTCTTCACCTATATCGCCGCACATACAATTTTCACGCAGTATTTTACCCCGTTTTAAATACACGTTCGCAGTTGATCGCGCATTGGCTTTCAATCGTTGAATATCATTAAGTTCCGAATGTTTAGTTCTATTCATTTTCATCCATTCAGCGCGGCATGATTTACACCAACGTTGATTATTAACCTTTTCATTCACTTTACATTTATTACAATATAACATAATAATACTTAGCATATCGTTCTACATTTGTATAGTGGAACAATCACCAGCTTAAAAACTAGCGTAGAATAAGCACATGCCTGACAACCTAAGCGAAGCCGATATCCAAGACATGATTGACTATCACAACGGAATCGTGAAATAATACTCATGCTTTGGTGGTGGAATGGCAGACACTGGAAATTTAAAATTTCCCGCCTGTAATGGGCATGGGGGTTCAAGTCCCTTCCGAAGCACCTTTTAAAAACTAGAATAGAATAGGGATGTGGCCAGAATGGTAATGGTTCCGACTCATAATCGGGTGTGGGGTGGATAGCCCCTTTGTCGGTTCAATTCCGACCGTCCCTACTCATTATCATGCAACTCCATATGACAATTAGCACAAAGTAGATCGCACTTATTAACTTCTTCAAGTAATATATCATATGGTTTATTTGTTATATTTCTAATTTCTAAACCAAACGATTTATCTTTAGGATTTCTATGATGAAATGATAGCACCCTAAGTGATTTATTATATCCACATTTCTCACACCCCCCACCTTTTATTTCAATAAAATCTTTCTTTCTTCTAAGCCCTCTTTCTTTTTGTTGTGTATAACTTCCATAATTTCCTTTGGATTTACATCCACTACTGCAATACATAGTCTGTTTACCAGATAAAACCTTTTCACATATCTTACAATTAGTCATATCATTACTTAGTCAAATGATTATGTTTTTACTCATAATCGGCGGGTCAATGGTTCAAATCCATTCAGGCGCACTTAAAAACTAACACAAAATCGGAGCGTGTAACAGAATTGCCTTCTAAGCAATGACCCAAAACACTGTAATGGAAATGGTCTATGTAGGTTCAAGTCCTATTGCGCTCGCCATTTAAAAACTAGCATAGAATGACTAAGTAATAAAGTAACTGATCACCATTGCATAAGTCGCAATTTCCCATAGGGAACGCGCACAATATAGGAATCGGAAGCAAAAACAAATCAATTCGGTTGCTAGTCCGTTTTAAAAACTAAGCGAGTAAGTTTGGCGCAATCTCTGAAAGGCTGGAATGAGTGGGAAACACTGACAAAAATTCAAAAGACTACTGACAATCCCAAGCTCGAAAAATGAATATGTTTTCGGGCATGAATCGTTTTAAAAACTAGATTAAGATAAAATCACTATGAAAGAAGCACCTGTCTGTTACCCATATCTTGTTGGAAAGCTCACCACGACCTTTGAGTTCCTTGCATACAACCTTTACAAGAAAGGCATTATCACGGAAGATCAAACGCAACTTGTCGAGGATTTTATCCTTGCTGAAATTGCAAGGTCAAATGCGGATGAGCGAGCATATTCAAATGAATTTGAAGCGATAAAAACTAGCGTAAGATAACCTCGCCATGAAAGCAAAACCATTACACAATTACAAACTGTTGGGAACTGATATCGTTCTTGATGTTCGCAAGACCTATGAATTCTCCCATGCCACCAATCAACCCGATTGGGAGGAAAAGGGATTGATCTTTATCCATGAGCGCAAGGATGATCCCGTGGGGGTTCTACTTGAGCGCGGGGAATATGTGATCGTTTAAAAACTAAACCATAATAAGACCATGCAAGAAAAAAGCAATATGCAATATCTGGAAGAAATGGAACTGATTGCAATGGATACCAAAAAGGAATTCGTGTATGACAAGCATAAGGGGGAATGGTTGTGGGGAAATCGGGGGGATGTTTATCAGGATTACTTCGGGGGATTCAAGACACGTTTGGAAGCCCTAAAAGATGCGGTGGAACCCTACCTTTAAAAACTAGATTAAGATTACATCATGAAAAAAGGATACACACTGATAGAATTGCTTGTCGTCACCACCATCGCTTTGATCTTTGGGGTGCTAATCTTCGCTGGAATCTTCTTGGTCAAAGGCTGCAACGCCGTCACTGAGAAAGGACTGAAGCACACCGTGGAAGATGTATGGGAAGGGAAGAAATAATTCAACCTGTTTAAAAACTAGATTAAGATTTAGCCATGACCAGACAATACACAAACCAACTGCTTGAAATGATCGAAGAGGGAATTCTTGATAAGGATACCGTGATCAATGCCTTCTGCTCCTACATGTCGGAAGCCGATGTTCAAGACCTTTGCGAGCGCGAAGGATTCATCGAGGAAGAAGAGGATGAGGAAGAAGAGGAATAAAAACTAGACTAAGCTACCAATACAACGCCTGAGCCGCTCTGGTGCGGAGCCGCCCTGCAAGGTGGCATACAAAAAAGCTTTTGTCGTTCGATTCTCGGATGCATACGGGAAAAGAGCAAGAGGACTAGCTATCCTTGGACAAGACGAAAAGCGGAGGGTTCGAAACCCTCCTCGGGTACACTTTCTTTTAAAAACTAGATTAAGATTTAACCATGACCAAATTACTTACAAAAGAACACGTTAAAGCAATGGTAAAAGCTCTGGAAAGCGCGGGATTGCCTTTGGAAAAAGACTGGCAAGGCGGAACCGTTCGGGCATACATTGAAGGCAAGGAAATCTTCGCCGCTCTGGAGAAGGGCAAGAACCAACCTTGGATCGTTCGCCATGTGGATGATCTCTTCGCTTAAAAACTAGCATAGACTGAGGACATGAAGGAACTGCCACCATGCCACCAAGATTCCCCCCTCCATGATAAATGGCTTGCCATTGTCGCTCAAATGGAGGAAGAGGGATGCGACACATCCGATGCCCAATCCATAGCGGATATTGAAGTTAAAAACTAGATTAAGATAACACCATGAAAGTATTCAATAACTGGAAAGATGCCCATACCTACTCCGCTGAACTTGCCACCGCTTGCAAGCGCGATGTGGGAATTGAGAAGGGGAACGAGTTCGGACGAACAGTGTTCAAAACCTTCCTACTTCCTAACAAGGAAAACCGTTGTGGATATGAGCTTCGTTGTGAAGTTGTGACACCCAACACCCCCGTTTAAAAACTAGATTAAGATAACACCATGACCACTGAAGAATTACACCTTGACAATATCCAATCCGGTATGGAAATCGTTACCATCACACCAAAAAAGGATGGATTCAAATATGGTATGATCAAAGTGATCGGGGACTATTCCGAAAATCATAAGAAATGGCGTTTGCGCTTCCCCAATGAAAGCAGGGATGCTGGGTTGCTTCCCAACGATGGCGCGGGATACGGGTGGGGGCAAAAGCGCGACACTCCCCCATCTTTCTTTTACAGCGCGAACCCGAAGCATATCAAAGCAGCCAAAGCAGCCCATGAGAAAGCAAGGAAAGAGCGGGAGAAACAGGAAGCCAAGGACAAGGCAAGGTTTGAGGAATTTCATGAAAAATTCAAGGCATTGATGGAAGAGTATGGAGCAAGCATCCAAGCAATTCAAACCAGCGGCGATGATCAAGGGGTGGAGATGGATGTGAAGCTTTCAATCGGAAACCAATCCACCTACATCTATTAAAAACTAGAATAAGATAACACCATGTTCAAAATCACTGCAAACAAAGGATTCCATATCCAATTCGCCAATGGCAACACCGTTTCCGTTCAATTCGGGGGTGGGAACTACTGTGAAAACCGCCACAAATTTGAGGAAGGGCAGGAGCAATCCTGTGAAAATGCGGAAGTTTGGGCTTGGGATAAGGATAAAAATCCCCTCTGTGAAGTCCAAGGATGGCAATCCCCTGATGAGGTTGCCGCATTCATCGCCAAATACTCTGCTTAAAAACTAGCGTAAGATTTCAATGTCGCTCGGAGGTGGTTTCCTCCCCCTGCAAGACCCCGTAAGTATGTAAAGACAGGCGAGCGACACCTTTTTAAAAACTAGCGTAAGCTCCTAGCATGACCAACACCACCATGAACAACACCAACAAATACGAATATCTGTATGTCCTCCAAGGACATTACGGGCAATGGGAAGACCTTTGCGCTTCCGAATCCTCCAAGGAGGTTCGCCAGAATCTCAAGGAATACCGTGAAAATGAGGGCGGTATGTATCGGATCATCCAACGGCGGGAACCCCGTATGGTAAAGCTTTCCGATATCATCGCAAAGGCACTTGCCACCGCTTAACAAAAACTAGAGTAAGATCGTCTCGTTATGAAAATACAACTAACAAGCACCGCCCCCATCGCCGTTGAAACCTATGTCGATGGCAACATCGTTCTAGGAACATTTGAATATCACCCCGCCGATGAATTTGGAACTCCCCCCCATTTCATCCTTTTCGATGAGGTATCCACTGATTTCCCTATCCTTTGGGAGCATCAAGAAATAACCTTTAGGGATGGCTGGTTTTACTTCGAAGACGATATGTTCGGAGATGTGAAATTCAAGTTTGCCGGATATTAAACCAACCCCGAAAGGGGTTCAATCCCCCTTTTAAAAACTAGCGTAAGCTCTCACCATGACCTACTCCATCATGCTTCGTCTCGCCAACGGTTCCACTCGCATTGTCAGCGTCATCGCTGGCAATCCTGCTTCTGCTCGCTACATGGCGGAAGCAATGTTTTCCGGTTCCAAGGCAATCGGACACTCCTATTAAAAACTAGGGGAAGATAGCTGCACCATGAAACAACTCATCATCGACACCATTGGCGCGTTCTTCCTGTTCGCGTTCACCCCAATCGTCCTGTTCATCCTGATCGGATAAAAACTAGAATAACATAGCCTCACCATGAAAACATACCTTGTAGAACTCGACAACTCCACCCCCATCCATGTCCAAGCGAACACCAAGGAAGAAGCCCTTGCGTGGTGCGCCAAATGGGAACTCCCCGTCCGTGACATCCACGACGACACCGCAAACGTCCAATAAAAACTAGACTAGACTGATCTCGTAACCAACAAACACACTACCATGACCAACAAACAAATCGTTAAAGCATTCGTATCTGGCGCAACCAAGGGCAAGAACAGCCTGAAAAGCATGTTCATTGAAGGGGATACCCTTTACTCCTATGGCTACCACTTCCCCCTTGCAAAGCGGGTGGAGGGCGGTTTCTGGGTAAATCCTGACCGCTACAGCGTCACAACTTCCAAACAGCAAGGCATGGTTCGCGGAGCCATTGCACAAGCGGGTTTCTCTTTCGTGGGGTAACATGGTGAAAGTCCCCTCCCAAGGTGGTTCTTGGGAGGGGCAAACCATTTAAAAACTAACATGAAAGAACTCATTTTTATCTTCACCATTGTCGGCTTGCTTGCCTATGGCTTGTGGCCTTTCGCCCTGATCTTGTTCCTGATCTACCTGTGGTTTTAAAAACTAGATTAAGATAGCTTCACCATGATAAACGATATGTTATTCACCACCAGCGGCGTAGTCCTTGCCTATGCCATCACAAGGGATGAGGCGATTGCCATCTCAAATTTCGCTCGCCGCCCCGTTCGCTGGGGTAACGAATTGATCGGAGCAGAATACGCCCGTTAAAAACTAGCCTAGACTGATTGCACCATGAGCAACTACCCATTGGAAGATATCCTCCGCGCCCGTAAAACCTCCATCACGGGAGTCCGTGAAAAGAGTTATGGCAAGACCCATGAAGTCTATGGGGGCGCACCCTGTGACTGGTCAAAGGCACAAGGCGCAACCCATACGCTTTACTGTGGGGAAACCTCTGGCTTGTATGGACGACCCGGAACCGGAACCCGTCCCGCAAAGCTTGGGAAAACCGTTCTCTACGTGGGGAACGATGTCACCGATGAAGATCAAATCATCTGGGACAAATGGGAAATCAAAACCCTCTGGGAGAACGCGAATAAAAACTAGCCTAGACTACTAGCATGACCCTGAACCAAATCGCACTCTTCGTCATCACCCTTGCCATTGCAATCGGCGCACTTGCCGTCTATGGCATTCGTTAAAAACTAGCCTAGAATACCACTACCATGAAAACACAGAAAGACATACTACTGAAAGACGGTTCCACACTTGCCAAGGGCTTGCCCGTCACCTTCATCGAGGGCAAGGACAGCCGTTGCCTTGTCCACTCGCCAAACCATAGCGAGCCGTTGCAAGTGCGTATTACAAGCGCATTCAAAGCCCCTTCCATGTCATCCTTGGAACGTTGGTCTTACGATAGCGTTTGCAAGACTCCCACGGGCAAGCGGGTCGAGCCTGATGGACATGGCAGCGATGGAAGCCCCTCGTGGCTGCTGGTCTTTGGACTGATTTAAATCAAATGGGGGGAGCGCATCCTACACGCTCAAGCTTTTAAAAACTAGCCTAGAATAACACCATGACCAAGAAACACTTCGAACTGATCGCCTCCACTATCGCCGCCATGCCTTCCCATGCGCCTTCTCTTCGCGCCCAAAAGCAGAGTTGCGCTCTGGCATTTGCTGATAGACTTGCAAAGGAATTTCCACGGTTTAACCGTGACACTTTCCTGAAAGCTTGCGGGGAATAAAAACTAGCATGTAAACTCCCTCGCCCCTTGGCATATCTCTTGAAGGTATGCCAAGGGGCTTTTTTTGTGTCATGACCCAACTTCTGTTAGATATGCAAATGATATGTAAATGCTTTCTGTTAGATATGGCATATCTAACTGTTAGGGGGGGGGCTAG
>Ga0247723_1001746_pt1 | contig 12341 bp, 12 predicted proteins | sample MSEWelMarce5H_FC_FD_189079 | JGI IMG/M metagenome (GOLD analysis project Ga0247723, IMG submission 189079) | Subsurface sediment microbial communities from gas well in West Virginia, United States - MSEEL Well Study Marcellus 5H_FC | ecosystem: Environmental > Terrestrial > Deep subsurface >...
AGTCCTTCTAGCGCTGACATTGGGTCAAGAGGAATCATCTCTTTACTACCTTTTTCCATTCAAGGCAAACTACCTTGCGGTTATAAACATCACCTGTCCATGACCACCTTACACACCTGTATTCAGCTTTTAATGCCAATACAAGTATCCAAGTCATTCGTTATACCAACCAGACTCTTTTTTTGCCACTTGCAAATGCTGATACTTAAAGTAGATGTTTGCGACAAGACCAATCAAACCGATAACCACACCACAAAGTGTACCAAACTCATTGGCTGATAAACCAAAGAATACGGCACTTCCTGCGCCACCATAGGTAGCCACGGAGGATACTTTAGTAGCGACTGCTGATGCTACTTCTGTGGTGTGATTGTCCATTTACTTTGCCTCTGTTACTTTAAGCGTTTATTTTTACATTTGTGTTAATGGCTCTTAGCCCCACACACGGACTGGTACTGTTGGGATTACAGAGAAAGGTGCAATAGAACTGGAATCCTCTCCATCCATTACTCGCACATTAACATGCCAACCATCTAAAGGTTGTTCATTTTTGTAGATAACCCCGATAACATCAATGTTCTTAAAGTTTGCTACTACATAACCCTCAGAGTCATCTGTAACGCCATCAGTACGATACAAAACAGCATTAGCCGCTGCCTCATCAGTGAATTTGAGATAGAAGTCCATGTCTGTGTCCTTACGAAGTCAATGCTTGCAGATTTGCGTTTGTCATTCTCATTGGGTAGTAGGCGAGTTTCTTGATAGTTCCGTTAAGTTGATTGGCTGGGCTTGCTGAGTTTCTTGCTCCAATAAGCAGAGATGTAGGTGCAGGAAGCAAACCGCTAGTATCTGTTAATACAGTTGCACCATTTATACAAAGTGCAAAATCATTAGTTTTATATGCACCTGCAAGTTTAGCCGCTGTTCCATTATTAAGTGTCGTACTACCCAATGCCGCACTTGTTGTTGAGCCAGAAACTACGGCAAAGTTTGGTGCTAAAGAATAAAGAGAAACTCTATCATCCGAAATACTTCCTACACCTATTTGGGCGTATACCTGACCGCCATTAGAAACGGCATCAGCAAACAAAGTACCTTGGTCTACTGCATACCAACTACTAAAGTTAGTACCCGTCATGCTTGCCGCATCAGCAGAGCGAGTGACTTGTGAAGCTACTGTTTGGATGTAGCTAGTTGAAAATGCGCCTGCTTCTAGTTGTGCGCCCCAGATGTAGATGCCGCTGTAGCCATCGCCAGTGTATGAACTACTACCAGCCCCATCAAGCAACATTATTAGAGTGTTATTTGATCCAGTTAAATCGCTGGATCCAGTAGCGGTGCAACGATACCAACCATTACCAACAGAGGTGATCGTTCCAGATCCAGTTGATGACGATGTGATAACACCAGTAGACAGATTGAAATAGATGTCTGAAGTCGATGCAGTTCCAGTTGTTCTAAGTCTGACCTGCGTCCTCTCACCAGCTTTTAAATAAACAGAGAATGTGTAAGTGGTTCCACTTGTTAGTGATGCTGTTTGTGCAACATAGTGAGTGTTTGATGCGGCTGTGCTTTCATACAACCGATCACCAGTTAGCGTTCCGTCTGGAGCAACAATTGTGTTTGACGAAATAGAGGCTCTTGTTACGCTCCAAGTGGTTGTGAAGTCTTCCGAGTAAGTCAGCAGATTAGTCCTCTGCTCCTCAATCAGCAGTCCTAAAGACTCATCCGTTGTTGGGTTGTGGTCAAAACGAGCTACACCTGAAGCCGCTGTAAGCAGTTGAGGGATGTAGTTTCTGATGGCTTGCGTTGTTGTTGCTGTGTAGGCGGTTACGCTTGAACGCTGCTCGATCTGAGCGCCCCAGAGGTAAAGGGCTTCAGTTCCCACAGGATTCCAAGTTGCTGTTCTAGCGGCACTTGCGCTGGTTTCAATAAGAAACAAAGCGCGGACATCAGTTGTTGTTGGAGTATAAGAAACAACACAGCGAAACCATCCATTTCCAGCGTCAACAATAGAACCAGTACAGTTGCTAGAAGTTCCAACTGCTCCAGCGCCTGATGTGACATCAAAGTTGCAATGCCATGCAGTACCTGCCGCACTAGCCAATTGAAGATATTGGATTGTTCCCGCCTTTGCATAAGTTGAAACAATATGAACTGCGTTTGCTGTTCCAGTTAGTGTCGCTGGTGAAATCCTTGGGAACAATGCTGTTCCAGCAGATGCTGTCAATGTGTCTGCTGTGGTTGTTCCATCAGGGGCCGCAATAGAATCCGCTGTGACAGTTGAGCTTCCCTTTTGCCAAGCGCCATTGTCAAACTGTTGAGAATAAGTAAGCAAATTCTCCTCAGCCTTAGAAGTCGTGACCCCGTTGTAGTAGGTCGCTGTGCTTGCACGAGTGAATGTGATGCGAGGGTCTAATTGCTTGGTGTTAGCAAAGTCCAACAAGAGTGATGGCTTGATTACGGGAAAGTTAGATTGAATAGCCATGTTTTATTCCTTAATAAGATGGATACCACTTTGCTGTGACAGCATCGTAAGTCATGATTAGTGCTTTACTAACTACACCTGTAGTTGCAAGTGCGATATTTCCAGATGTGCCAGTTGACCACAATCCAGTTGGAATCAATGTAATCTGACCACCACCAACAAACTCTTGCGGTACTGTAATGGTGTTGATTGTTGTTGTACCAGAAATAAAAACAATCGGGGCTAAAGGTTGAACAGTAGCCGCAGATGCAATCGTTGGTGCAGGGTTTAATGTTGCAAATAATCCTACAACATCTTTATAAGCCAACTTGCCAAGGTACTGATTCAAAGGAATTTCATTAGCACCTGTACCAATGTCTGTTTGATCTACAGGATTGATAACACTTGGTACTGTTGTCCAAGCAGAACCTGTCCATACCTTCATTACAGCGCCAACTGTATCCCAATAAATAGCGCCAGTTAACAATGCGTTACCATCGTTATCAGATGATGGTGTTGAAGATTTAGCACCTAAGTAACGATCATCAAAAGAGTCATAAGACGCAGCGGCTGATGTTGCACTTGCTGATGCGCTTGTAGCTGATGATGATGCACTTGTAGCACTAGCGGCTGCGGCATTTTGCGATACAAGAGCATTAGCGGCACTCGTAGCGGCAGAAGTTGTTGAGCCAAAAAGAGAATCAATTTGCGTAATTGTGTACGCATCTGCAATACCAAAACCACTTAATGTAGTTGGATTAGTACCCGCTGTAATTCGACCATAAGCGTCAACAGTAACAGATTTATAAGTTCCTACTGTTACTCCAGTAGATGCTAAATCAATATTGTCTGAGTTAACAACAATACGGCTAGACGATGCTGTTCCAACATCTAATGTATTACCACTTTTTGTTAGACCTGCACCTGCGGTAATCTGACCAGCGCCAGAGAATTGAGCAAATGTTACCGCTGTTGTTCCTAAAGTACCACCCGCAGAAATAGTACAGATATATCCGTTATTCGCTTGGGTAGTGCCTTTTTCAACAAAGGTAAAAGCCGCTGTCAATTCAACCCATGTATCTGCATCAGTTGTTCTAGTCCATGAACCAGAGGCAACCAAGTAAATGCCATTGGCAGATTGAGTTGATTGATCTTTAACCAATACTCGATCACCAACCGATAAAGCAATTCCATCAATTGTTTGAGTACCAGATAAAGTGATGTTTCCAGTAGTAGCCACAACAACAGAAGCCTTGGCATCAATACCTTGGGCTAGTGCATCAACATAACCCTTTGTAGCCGCATCAGAATCGTTTGTGGGGCTTGCTAAACCTGTGATGGTTGCCGATGTACCAGAATCCATATCCAATTGACCAGAGATGGTCACATTATTGAATGTAGAAGTTCCAGAAGCCGCTGTAACATTTCCAGTTAGGTTTCCAGTTACATTGCCAGTCACATTACCTGTCACAGCACCTGTGTGTGTTCCTGTAGTGTTACCAGTTACATTGCCTGTCAATGGTCCGCTAAAACCAACAGTCGCAGTTATATTAGTTCCGCTAATAGTCTGTGGTGTTGTGTTGCCAATAACAACATTATTTAATACGCCACCAGTAACAGTAATAGATGATGTTGTGACAGGACCATAAAAGTTGTCACCTGATGAACCATCTTGAAAATTCTTTAACTGGCTCATCAAAATGCGTATTGCATTATTGATACCAGACGGGGCACAACCCTCGGCAATGTTTACTGAACCAATATCGCTATTGTTATTAGCGGTACTGCTGTATTCTGAAATCTTGGTCTTTGCCATGTTTATTCCTTGGGTTGATTTGCTTGATAAAGCAGATTAAACATTGTTGGATAGTCTAATTCAGGAAGCATTTTCTGAACATCAAGCAAACCTCTCCCTACTCGTCCTGCACCATAAGCGGCTTCACCAACAATTCTAGGAGATGAAACAGCGCCATAACCTAAAGTTAGCGGCAAACCACCAAGACTAAATGCACCCAAACTTGTTGGAATACTTGTAGCGCCTTGGATGCCTCTAGGAGTCAGTTGATTAAGAGCTTGACCTGCCAATGAAGGCATCAATTTACGACCACCTGCCGACTCTAACTCTTGAGCCAAACGCATACGCTGACCATAGTTAGTATTGACATTGTTTCTCATCAAAGACTGCAACTTACGCATGGCAGTATCTACAGAGGCTTTCTTGCCAAGTGACAATGCTTTTTCAATTTCTTTAATTTGTTCACTAGCATCAGCGTAAGCCTTCATTGTTTTAGCGTATGTAGGTGCTTGCTTGTTAATTTCATTCTTAACAGCGTTATACACCTCGCCAACAACTAAGCGTTGCTGAGTAGATTCAAATGGGATGCTCTCCAAAGTCTCACCAATGCTTTGCTTTAGAGCATCTAAGCCTTCAGGAGTATGAAAATCAGCAGGGTCTAGTGATTTCCAGTCAGCAACTTTAGCCTCAACTTCTGCCAACTTCTGTGCAGCCGCCTCATTCTTAATCTTGCCTTTAAAGACAACCTTAGATTGAGCATCAGTAATGGCTTTATCAATTCCTGTGAAATCAAGAACAGACTTATCGCCTTTAATGTTTTGCATATTTGCACGATAGGCTTGCTGACGCTGACGACCTAATTCTGCAAGGTTTTGTTTGGCAGCATCGAGAACCGCAGTTTGCTCAACATTGCCACGCATATTTGCTTTAAGCGCCTCACCTGCCTCGCCACCAATCAGACCTGCTTTATACGCCTGACCAATAGGCTCACCACCTACGCCAGTAGTCAAGCCAAGTGCTTGCTTAACACCCTGACCACCCAACTCAGCAGTTTTACCTAAACCTTTTGCTGTAAGCATCAATGGGTCAATAGCACGAGCCGCAGTAGCCAATGCAGGCGCTGCTCTTGTTGGCAACATAGCGCCACCAGTAAGCACAGTAGATAAGTCTGCCATTACACCAGCAGGGTCTTTTGCAATCGCTTGCTTAGCACCTTCAACGCTACCATAGCGGTTTACATAGTATTGACCAACTTTACCTGCAACTTCACGACTTGGTTTATCCTCACCAATCATTTGAACAAGTTTTTCAGGCAATATATTTTGCAATGCACCTGCACCAAGGTCTAAAACAGCTTTGGTTGTTTGAACAGGGCTTGTAACAGCTTGATATATGTCACCAACCATATTGGCAACCGATGGACCAAAACTCTTTACAGCTTCAAGCGGAACATCAGACCAAGCAAGTTGCTTCTTAGATGAAGCCTGTTCCATCTCATATCTGCGTCTGAACTCAAATTCTTCTAGTTCATCCATGATTAACCGCCTTGCTGTTTTTTAAGCCATTGCTGGTAACGATCTTCTTTAGCAGGAGAATACTTAAATGGAGTTGTTTCAACAGGCTTAGTAGAACCTTCTGGAACTTTTGCATAACGCTCTTGAATTTGACGGATTGTCTCAAGCGCTGCTTTACGAGTGCCAACTGGCAATGTTGAATCACCAACTTGACCAGCCATTTCACGATAAAGCAAAACATCCTTATCAGACTGAGGACCAGACATCTTAGGCATTTTGGCAACCAAAGCACCTTGAATTGCTTTAAGTTGAGCCGCTGCTTTAGCGCCTTCAGTAGATACGCCAACAGCGCCAGCCAATACATCTACACCAGTACCTGTTAAAGATGCTGTAGCTTTATCCAATAGCTTCTCAGCTTGGTTGATTAAACTAATAGACTCTTTAGCTTCTGTAACAGGTTTGTTGCGTTCTTCAGCTTTAGCCAAAGCATCAGCTTCACGGATAGCCAAATTACTTTTTGCAATCTCACCTTGTAATGCACGAGCCTCGGCAGACTGAGCTAAACCTTGTCTCTTAAATTCATTCAATTGATCTTGTTGAGCCTTGAGGTTAGCTTGTGCAGTTTCTTTCTCTTGCGCTCTTTGAGCCATAGCAGATAATTCAGCAACACGCTTATCAGCAACATCAGGGTCTAAACGACCTGACGACCAACTCTTAGCATATTGATTAGCTAAAGTTTTGATATTTTTAGGGATTGTTTCGTCTTCACTAAATACCAAGAAAGGATTGTCTTCTGGCTTTTGTTCAGCACCAATACCTGCCTTACGCAACTTAGGCAACAAGTCAGACAACTGACCTAAAGCGGCTTGACCTTGTTGAGAACCAATCAATTGATTAACAACATCTTGAGTCAATCCTGCGCCTTTAGGTTGAGGCTGATTAGGTCCTGCAATCTCTTGACCAAACATATTAGTCAATGGCGTTTCAGCAAATGTCTCAGGTCTAACAGCCTTCTGGACAACTTGTTGAATTCTCTGTTGTTCAGCCAATGCTTGTTGCTCAAGTTCACGCTTTCTTTTGAGTTCTTGCAGTTGATACGCTTGCATTTGATCTTGCAAACTACCTTGCATAGCACCTTTATATGCTTGCTGACCTTGTTGCAATCCTTGTGCGATAGATGCACCAGTATTACCACCTTGGAATAATCTACCTGCTAGGGCATACAAGGCTTGTGCTTGGGCATCATCTCTGTTTCGCTGAATGTCAGCAGGAGACATACCCAACAGACTCATTGTGTCTGAGCCACCAGTACCAAAAATGTCTAATAGTCCAGCCATGATTAAAACTCCAAAGAACCCATGTATTCACCAGAATTAGGGTTTAATGCAGGTGAACTATTAAGCCAGTTAGAAGCGCTGTTCCACAAGTTACTAATGCCTGTAGAGCCACCTAGATTCTTGTACAAGCCACCAACAGTAGCCGCTGTACCTAATAGGTTTTGCAAGGTAGATGTATCTGCCGCACCACTTGTAGTAGATTGACCAACACGACCTAATGGGTTGCCATAAACCAATGACAGATAGTTCTGCAAGTTCTGTTGTGGTTGGTTTTGCAAGAAGTTAAAACGCTGAATGTCAGCTTGTTGCTGTGCGCCTGTATAACCCTCACGAGCCTGACCTGCCGCCAACATGTTCTGAATGTCTTGGTAATCAGCAGAAGCCATTGCAGGAGCAGCCATTGTAGCCGCTTGTTGCATACCACGCTCTTGTGCATAGTTCTGATAAGCCAGTTGTCCAGCAGTATCAGCCAAACTCTTAGCGAACTGACCGCTTGCACGATCTTGCAAAGACTGCATTGCACCACTACCATAACGACCTGCTTTGGATGCCGCAGAACCTACATCACCCAAAGTCTGCTTAAATTGAGCCTCTGCCGCTGTTGCCGCAGGTTGAAAAGCACCTTGAAAGAATGGATTTCCTTGCAAGAATCCACCAGAGATAGTGTTTTGCAATTGACCCTGTGCAGACTGAAGTAAGGGATTACCCTGAGAAGCACGAGCCTCAAGAGCTTGTAAACCAGTTTGAGTCGTAGTAGATGGGCTTACATAAGTCTGACCACCATAATACTGAGGACCACCGCCTTGATATAGCTTTTGTGCCTCAGTCAAACCATATTGCAGAAATGGTTGGATTGTTGGGTCAATTTGAGAAGTGGTAGTAGTCGCCATGTTTTACTCCTAGAGTTTCGGATTCCATAGCGGGTCATCCACGGAATCCATTATAGATTGAAAGTTATCCGATAACAACATATTTGTATGTTTTGTTAGCAGTCGAGTTTGCAAAATGAGTGATTGTTGCCGTACCCTGCCCCTGAGAACTTGTATAAATGTTTGTCAAGGCATTAGGAGAGACAAGATTTAGCGTAGTAATCAAAGACGCTGTAGATGGTCTTGTCGGGCTTGTTTGGGTAGGCAAATGCTCTAATGAAATAGTCGTGCTAGTAGCTGACCACCACAATTCAATGTAATCGTTAGCCGCTAACTCTATAAAGTAGTTCCATCCAACAATTGCATGACCATCCACGCCACCATGCGAGTTAGGAATAGAGATAAACCCTGTTGAGCCAGTTATATCAGTACCATTCTTACGCAACCAGACGCTTACATCATGGATTTGTGTATCAGTATTGTTGAACTGACCAGACCATTGGAAGTTATATGTTCCTGCGTTCTTGACATTCATTCTTGAACTGTTACTCAGAGTTACCCCATTAGAGTAATCAGTTGTATCCAAGGTCATGGCGTAGGCAGTATTTGCTGTGCCAATCGCTTGATCGACAAGGCTCTGAAAAGCCCCATACGGCATTACATCAGAATAAGCCGCAGCAGAGGCAGGGGCAAACAAGATAACGCTGTCTGGTCCGATTCTTCTGTCTATTAAAGTGGTAGATGTAGCACCACCAGTAGCCAGAGTTATCGTGCCTGTGTTATTGGTCTTGCCATCCATGATGCCACGGACAACCTCAGCAACTTGACGCTGATCTCCACCAAAAGGAGGAAGACTTCTAAACATCAGCGAACACCTTGTCCAACAACATCAACATCGATAGCCACAGCATTTTCCCAATTAGCGCCAGTAGGAACTAATTGAAGTCGATGGTATCTACCCGAACTACGCAGAGAAATTCTATTTTCAGAATCAGCACTAACAGGAGTACCAAAAGTAACCTGTTCACTTAGTAGCTTTCTTGATGCAACAGCAACTGTGGCAGAGCCATTATCAACTTGCGGACGAGCCAAAGTTATTACGGATGGTCCACCAAGATCAATGTCTCCAGTAGCAATTTGACCTGTCAAACTTGCACCAGTATAGGTATAAACCCTTGAGCCTAATGTGCCACCAAGGAAATATCTACCACCAACATACAAACGAGAATCAAGGCTAGTTGTCAAAGCATCAATAGAACCAGAAATGCTATCCAATTGCTCTAAAGTCACAGAACTACTAGATGCCTCTGATAGATAGTCAGTTCCAGCATCAGCATAAGTCCACCGCTTAGTCGAGAAGTTGTAAATCATTAACTTACGACTTCCATCGGTTGCCACATAATTCCAAATAACAAGTTTGCGAATTGGGTCAACAGCCGCAGACATAGAGCCATAATCAGACTCTGATGCGTCATCAATGAAAAAGCGATCTACCTTTTCATTTCCAATTGGTTGAACAGTTTGTCCATCACACAAATAGAATCCATCATCAGATAAGAAAAATGTAATTCCTTGGTACTGTGCAATTGAGCCTGCAACCATACATCCTTTATTCCTTGAGATGTTGTCAAACTGGAATATAAAAGGCGTACCAACATAAGTCATTCGACTGATGGCTCTTTCTAGAAATACTATACCGAACTCACCACCTCTAATGCCTACAATTTGACCACCATCAGGAATATCTTGATAGTCAGATTGAGTATTTACATCTTCAGTCCAATCGGTTTCATCATTGATTGCAGACCATCTAACACGATACTGCTGTTGTGTTGTTTCCAAAGTATTAGCAACAACCACAAAATCACGAACTACAGTAATGTATTTAGCAATTGGGGCAGTCGCATCTAAATCTGCAAATGATGTAGAAGTTCCTAGTGTCCATGCTTGTAGTTTGTCGGCATTGTTGGTTGTAATAACAGTTTTTCCAAACTGAGTAAAACGAACCTTATCGTTAATTCCAGTAGTCATTCCTGACTTAACTAGTGTTAATGCACCAATACCATCAACCGTATAAATTTTGCTTGCGCCAGAAGTGAACAATTGTGTTGTTGAGTCTGGATTTTTTGCAGCATAGAGAGTAACCAAGTCCTCTGCCGCTGAACCAGAAAAAGCTACAGCACTTGGGAAAGGTCCGTAACCAATGGCTTGAGAAACAACATTCTTTGCATTTGTTAACGCACCATAGATACCAGACTGGTCAGGCATCCATTCACCAAGTTGTATTCTTTGTGTAGGCATATTAGATGTATGAGTTTCTCATTGCTAAAGGAACACCAGAATACTGACCTTTTTCATCTGAACGAGTCAGAGAAGACATCGCTTTATCAAACATAGTTCCCCATGTGTTGATACGAGCATCATTCATCAAATAAGGCTCTGCTTCTAGCAAAGATGAGTACAAAAGCAAATCAGGACAAACAGTTAAAAATGTGTTTGATGTGTTTGAGTCGCTTAGAAATGGTGGCGCAGCAGAATAAACCAAACTCAATGTGTAATTAGAATCTGGAATTGGTGCTAACTTGAAAGTGCTTGCCAATACTGTGTAATCTAATGGTTTACCCGCATCCATACTTCTTGAATTACGAGAAAACAAAGATGGAGATTCATAGTTCAATGGCATAACAGGATTGCCACTAACAACAAAATCTTTAACTTCCAAGAAGTCAGAAGGGATATTAACTGTTGCAGTCCCAGATGTGCAGGTTAGCGTTGTAGATGTAAGCATCTGTCGAATACGCAAATCTCTACGCAAACGAATTTCTGCCAAACGAATAAAGTCTGGGATTTGAGTTGTTAAATCTGAACGAGCCAAATACCCTGCGATAGTTGTCTGTAAATCAGCGTATGTTGAAATGCTCATACTACTCCAGTCCGAGTGCGCCATGCACGATTCATTGGGTCATTTAACCAAGCGGCAAATCTTTTGTCATCAACAACAGCAAACCCACGCATGATGCCTTGTTTGTTTAGGTCATCAATCACAGTCATTGGAATTGACGCTACTTTGTTGCCAAACAAGTTATCAGACCATCTTGCTCGTTCATCAAAGGAGTTATATTCCTTTTTATTCTGTTCAACAATGTCTGAAACATCTTGACGAGTTTGAATAACGATGCCGCCATCGCCATCGGCATGAACGGCAGATTTACGAAAATTGACAGGGTTTTGCATAAGCTAATTCTATCAGTTTGGCTAGAAAAGAAAATGCCCCAGAGGTTTAATTCTGAGGCATTGGTTTTAAGTCTATGCGACTATTATGGTGTCAAGTCAGCCAAGATACCGTGAGCAGCTTCGTTCTTAACTTCCAATGTGTATTCGCACAGCAACTGTGTTGACTCGTTGTCACCAGTCACAGCCAACTCGTTGGTCTGGAAAGGACGCAAGTAAGCAATAGCAGCCATGTCGGGGTCAAGCACATAAGCCACATCGTCACAGTTGTTGGTAGAAGTCATAAAGCGGTTAGGCACAACAGAAACTGTACCGAAATCGCTCAAATAGACATCAGCCGCACCGATGATGGTGGTAGGCGCATTGGCAGGAGCCATGAAACGCTGTGCCGCAATACCAGCAAAAGCAGAAACCAATTGCTTGTGTGCAGGGTTAACCATCAACACTTTAGGATTGCCACCAGAAGCGTAAACTTCACGGATAACAGTCTTCAAGATGTCTTCTGTGAAAGTGCGGTTTGTACCATTGGTACGAGCAGTAGTACCATTTGCGCCAGCAACACCACTAACACCGAAATCACCATTGGTTGCCAACCAAGCCTGCAAGCCACCCAATTTACGAGCAGTTGTAGAGTTGCCGTTAGCAGCGATCTGGTTGCTCAACACGGAAACTTCCATGTCACGCTTGATTTCGCTAGAGGCTTTAGCCAATTGATAAGCCTTTTCAGACTTACGACCAGCTTTGTCAACAGCTTGCAAAGTGCCAGAAATCTTTACAGTTTTCTGTGCAATCTGGCAACGATTACCAACACGAGTAGTTGGAGACATAGTTGCGTCAGAAGCGGTGTCGCCTTCAACAGCAAAGTTGCCCAATGTAGCCGCAGCCAAAGAGTCGGTTTGCCACTCGTGCAGAACAGCAGTAGCTTTGGTTTTACCTACAGACGAAAAAAATGGTGTGTCTGTTGGTGAGATGTTATAGATAACATCGGAAAGGTCTTCGCGCATACCGATAGCGGTATAGGTTTGATATGTAGCCATTTTAAAACTCCAAAATTAAAAGAATCGTTCAAATGCTTTAGCAGCGTCTTGGACTTTGCCAGTTTCACGCAACCTTTGCATTACCTGTTTA
>Ga0247723_1001747_pt1 | contig 12332 bp, 22 predicted proteins | sample MSEWelMarce5H_FC_FD_189079 | JGI IMG/M metagenome (GOLD analysis project Ga0247723, IMG submission 189079) | Subsurface sediment microbial communities from gas well in West Virginia, United States - MSEEL Well Study Marcellus 5H_FC | ecosystem: Environmental > Terrestrial > Deep subsurface >...
GGTGAGCACCGGCGCAACCAGCTCGGGGTTTGCGACACCCAGGCTAATCAACACAATGGTAAACAGTGACCCCAGGAATTTTTTGCCTTTCCAGTTAAACTTTTTCATTCTGTGCCTGCCGTTTTTTAATGGCCTCAACAATCAATGCCGATATCACACCAGCAACGACCGTCACAGCCAATTGAGTTAATAACGTTTTGTTCATGATTAAGCAGGGTTAGGTACAGTAACGACCAAACCACTACCCTCGACCAGGGCGATGGCAGCTTTTAAAGCAGCCTCAGCCGCGTCCAGTTCTTCATCACTGATGACACCATCCTGATTGGTGTCTATTTGTTCCTCAGTCACACCAGCAGCCTCCAGTGCTTCCAAGCGCAGGCGCACCTGCGCATTTCTGTGTAAACGTCTCATTCACTTATCCTCTTACTTTGGTTTTTTACCCAGGTTGCATAATCGTTGTTGGTGTAGCCCTCCTGGCGACCACCCGCCCCACTGCTATTTGGGCTTTTTGTTACATGGTCATCCACACCAGGATTGAAAAAATCATAGAACCAGGAGCCAACGGAGAAAGCACCAGGCTTTGAATCGGTCAACACAGACCCAACAGCGTTAGACGCCCTGTAAGCCAAATTTTTATCACTGACAGGATTAACCGAATTACCTACGGCCGCCGCAGCATCACCCGCTTTATTTTTCAAATACATGAAGGCAACCAGGCCAACGCCGATGGCGACGCCGTAACCAATCAATTGACCTTTTAATGCCGCATTCATGACAGTTCGAACGCCTCTTTTATTAAATCATCCGAATAAGGATTGATACCGTTTTCATGTTTGATAATCGCTTTTACCAACGCGAAATAATTATCACGCCGTAGCATCGAATCCTTATCAATCCCTACTTGCTTAGAAACCGATGCTATATAAGCCGCCGTGTTATTTTCATTTTCTGGTGCGTATTCACGAATTAATTTAGCAATGGTATTTAAACCGTCTTTTTCAATATCACCGCGCACATCTATTATCATTGCGCGAATTCCCATCACGGGCTTATAGAACTGCTCAAATTTCCCATCTGTGTTTTGCTCATTAGGAACCTTACCGTCCCATTTAATTTTAGTGATAACCAAATTTCCAGGGTTATTATTTCTCAAGCCACGCACTCTTTGATAAACCACAACGCCCCCCGTCCCCACGCCCGCGAGTAAAACTGCAACTCCGAGCGCTATTAATATTTTGCCTGTCATACATCACGCCGCAATATTTGCCATTGCTTTCCATGTCCCAGGCGTTCCAGCCGTGACACAGATCCAACCAGGAACACCACCCGCAACGACCGACAAATTAAAAACAACGCTACCACGCGCCCAGGTGCCAGTGGTCGGAACCGCAGCAAGCCAATGGATTTTATTCGCACCGACACCGACACCGATCACAGAAGCATTACCAAGCTGTACCGTATTGTCATCCGTAGTAAATGCGCCCCGCCCGATTCCCGTTGAATTTACTGCATCAACTTTTTGCGATCCGCTGAACCCGGCATTGTATCCAATGAACGTATTTTGATTCCCGGTTGTTATGCTGTAACCAGCATTCCCACCGATACCCACGTTATAACTATCAGTCGCAGAAAATAACGAGGCATCACCGATAGCCGTGTTATAGGTGCCCGTTTCATTGTTGTATAGACTGGTAAAACCGCACGCGATATTGTGAGTTCCCGACAGATTTTTAAATCCAGCTTGATCACCCACAAACGTCAAATGCGTACCGGTGGTGTTTGTTCTTCCCGCCCTATATCCCAGCATTGTGATATAGGTTCCACTTACGTTGTAGCGCCCGGCCTCAGTACCTATTGCAGTATTCCCAGTTACAGCCACTTGGCTGGATAGAGAATAAAATCCCAACGCACAATTTCCATTTCCACTAGTAGCAGCCGCCATCGTGTTGTAACCGATAGCAGTGTTATTGTCAGCCGTAGCAAGATTCAAAAGCGCGTATTGACCAATCGCCACATTAAAATTGCAATCAGTTCCATACTCTAATGCATCAATCCCAAGCGCCGTGTTATAGGTGCCAGTGGTATTGTACCCAAGCGCGTTTTGACCCAGAGCGAGATTGTGATCACCGGTTGTATTTTTTGCGAGAGCATCAACACCTACCGCCGTATTTCTATTTCCGGTTGTGTTGTCTTTCATGGCCTGAACACCGACCGCTAAATTGTCGTATCCAGTGGTGTTTTTTTGCAGTGTTTTATAACCGATGCAAACATTACTGTACCCGGTCGAATTAGATTCCAACGCCTGATAACCAGCCGCATGATTATTCAAAACCGTAGTGCAGTGCGTAGGCACCGTGTAACTCTTAACTACACCGCCGACCAAATAGTCACCAGGTGGAACATAATTCCCGCCAGCCGCTTCCCATGCCGCCCATGCTGCCGTGCTATCAGTAACACCATCACCAACAGCGCCATATTTAATGGGGCTTTTTAGCTCCAATTCGCGTTTAAAAACTTCAGGACTTTGTGCCGTAGATTTACCCATTAGAGGTCATTAACCTCCATTGAATAAACAGACACGCTTACAGCATTATTATTAAAACCGTATAGCGCGCCCTGAGTGTCGATATAGTCAGTTATTCCAGGCTCAAGCAATCCGCCCGTTGCAGCAGCAACGCCAGATTTGCCGATTGTAATAAAACCCGCCGCCGAACTAGGTAGAGATACCCGCAATGTTTTTCTATCACTATTTGCAGCAGCAATAAGCGCAGAAGCCCCCGCCGCAATTACAACAACCGGCAAGTGCTGGTTATCATTACCACCAACGACCGTTGCAGATACAGCAACATCTACCGCCTGGCGGTTATCATCTTGACGATTTTGCGACACGATCAACACAACAGTTTGTGCAATGAGCGAACGAACAACGACCTTTACGCCTTCGCGACCTAAATCAATCTGTTCACCGCGAGCGCGTTTTAATTCGCGACCACTATCCACGGTTAGATATACATCACTATCAGCTTCACGAATACGCAAATAACGACCAACCGCCTGAAATGATTGCGAACCAGTACCGCCGAACGTCATTGAATGATCATAGATACTCATTAAGAGCCCCGCACAATTTTAAATGCCTGCACCGCGCCCCAGATTAATAACCCGTACACGGCATATTTTTGCAATTGGATAAAAACATTTTCAGTTTCAGCACGCGAAGTTTCATTAGCTGATGCGATTGCAGACGTTACAGCATTATCGACAGACGCCAGCGCGCCTTTTGAGAATTCACTGGCAAACTTAAAACTATTCTCAACTGCCCCGCCATCTAGCACAGATATTGACGTGCTGGAGTTTTTGCCGCCGCCGACTCGCTGAAAACTAGCCACTGAACCTTTTATGTCAGAAAAGCCAGCATTGGCGCCATCGTTGGTTGTTTTAGATTTTGAACTGGAATCGAAAATACCCATTGCTATTTACGCCTTCTAAACACAACCCAGTACACAGCAAACGCCACACCCACACCAATCAACAATTTTTTTTCATCAATCCCTTTGCTCGGGTAAAAATTGAATGCACCAAATGAATTGCCCCCTGAATTACTGGGTGCCGATGCCTGCTGGTGGGAAATATCAAGAGCTGTCACTTAGAACACCTTGAACGCTTTTAATGCGATCAGTGACGCAACAACCATCACACCGCCAATTGCCCAACCAGATGGCGTTATTCCCATGTATGTTTTTGCAATCACGGTTTTCCCGTCAGGCGATGCGCCATAATAACTATCCGTTGCATCACGAATATTCCGGCCATCCGTTGCCAACTCGCTGTCGATGTGACGAGCGCGCACCAGGTCAATGCCAAGATCACCCAGCTTATCCAAGAAACTGTTTTTATTTCCAACGCCGACCGCGCCGCCTGTAGTCGCTGTCATGATAAATTTTCTCCACAGATAGCCCCGTTGCCGGGGCACCTGAAAAAACGACTATTAGAAAAACGCCAATGGCTGGTGCATATCAGCGTAAGCTTCAATGGTATCAGCAGCAGAAGCGGTGATACTTGTTTGAATATTCCACTTGCGCCCGCTTTCATCAACAGTAGTTTCCGCTTCGCCCTGATTTCCGTCGAAAACGCGATCCAGCATGTACAAGCCCGACACCGCAACACGACCGTATTGACCGAAGGCAGATTGAGCCAATGCCGTTGGAACATCATCCCATTTATCAATGCCGTTTTTGCGCACTTCCACAGACGTCAAATTCGTATGGAAGAATCCAACTTTACGAATGCGGCCACCATCGGTAGAACCGTAGTTCACGCCGTAACTCGCACGAGTAACCGCCGCCGATGGCTGGATAGTTGTACGAACCAATCCGCGCAGAGTGGCCGCCTCGACTTCATTAAATTGGATACCCATTTGCATTTTTGGAACGCTTGTCAGCGCCCACATAGCCAATGTTGGAGCAGTAGCGCCGGTAATCCCAACGCGAATTTCCAACGGCTTGCGATAGATACTTAAATCCAAATCGCCCAGATGCTGGCCGCGTATTGTTTGAGCAGTGGGATCACCGAAGAAATACCACAGATAAGCCGTAGCACTTGGCAACCCTTCATGGTCATTTAATTTTTGCAAATTTGTACCAGTGATTACTGGCACCACGGTTTTACCATCGACTGCAATTTCAATCGAGGTCATCATCGCTTTCGTAAAGGTTGTACCGCCCAAAACAAAGCACAGCGCGTGAACCGCACGATCTTTGAACTGGTCAGTTACGATAGTCGCCGTCCCAGTGGTGGGCACCGATGGAAACTGATCTAGTTTAATTAAATCCATTACCTAATCCTCTTGTGATCAAAAAAGCAGAACCAGCGATTAAACGCCGGTATCAACTTTCGCTTTGATTTGAGCCACAGCAGGAACGCGCTTGGCAATGGAGTTGAACACGAGCATGAACACCAACACAGTGGCGCCAGTGATTGCTACGTGCTTTGCAGTTGACATATTGAGACCCATAACATGAGTTCCTAAGTGAATTAAAAAAGTGGGAAGCTATCCCCGTCTTTTAAATTCATACGCCCATAAAAAAGCCCGCGCAATGGCGGGCTTGGACGAGAACCTATAGGTTCAAAATAATCAATTTTTGATGATTTGGAACTTCACTTTTTCAGTATTTACGGTTTCGTTGCGATAAAACTCCAGCTTCTGTAACCGCTTTAAATCAGCCGGATCGACGTTAACCATCTCACCCAGAGCCTTTAGGTTTGCTCCATTGTTTGGATAACCGATGTATTTAATGGCAGCTTGGCTATAGGCTGTTTTACTCACTTCCTGGCTGCGTTGACTTGTCCACATGAGGATGCCGCCATACTTGCGACACTTCCGATTTAATTGCCCCCACCAGGGCGAAGCCTTGCCCGCCGTTTCCGATACATCCGCGAGTTCTTCAATGATGATATACGTCAGCTTATCGCCATCCAGGATGTTCCAAACAACACTACACCACCATTCAAACGTTTCGACATCAACAGCACCGTCCCATGCAATACGAAACCCCTGCCCGCTTTTACACGCAGCAATGAGCGCGGTAACAAATGCTTTTTTATCATCATAGTGTTGACCAGGATGATCATTATCTGGATCCCAAAATACAGCGCGCACCCCGCGAGGCGGCAACACGTTTTTCAATGCCTGGCTTTTTCCAAAGCCAGACATAGCAATGAAGCAGGAATTTTGATTATCCCGGCTGGTGTTCGGATTTATCGCCATCAGCCTCACCCTCTACCTTGCCATCAATTGGTTTTTGTATTGACACCATCACGCGAGACCCAACGATGCCAACCAATGCAGCGCACAACATTGCCTCAACACCAACCTTCATGCCCGGCAGGTATTTATCCAGCACCGCAACCGTAGCAGAGGACAACGTCATAGCTTCGTCACCCGTCAGCTGCCAATGATCACCAAAACGCATCGACACCATGCCAAACAACCCAGCGTAAAGCCCGGCCACCAGCATCACAGTTTCCTTATCCGGTTTTTTCTGATCATCACCCTTGGAATCACCTTTAGGTTCATCCTTGGGCACCAGACCATTCAATGCCGCTTCCTGTTCATCCGAAAGGTTTTTTGGTTTTTCCGGTTCATCACCAGGCTTAGCACCACCAGTTTTTTCAATAGCCATCACACACCCCTACCCACAATTAAGGCCAGCCCACCCAGGGCGAGACTGACCAACAACGATAAAGCCAGACGACCTTTAGGTTGTCCAACCGCCTCTTTTTTCGGTTCTTCTTTCGGTTGCCAGTCATCGGCCAAACCCGCGTCACTGCTAGGTTCAGTAGGTTGTACAACCGGTTCACTTTTTGGCGCCCCTTCACCCAGGTAATTGACAGGAGCTATAGGTTTATCACCCAACCATTGAGTGCTGTTGTAAACATGGGTTTGGAAGGTTGCACCGGTTCTCTGATCGCACCCACAGCAATCACAGCGAGTGTAAAAGTGGCGACCCTTTCCCCGCACCGCACGATGTACCGACGCCCGGCCACCGGCCTCACAGGTCATGTAACCCAGGACAGCATTATTTTTCGTTGCCACTTTTCAAACCCTCCAGCTCTTCAATGACACCAGACAACAGCAATTTCATTTCCTGTGCTTCGCGAATTTGCCGGGGATATCCAACGGCCACGAATCCAGGAATTGCGGCCAATGCTTCACTGGCTTTTTGTTCGATCTGGCGTAGTTTTTTTATTGCGCTTTCCATCCCCAACACCTCCACTAATGTTCCGGATACATAGTCATTAATGACCGTGCTGCAGCATAGCCGCGAGCACCGCCAGTTTTTCAGCAGCTGGCATAGATGCATAATTCTTTGCCCACCTTTCTGCCTTCCGCTGAATTCTTTGCCGATCCGTAAAGCTGGATCCGGCATAGTCATACCAGTGCGGTACCGCATAGTCAGGATTAAAACTCATCCACAGTTTTTCAGTACGCACACCACCTCTTGTCATAACCCTGAATTCTTTAGTACTCCAACTACTCAACACCTGGTCATATAGATTATTTGGGTATCCCGACAGCATCACCATCGCACCACGAGCAACACAATCCAAAAGCATAACCAGCAATTCAAGGTGATCAGTATCACTGTAATCGAACTCATATCGTTTATTGCTGGTGCGAGTACTCCATAGATATGGTGGATCAGCGTAAATCAACACCGACCGGCCGCCATAGTCAAAATCACGCAGGAAATTTATGCATGATCCAGTCACCACATTGCAGCGATCGGGCATAGCTATGCCTGCAGCCATAGCTATTTTTGGATTTATCTCAATTCCATATTGTTCGATAGCAGGCTGTTTTCTCAACATGACAGCACCACTACCCAAGTGAGATTCAATATAAATATCGTGAGCTGGCATAGATGCAATGATTGCCTGATAGGCACCACTCGCAGCTTTTGAACCCAGATATTTATCAATTTCCAAAATTTAAATCCCCGTACAGTTATTGACACAAGTCCAAGGCAATCGCTTCGCGATTGATTGAACCACTCCCATCACCGCGCAATAAATCCAACAGATCATCATCGGATAAAGTCGGCAAAGCTTTTTTCAACACAGCAGCAGCCGTGCCCACTCGCTGAACAGTCCAGCGATAAAAACGACTCAGAAAATATTCACAGGTTTTGACCAGGACAACGCCAAACAACTTGCCTACGGAGGCTTCACCATATTTATTGAATGGCTCATCAACCACTTGACCCGTTAACTCATCATGCTCGAGCCAATAGGCCGGTCTAATTTGTTGATCATCACGACCAAAGAACGGGAGGTCATCACCCTGAACCAGGCAGTAGGCTGCCCAGTCGGAAGCATCAACCGCCGCCCTGGCTTGCTCCACAACACCTTCGCTAATGTCCATGCGACGCAGCTCACGCCACACGGTTACGGATGCACCACCAATCTGCTGAAATTGCCGAATGCCCCAGCCAGAAGCCCAGGCACAGATACGTTCAGCAGCGTGCACAGAATCGTTGCCCAGCAGATCCTTATCGATGTGCGACCCATCAATCGACTTGGCGATGTATTTAGCGATATACCCAGCCGCAGACCCCTTGGCTTTATCAATGGTGACGATCTTTAAACGATTGCCTGCGCCCTTTTCAAATCCATTGGTGCGCAACATGTAGCGCTTATAAATTCGCTCAGCAGCGGTAAGGTCATACTTTTTGAAGAACAAGAGCTGGTGCCAGTGTGGGCACCCGTCATGGTGTGGCTCGACAACACGGAACCCGTAACAGCGGATACCCTGGCGAGCAAATTCGGCGCGGATTAATGCCCAGGTTTTACACAGCCAGTCTTGTGCATCGCGAGGCGTGAATTTTTTATTGCCATAGGTGCCGTAATTTCTATTTTCAGTCACTCGCACCAACTTTCCCTTGGCGTTTTTAATCTGGCGCATTGGGTGATACATGGAAGGCGCAGCCATGGTGACGAACAAACCCTCATGGCCAAAACTATCTGCTATTTGCTCAAACCCTTTAATCCGGATCATTAATTCATGACGACGATTAGTAGGATTGCTCACTGATAAATCACTCAATTCCGCGAGCGTATAGGTTTGCCCTTCCTGATTGACCGCCTCCCAGCCTTCCAACACCGAACGATTGCGCCTGGCCTGTAATCTACGCAATTGCACCAGCTCATTGCTTGCATAGGGCTGCGCCTTTGCGTGCACCATACGAAACGAACGCGCCAGCTGATCGATTGCGCGAGCCTTGGCAACACGCGCACGACGCCGCCACCATTTCACGTCACAGATACGCGCAACCGCCGCCGCATCGCCAAACAAATCGTAGGCCGGCCACTCGAATCCATAACCGTGAACGATCCAACGCAACACATGCAACGCATAGTCATCATTGCTAATAATCCGCGCACACTTTTCAGCTCTGGCCATCGCCCAATCAGATAACGACTGGTCATCCCAGGACAAATTTAAATCGCCAACGCGCAACACCTCATCACAATGCAACAGTGCCCTATTCGCTTCAGCCCTGGCAGCACAACGCCGCGTTTCGATGGATGCAGCTACACGACCAACAACACGCCCCGCCAAATCTTTCTGCAATTGCTTAGGGCGGGTTTTATATAATTCCTGCTTACCAACGGAGTTATGAACCGACTTCAAAAAACCGATTGAATCAAGATGCTTCCAGGCGTAAAAATCCTGAAATTTTTGCTGATCCTGCTCGAAGCTTTTTGAGCGTGCATAGGCCATTTTATTCACCATCCCACGGCAGAATCTTTGTACCCATAACCACATACCCAGGTTGCTGCATATAATCGACAACACAGGTTACTTCTACACGCAACACACCGCCCGTATAACCCCAATCACCATAGTCGAGCAATTCCAACACATCACCAACCTGATAGTCCCTATCGTTTAACCTAATTTCAAACGGCTTCAGCCCTTCGGCCTGAAGATTAAAATATTCTGTGAGTGTTTTTAATGAGTGCTCAGCCATCACAACACCGCCTCAAGCGTAGGAGCCAACACCAACAGAATTAAACCGGCGATAACCAGGAGCGAAATATTTTTCATTTTTTGGCCTTGGCCTTTTTCTTAGCAGGCTTTTTAGCTCTGGCTTTCTGCGCCTTATCGAAACACTGGAAGCACCAACCAAGGCGCAGATCACAACGACTTTTTCCACACTTAACGCACTTCATTGATCAGCCCCCCGATATACAGCAGAGATTTTTTAATCTCTCCCAGTTTTTCCAGCAGTTCAGCGCTATCAGTATCGCCGCCAGCACCCATGCAAAACTTAGCCGCATCATCAGCCGCCGTATCAGCCGCTTGCTTTATCACAACGAGTGCGCAAAACAATTCACCGGCATTCTGGTCATTGATACGGACGCCCATAAATCACCTTGTATAATTACTAATTGCCACAAACGCGGGCGCCATCACATCGGATGCAGCCCACAGCAACAACAAACACACCACACCACACAGCACCGCCATAGACTCGCGACCATCGCGACCATATGACCATACAAAAAGGCCGGCAAAAACTCCCAGCACAGCCAGCACGATAAAAATTGAAGCCTGAATCATGACGCCCTCACCCAAAGAGTATTAAAACCACGTCCATTAAATCGACGAATAGAAAACCCGCAATTACAGTCCTTACACTTACAGCGATAAGAAACTTTCCAGCGAAAACGCTTCCTGACTTTCACACCGCAGCCCTCAATTTATTGATTGCGCGCATGATGCGTGACTGGTGATATTGCTTTTGCGAGGAATGTTTTTTTGTATTTTTCAGCCGATTGGCAATTGCCAGTGCGCGACGGGCAGCGGCAAATTTGAATTTACGATCACGCTCTTTGCGTTGCAGCAGTGCGTAGAGGCGCATTCTTTCGAGTGCGTATTTATCGGGAGTGGCGTACATGCTCATTTCACCAAACCCCAATATTCCAAATGCTCAACCAACACAGCAGCGTAACCATTCATCGCCTTCACCCTTGCACGCAATAGAACTTTTTCCAGGGGAAGCAAAGCATCAAATGCGCGTGACTCCATAAAATTCTGGAGCCTCTCGACCTTGGTTAGCAGTTGATGAACCTCATCAACAATATCCTGTTGATGCGGCAGTAATTCAGGAGAAGTTAATTTCCCAGTGTTCATAGTCGCCCCGATAGTTGACTGGTTTATATGACCCGGTGGAAGTGGGGGCGCCCTGGCTCTCGCAAACCGGATACTGAGATTTCGGACGCCCCCTGACCATCGGGGTCATATTTAGAATAGTCATCCAGTGATGCATATGCAACACTCGCAAAACTATGGCGACTAATGATCAGGGCTTATACTGGTGTTTTAAAAACGAAATGTTCTAATGTTGAGGATTTCCGCAGATGGTCACCACAGAAATGCTTTTAGACCTACTAAAGGAGAAACTTGGCAGTGATTACAAGACCGCAAAGGCATTGGGAATATCAAGCCAACGAGTGTCCTACATCCGCATCAAAGGCGGCGTGTTTACCGATGCACAAGGCCTCAAAGCAGCTGAAATACTGGACTTTCCCGCATACACAATACTTTTAAGCCTTGCAGCAGAACGCAGCCTCAACAGCCCAGTATTTGGCGACCTTAAGGCAATTGCCGACCAATTCGACCCCAGGAAGACAGCAGCCGTGGTTTTAATTGCCACCGCTTTTGCGTTTGAAATATCGAACAATTTCCACTTTCTTCCAATAGCGTGAAACGACAAAATGTCCATTAAAAAAGGCCGCTAACTCATTGAATTAGCGGCCTTTTTTAAACTTTAACTTGTCGTCTAACTATACATTATGCGCAGCACTAGCAGGTTCCCGGATGATCTTCAACACCCGTAAGTTACACAATGTATGCCATATTTCCAAAAAATCTAAAAACAATGGCATATTTTTTCCTTTGTGGTGTTCCGCGCCAAGCTTTTGGCGCTCTTATCATCACAATAAAGGAAAAATATGGAACGTTTAGAGATAGACCTCACCCCGAACCAGATAGCCACCATTTGCGGAGTCACACCCAGGACAGCACAGCGATGGATATCCGGCCATTCAAAGCCCAAAAAAGGCCACATCGAACTATTACACCTGCACCAAAATGGGCGAATTATGCCGCCGCGCTGGCCTAATAATTTCCGCTTTGCCGGTAACCACCTTGATACAGGCCATAAGCAATCCTTGGCCTGGCAGCAGCTCGACTGGTACTTTTACAGCATTCATTGCTGGCACACGTTGCTAGACCTAATCCCACGCATTGAGGCGCGCCTGGATGCCCTGGCAAAGGTATCGCCACCAGGGGTGGTGCTTGACCTTCAGCGGTACCGCGATGAGTTAAAACGCCTGAAGGAGCGCCCGTTTGCACTGCCTGCAGATGTGATGGCGTACTACCAACAGGAGCCAAAGCAGTTACACCGGACAAGCGGCTGTTAGAAACCACGGCTTTTTCCAACTGATCCATGCGATACAGTAGCAGCATTTGGTTAGTTTCAATTGCAGCAATGCGGCCAGGGATTGAGGCCGCCATATCGCCAGCCCAGATCACCGACAGCACAACACTAATGCCTATTACGCCCTTGGCCTTCTCCCAACTACCCACAGCCACGAATTAAGCCTCACACTCAACCGCAGTACCGCAGGTAATTTCGGTGAGCACCGGCGCAACCAGCTCGGGGTTTGCGACACCCAGGCTAATCAACACAATGGTAAACAGTGACCCCAGGAATTTTTTGCCTTTCCAGTTAAACTTTTTCATTCTGTGCCTGCCGTTTTTT